>Ga0163180_10002398_pt1 | contig 10482 bp, 8 predicted proteins | sample AtlANTMetagenome_2_FD_109647 | JGI IMG/M metagenome (GOLD analysis project Ga0163180, IMG submission 109647) | Marine eukaryotic phytoplankton communities from the Atlantic Ocean - Atlantic ANT 4 Metagenome | ecosystem: Environmental > Aquatic > Marine > Oceanic | place: North Atlantic Ocean...
GGCCATTACCGGTTGCGGTGATGAGGGCTTCGAGTTGGATACCCTGGCCATTGCCGCTTTTGGTCGCGCCACCCCGGCCCATGAATACGTGAAATGCCAGACCCGCTGGCAGCAGTACATGATTGCCATGGATACCTTTCTGGAGAAGTACGATTTCTGGCTCACCCCCGCCCTGGCCATGCCCCCTGCGGGTATCGGTGCCATGGCGACGCCGCCGTGGCAGCAGGCCGCACTGAAGATGTTGCTCAAGGTGGGCGGGGAAAAGCTGCTGATGAAAACCGGCATGATCGAACAGATGGCCATGGAGAATTTCAAATATATGCCCTTTACCCAGTTCGCCAACGTGACCGGGGTGCCGGCCATGTCCGTGCCCTTGCATTGGTGCCAGAACGGCCTGCCGTTGGGTTCACAATTTGTTGGTGGTCACGGAGATGAGGGCAAGCTGCTGGCGCTGGCGGCACAGTTGGAAGCCGCGGCGCCCTGGTTTGATAAGGTACCAATGTAATGTCTTTTCGGGGCGTATCTTAAGGTGCGCCCTCCTTTTCGTGCTTATCCGCAATATCGCGTTCCCGGTTTTTGTCGGGCAAAGAGGCGCCGTATACAAAATATGCCGTTAAGTTTTCTTTGTGCCGTTGTGATTTCACTACCATAGCGGGCCTTACAAATTTTACATAATGAATGCTGTTCGCGTTTGATAACAATTATCGTTTAATAAATACTCCTTGCCGCTTTGATTTGTGTCGTAACGCAAGGGGTAGAGGATGAAACGGTCTTTTGGGGTGCCAGTTTTAGCTGGGGTAATGGCGAACGGGTTGGTTATGCCGGTGATCGCGGAAGAACAACCGGGCCATGAGCTTGGCGAGGTCAAGGTGATTTCCGCTGCGGGGTACGAGCAGAAAATTACTGATGCGCCGGCCAGTATTTCGGTGATTTCCCGCGAGCAATTAGAGCAAAAGCGGGTTAGCAGTTTGGCTGAGGCGCTGGATGACGTGGAGGGTATCGACGTTAGAGGCAACACGGGTAAATCCGGTGGCCTCAACATTAGCATGCGCGGTATGCCCTCGGAATATACGCTGATCCTGATCGATGGCCGCCGTCAGAATACGGCGGGCAACATCGCCCCCAACGGCTTTGGTGAATTCAATACCAGTTTTATTCCTCCGGTTTCTGCTATTGAACGAATTGAAGTGATTCGTGGCCCCATGTCCACACTGTATGGCTCAGATGCCATGGGTGGGGTGATCAATATCATTACGCGCCGGGTGGGTAAAAAATGGGGCGGCACCATTTCCCAAGATTATACCTTGCAGGAAGAGGATGAATTTGGCGATTCCGCCAGTACGTCTCTCTACTTGAGTGGTCCGCTGGTTGAGGATGCTCTGGGCTTGACGGTTCGCGGCAGTACTTACAGACGGCGGGGCTCAGAGCTGGAGCCTACTGGCGACGCGGATAGCACAACGGCATCTCTCAACTCTCGAGGCCAGAGCCTGGTGGATGCAAAAGTGCAGAGCATTGGTGCCCGCCTGGATTTTATTTCTGTTGAAAATCATGATTTTTGGCTGGATGCAGATGTTGCCCAGCAGACATACGACAACGGCTCGCCCTCAAATCGTAAATTAAGTAGTAATGACTCGGCGACCAATTGGCGTGGTTACGATGATGAGCTTGAGTTCAAGCGTGAACAGATCGCTATTGGTCATGATGGTGAGCTGGGGTTTGGTCGGGTGGAATCCAGCTTGATGCGTAATTATACCGAGACAGTAGGCCGTACCATTCCGGGTAATCCAACGGCGCCCTTTGATCCTGTTACCGGTGGTAATTCCGGTATCCCGGGAAAAAATGTCATGGATCCCCGTGAGCTTGAAACCACCAATTATGTATTCGATACCAAGCTGATGGCCCCGGTAGGGGACAATCATTACGCCACGCTGGGTGCGCAATGGTGGAAAGCGGAGATGACCGATGGCATCGCTACGGAAGATTTCGAGCAGACCACCTGGTCCGTTTTTGCTGAAGACGAATGGCAAATCCTGGAGAGTCTGGCGCTAACCCTGGGCGTTCGTCACGATGACCATGAAGCATTCGGTGGTCATACCAGTCCGCGAGCCTATGCGGTTTGGAGTGCGACGCCAAACTGGACGGTGAAAGGCGGTGTCTCTGCAGGATATAAAACCCCAAGGGTGGATCAGCTGCACGATGGGGTTGTGGGCGTTTCCGGGCAGGGCACGATTCTCACCATTGGTAGCCCCGATCTGGAACCTGAAACCAGCCTGAGCAAAGAAGTAGGGTTGTACTATCAGGGGAGCCAGGGACTGTCTGCGAACGCTACGGTTTTCCGTAATGATTTTGACGACAAGATTGCGGCTGGTCCTTCCATTCCAAACTGTGAATACCCGACAAACCCGAATTTACCCGGTTGTATCTCCTTTGGTTCCGGTTTCCAACAGGAAGATTTCGGTCAGTCGATCAACCTGGATGAAGCGATCACGGAAGGTCTGGAATTGGCGGCGACCTTCCCGCTAGCGCCGCGCTGGTCGCTTAGCATGAACTACACTTATACCGACAGTGAAGTGAAAGAGAATGGGGTAAGCAATGGCAAGCTGGCGGATACGCCGCGCCATATGGCCCATGCCAAATTGAACTGGCATAGCACTGATCGCCTGAACCTGTGGCTGAAAGCGGATTACCGCGGTGAGAGCCGTCGCTTTGATGGCCGCACCAGTGATCTGACAGGCCAGGATCTGGCGATCTATGAGGCGGTTGGGGATCTTAAAGCGTATGAGCTGTTCAGTTTGGGCGGCAGCTACAAGATGAATGACCATCTGACACTGAGTGCTACGGTGGAAAATTTGGCGAACAAGGATTTCCGTAGCTTCAAGGCATATGAATATAGTGGGTCTACAGAGTATGCCAGCGAATATAGCCACTTCAGCCGCTCGACCAAGGGGGCAGTACTGGAAGGTCGGCGTTTGTGGCTTTCAGCAAATGTGACTTTCTGATCATTGGTAAATCTTCAGATTGGGAAAAAGGCCGCTGTAATCAGCGGCCTTTTTTATTTTGCATGTTGGCATAGAGCCGTTGGAATAGAGGCGGCAAGACTTGGAGCTTGCGGCCGTTAGCGTTAACAGCATGGCGGTGTGGCTCGCCATGCTGTTTTACTATCGGGAGAGCGTTTCTGTGATGTGAAAATGCCCACGATGTGGCAACCGCGTTACAGTCTTGCTGCCGCCTGCGCTGCTGGAGAGCGCGCCAGGTAGTCCAGAGCCTGTTGGGTGTCACCTTCATTGATCGGATGAAAGCGTGGTGAAATCCAGCGCAGGGTCGCGTTGAACAAAAAGCTAAAGGTGGGCACGTTGTGCGTTTTCTGGCCGACCTGCTGAAGTTGCATCAGCAGTTGAGGGATCAGTTTTCGTGCTAATTTGCGGGCTTCTTTATCCGGGTCCTGGCCTGCCAGGCTGCGACCGCCTTCAGCGATGAAATAGATGAACAGCGGGAATACCAGAGCCATCAATGCCTGGCGGCTGACGTAAAAGCCCAGTTGGGTCTTGCACAGGTGTTCAAACAGGTCGTAGGCAACAGTGCGGTGTTCTACTTCTTCAGCCAGATGCCATTTGAAGAGATCGACCATGGTAGCGTCGCCGTTTTGTTCCCAGCTTTCGTTATCCATGGCCCATTGCCCGAGCACACCGGTGAAGTGTTCGATGGCGGCGATGATGCCTACCCGCAATACCAGCCAGTGTTTTTTCAGAGGCTGGCGCTGCAGCAATGTTAAACCGAAAGGCGCGTCAGCCAAGGCAGTCCCAAACAGCCATTCTACTTTGCTCAGGAATGGCTCAACGCTCAGGCCGTGGCGTTCCAGGTAGATCTGGGCTTTGCTGTGAGCGCGAGAGTGCACTGCTTCCTGACGAATAAATCCTTCTACATCTGCCCGTAGTTGCTCGTCTTTAACGAAAGGCAAAGCCTGGTTGTAGACCCGGCAGAACCACAGTTCACCTTCCGGTAGCAGTAAGTGAATACCGTTGATGATATGGGTTGAAAAAGGATCGTCGCGCAGCCAGTGCAGCGGTGTTTCGTCAAAATCGAATTGCACCCGGCGGGCTTTAATTTGATGGCGAACAGCGTCATTCATGGTGTCCGATCTCCGTCAGGGGGTAAGGTCAATGCGCGCCACGCGGCGTGACAGGGCGGGGGCGAACCGGCTAAGCAGTCGGGTGCTCCAGGCTTCGGCACCGACCAGTGACAGGGCCGGGTTATTCAGCACGGCTTTGATAATGGCGTCTGCTACATCGTCCGGCGAAAAATTTCTGCGCTTGTAGAGCGCATCGGCTTTCGCGCGCTTCTCGGCCTGTTCTTCTTCACTAACCCCCGCATAGACTGTGGCACTGGCAATGCCGGTGGCGACAAAGCCGGGGCAGATGGCGGTAACACCAATATCGTGTTCGGCCAGTTCTGCACGCAGGCATTCGCTGAGCATGTGCACGGCCGCTTTGCTGGTGGAATAGGCGGCCAGTTTCCGGTTGGGTGCAAAGGCGGCGGCTGAGGCGACGTTGATGATGTGGCCGTGACGATGACCATCGATCATTTGCTGCGCGAACAAACGTGAGCCGTGAATCACGCCCCACAGGTTTACTTTAAGCAGGCGGTCCCATTCCTTGACGCTGGTGTCCAGCACGCCGCCGGCCATACCAATACCGGCGTTATTGATAACGATGTCGGCGCCGCCGATTTCTTTGCTCACCCAATTGGCCAGCCGCTGCATGGCCTGGGCCGAGCCCACATCGACTTTACGGGCCCAGGCCGCAGCGCCTAATTCCCGTGCTTGGGCGGCAGTGTCTTCGGCACTGTCTTCATCGATGTCTACACAGACCAGGTCTGCGCCTTCGGCGGCAAAACGCAGGGCCGCGGCGCGGCCGATACCGGAGCCGGCACCGGTGATCACCGCTGTCTTACCATTCAGAGGCAGTCCACTGCGCGCCGGGCGTACACGGGCGTGTTGCAGGGCGCCGCTCATGGTGCCTTTCTCTACACCGCTGACAAATTCGTCGATCCAGCTGGCGATTTTTTCCGGATGGCTCAGTGGTACCCAGTGGTTGGCATTGATATCCCGGCGATACAGTTCGTCCACCCACTGATGCAGGTTCTCGAATAGCTGCGTGCCGACATAATTATCGCGGGTCGGCACGATCAGTTGTACCGGGCAGCCCGCGTAGCGTTTTTCCGGATTGATCAGCTTGTGTCTGAAGTTGGCGCGATACAGTTGCACGCCAAATTTGCCGTCTTTGCCCTGGGTGGGGTTGGCTTCCGGTTCGCTGACGCTCTCACGGCGTTTCAGGTACTGCGGCCAGAGTTTGTCCAGGCCGCCTTGCCAGGCACTGGGGGCCAACACAGGCAGGTGAAAGAAGCCGATGTACCAGGAGCTGAGCGCCTGCTTGAAGACTTTCGCCTTGGCGGAAGCAGACAGATTCAGGGTGTGCTCGCGCATCCAGTGCCCCATGTGATCCAGGCAGGGGCCAGAAATAGTGGTGTAAGACAGGATGCGGGATTTCAGCGGTTCGCTGGTGACTGACTCCCAGCTTTGAATGGAGCCCCAATCATGGCCGACCAGGTGAAAACCTCGCTCAGGAATAAGAGTGTCCACTACGGCCTGAAGATCTGCGGACAGCAGGTGCATGCGGTAGGCCGATTGCGCCTTCGGTGCTTCGGAGGCGCCAGCGCCACGCACGTCATAGCGGATAACGAAGTACTTTTTTGCCAGCTGCTCGGCCACGGGTTGCCAAACGCTGTGGTTATCCGGGTAGCCATGTACCAGTACCACGGGGACTTTTTTCGGGTCACCGAGGGTGTAGGCCTTGAGAGAAACCCCATGGCTGTGAACGGTGGTGGTCATATTGGCTCCTGAAACATGGCGACGGGCATCTGGACGACGTCAAGTTTTGAATGTATCAGTGCTCAATGTAACGGTCAATGTGCAGATTGTGGCACGAAATACCGGGGGGGCAGTCCCGCCGGTCAAGGAAAGCATTCGGAGCGAGGGCGCTGCAGAAGGGGAGGGGGAACGAGAAACGGCGGCCCGAAGGCCGCCGTCAACAAGGTCGGAGCGGGGATCAGCGAATTAGTTGCTGATCGTTGCGCTCGGGCTGTTAGTGGTGACGCTGCCTTTTACGGAGTGCACTTCTTTCACGTCCACTACGCTGCGACCGTCGTCGTGGTCCACTTCACCGGTAAAGGAGAGCTGGGTACCGGCTTTCAGCGGACGGTCAGCTGTCAGGTCTTCGTCGAGCTCAATTTCGAACTGCCCTTTCGTGTCACGGAGCAGATAACGCTCGTCGCCCAGTGCCTGAACGACTTCACCGTCCATGCGCACTTCAGTGCCTTCCTTGATGCCCTGAGTGATGGCGGCGCTGTCGGTGGTAATGGTGTCGCCTGCGGTAACGGTGGCGGTGGCGCCGAGCAGTACAGATGCAAGAATCAATTTTTTCATGAGTCATCCTCCTTGGTTGATGTCTCAGGAGGTTAGTGGGGCGATGGGGGCGGGTCGTTCCTGATGTTTGTAAAAGCTCGGTTAAAGCCGGGCAAAAGCGGTGTTTTTTGCGATCTGTCTCACAGGTTCAGCACAGAGAATCGGTACGAGGGCTCCCATGGATAGGCGCCTATCAGGGATGGCTATTGAAGGTGTTCCAGAACAGGCAGGGCTGGGCGGCGGTTTTTTCCAGATCGAGGAAGGCCGCAAATGCCTTGCCGGTATAGGTATTTTCCAGGCGCAGGCCACTGCGTGCGGCAGCATTCACGGCCTGGGTACTGGCGGCAGTGGAGTGGCCGTAACCGGTGCCCAGGTAATCGTCATGCCATTGCAGGAAGCCGGTATCGAATTGTTCCCAGGGCAGCCCCAGTTGTTGCCAGCATTGCCGGGCCATGCGAATGACCAGCCGGGCATTGCAGACCGAGAACGGGCCGAGATGATCCTGGGCTACCTGCACGGCATGAATGCGGGCATTGAGGCCGCTGAGCTGGTTGCCCACCAGCAGCCCGGCCACGGTGGCGCCGGACCCGGCGGCGACCACGATGTCGGCGGGGGCCGGGCAGAAGCTGTCGTTGATTTGCTGCTTGAGTTCCAGCATGGCGTTGGCATAGCCAAGGGTGGCCACCGGGTTGGAGCAGCCTGCATAGAGGAAGTAGTGGTCGCGGCGCAGCCGCCCCGGGTGCAGGTACCAGCCCAGGGCGGCCCGTAGCAGGCTGTTGCGGTCGTGCAGCTGGGCGCCGGCCTGTTGCATGCGCTGGCGGTTGTGCTGTACCACCGGAGAATCCGGTTGAGGGAAGGTGAAGATGTCACAGTTCAGCTGTTCTTGCTGACATAGCAGCGCGGTGGCCAGGCCCGCGTTGGTGCCGGTGGCGCCCAGGGTCACAACATTCTTTATCGACCGTTGCCGGATTTCACCCAACACCCACTCCAGTTTGCGCAGTTTGTTGCCGCCGTAAGGGTGGGCGCTGATGTCATCACGTTTGACCCAGCTCAGGGGGCTCTGCCCGGGAAGCGGCTCCACCGGTGTGGGCAGGTCGCACAGTGCAACGGGGGCCAGGCTGGCGAGATGGGGGAACTGGGTGAGTAGCGGCCAGCGCATCAGGCGCCGTTGCCCTGGGGTAGCGGCGGCCACCAATCGACAAGGGCGCGGTTATCCCATACCGCCAGGTCACCAAACTGCAGCAACACGAATTCACTCTGCGTCGGCCGGAAGAACAGTTGGTCGTCTACCTGCAGGGCGGTGTCCGGGCTGCCGTTGTACATCATTTGGTTGGTGCTCACGCCGTACACGGGGTTGGCTTGAATCCCCGGCGGGGACACCGGCTCGGCTTTCCAGTAACCGCCGTAGATAAAGTAGGTGCGTCGGCGGTTGCTGTCCCAGCCTTGCCAGAGTTCGCCCAGCGGTAACGGCCCGGGCAAAGCCAGGCCATCCAGCTGCTTGAGCACCGGGGCGGCAATAAAGGCAGCTGGCTGGAAGTCTTCCAGTAGCGGCAGTTCGAAGTCGCTGGCCTTGACCAGGCAGGAGCCGGCACTGAGTTCGTTAACCACGGTGGTGTCGTCGTAGAGTGCTACCGTGGGGCTGCCGGCGCCGTTAAAGCACAATGTTTGTTGCTGGTAGGCAGGGTTCAGTTGATACAGCCTGTCGATATAGCGCTGGTAGAGGGCTTCGGTCTCCCGGTGGCCCTCTTCGGCACTCTGGATAAAACCGGGCAATTTTCCCACGTGGGCATCGTAGCCCATGAAACCACTGAAGCGCAGGTGATCAGGATGAGCCTCAATCAGCGCGATGATGTCGTCCAGTTGCTGCGGGTCGGTGAGCCCGCCCCGGTGCAGGCCGACATCGATTTCAATATTGATATTGAGTTGCCGGTTTTGCTCGCGGGCCAGGGTCAGGTATTGCTCAAGGCGAGCGAGCGAATCAATCAGCCACTGCAGTTGTTGATCAGGTTTGAAAGGGTGTGTTTCGTCCAGCTCGGTATAGAAACGACGGGCCGCCTGGATGGGCATGGGTTTGCCCAGCAGCAAGTCCACGCCGGGCTCGGCATCGACCAGGGCATTCATGAACGGTTGGTGGAAGACCATCACCCGTTGGCTGCCGGTGTGGGTCATGACTTCCTGGATCAGCGGTACGCTGGGCAGGGACTTTGCCACGATGCGTAGTTGGCAGTGGCTGGGCAGCATCCCTGTCAGGGTCCGGCAGTTGCCAATCAGACGCTGGCGGTCGATGAGCATCAGCGGCCGACCGGGGCCGTGTTGCTTCAGGGTATCGTTCAGCGACTGGAAGTAAGCATTATGGGCCGCACCACGATTGTCCGGTCGCAGCCACCAGCCACCCACGGCAAGCGCGCCTGCGCCGAAGAGAAAATGACGTCGTTTCATAAGCAATAACCGATCAATCGTGTGTCTGCCGCAAAGGCTCGGGATGATGCCTCCCCGGCACGGTCGACTCTCACCCTATAAAAACAGGCGTTTCAGATGCGGATTCAGCATCCGCCCCTGTGGGTCCAGTTCCTTGCGCACGGCCTGGAAACGGTCAAAGGCCGGGTACAGTTCTTCCAGTTCTTGTCGCCCCAGGTTGTGAATCTTGCCCCAGTGGGGGCGGCCGGCGTAGCGGCGCAGGATGGGCTCTGCCACGTCGAAAAGCGGCTGGTAGTCCTGCTCGAAGTATTGGTGTATCGACAGGCTGGCGCCGCCTTGCTGATGGAACATGGATAGCAGATTGTCGTCGGCCGCGACGTAACGGAATTCAATGGGAAAGAACACGTTGATGTCATGCTGGCGAATGGCGGCGCAGACTTCTTCCAGGCAGGCGATGCCCTGTTCCGCTGGCACCGTGTATTCCATTTCGTTGAAACGCACGGTGCGGTGGTTGGCAAAGACTTTGTTGGCCGGGCCCACATAACGGCTGTCTTCCACAAAGAGGGTGGACAGTTTCTGCAGGGTCGGTGTTAGCCAGCCGGCCTGCATGGCCAGCTTGGAGACCATTTCCAGCAGCTCGTTGTCGTCGGCACGGGTAGGGCTGTCCTGGGTGTCACTGGTGATCTCCATGGTCTTGACGATGGCCTGGTCGCCCAGTGGGAAGGCGAAGAATTCGATGTGGCGGAAGTTGTCTTTTTCCTTCTCCACAAAATCCATGGCGTCGCGAAGCGGCAGGGTCCAGGTGTGTTCTTCCAGCCGGTAGGCGGGATCGTGCCGAAAACCGATTTCGGTGACGACACCCAGGGCACCCACGTTGCAGCAGGCGGCAAGAAAATGATCGCCATCGGCGGCTGTCAGTTCCAGCGGTTCACCGTCTGGGGTAATCAGGCGCAGAGACTCGATTTGGCCGGACATGCTTTGCAGCCCCAGCCCGGTGCCATGGGTGCTGGTGGCAATGGCGCCGGCCAGGGATTGCAGGTTGATGTCCGGTTCGTTGGTAAAACTGTAGCCCTGTTCGTGGGCCATGGCACTGGCCATGGCCAGCCGGGTGCCGCCGCCGTAGCGAAAGACGTTGCCGTCAGTGCCGCGCAGTCCGGCCATGGGTTCCAGGGAAATCAGCGTGTCGTCGGTGGGCACGATGCCACTGAAAGAGTGACTGCCACCGAAGGCGCGCAGGGTGCCGGTGCTGTTGCGAATGGTGTCGCGCACCACGCTTTCATCGGTGGCGTACACCAGTTGCCGAGGGGTGGCGCTCTGGTTGCCGGACCAGTTTTGCCAGGCGGGAGCGTTACCTGTGCTGGCGAGTAGCTGGGCGGGACTCATTGAGCCCAGGGCTCCGGTGGCGGCCAGGGATTTCAGGAAAGCACGGCGGTTGAGTGACGAAAAAGCGGACATGGGCGACCTTGTTATCTTTGTTTTGTACGATCGTACCATATTTGTGTTTGGGCGCCACTGCTGTGATGTGATGCGGCGCCCACCCCGGGGATTATTCCGGGGTATCGATACCCAGTGATGACCACATTTCATCGACCCGGGTTTTGACA
>Ga0163180_10002402_pt1 | contig 10475 bp, 8 predicted proteins | sample AtlANTMetagenome_2_FD_109647 | JGI IMG/M metagenome (GOLD analysis project Ga0163180, IMG submission 109647) | Marine eukaryotic phytoplankton communities from the Atlantic Ocean - Atlantic ANT 4 Metagenome | ecosystem: Environmental > Aquatic > Marine > Oceanic | place: North Atlantic Ocean...
ATTCGTGTGTTAACGAATAAATATAAAATATTTATTCAAGTATTTCCGATTCGTACGTTAATGTACAATATTACGAAACATCAAAGTGTTCCAGAACATGTACGAATTTCTAAAAGTGAATACAATAAATATTTAGATGATTTATTAGATTCATTGCATATTGACTCTTTAGATAATTTACCTAAAATTCTAGATACTGATCCAGTAGCAATGTTTATTGGTTTACGCCCCGGCGATTTATGTAAAATAACACGTCCAAGTTTGTCAGCTGGAATACATGTTGTTTATAGATATTGTGTTACTGATAGATAAAAGTTATGACGATACAGCAGAAGTCCACATAAAAATACATCCAGTTAATGCAAATACATTTGCAACACTTAATAAGAGAGTTTTATGTCTTTCTCTGTTATACAAAACTTGTTCAGTTTCTAGTGCTTTTTTATAAGTGTTATAATTATCAGTTCTTTGACGTATGTTAAGATTTAATTGTCTAACAGCATCTTTGTGTTTGATCCAAGTTTTATCATCTTGTTCGACATTTTGTGCTTGAGATATTTGGGCGCCGTGTCTATTACGGAACATAGTATCTCTGTCACTCATATTGCCATCATAAGCGTCTCTAGGCATCTCATAAAGTTGCTCACCTTCTTGACTCAAATCGTAATTGGAATTGTCATAATGTGATCTATTTCGCTCTTCTTCTTGGTATGGCATTATATATATATTAGATAATATTATAAATAAAATAACATGGAAGAAAAAGAAGTAAATTCATCTGAACAAGTTAGTTCATTAGATGAAAATAGAAACGAAGAACCATGGACAAGAAAAGGTGAAGAATTGATACGAAAATGGAATGATGATATAAAAAATCGTGAAAGATTACATGATGAATCTGGTTATTATTACAAAAAAATGCGTAAATATTGGGGATTACCCGCTATAATATTACCTGCTGCTATGGCGCCAATATCTTCAGTTTTTTCTGATAAAGATTGGATAAAATATGTAAACATGGCATCTTTTGTGGTCGTTGCAATTATGGGTGGAATAGACTCTTTTTATAGTTTTTCAACTAGAAAAGAAAGACATTTTAATCATTCTGCAAGATATGGTGAATTATCTACGTCTATTGAAGGTGAATTATTTAAAAACAAAAGATTCCGTATACAATCAGATGTTTTTTGTACAGAGGTACGTATGAGATATGATATGTTAAATACTACTGCTCCAGTAATCCCAGATCATATTCAGATTCGGGAATCACGAAAACTTGATAATATTGAAAATGTTTAGTTACAAAATTCTGGAATAATTTTAGAATCATAATCATATGGTTCATATTTTAAAGCTTCTTTAACAATTAAATCATCTTTTAGTTCTATTGTTTTTGTTTTATTTTGTTCAATCACCTCTTCTGTTAATTCATCATCATCATTATCACTATCTGTAAATACATTTCCTTGTTCATCATTGTCAGTAATACTTTGAATTAATTCTTCATCATCATCATCATCATCTACTTCATCATCATCAACTTCCTCGTTAATATTTTCTTCTAAAGTTTCTTTTGTTGTTTCTAAATTTTTTAAATTATCCAAATCTTTTTTATCACTAATGTCAATAGTGTCTAATAAATAGGGATAATCATCATCATTATTAGATTTTGTTCTAATAACTACAATACCATTGTATACGTTTGTGATTTTATTATTAGTATTCAATTTCCATTCTGAATTAATATGGTTTTTATTTAATGGGCTTGTATAATATACAACCCAGTCAACAGCATTTTTATCAGAACAATTATTTAATTTTTCTAAAACAATTGATTGTATTTTTCCCTTATGTGGATTCTTTTTGTGAATAAATTTAATGCATTCTTCTTTAGATTTAATATTGAAGTTTTTCATTTTATTAACAACAAATATTTTGGAATCATCTTTTGTAATTGAATGCCACTTCATAATATAAGTTTATTCTTATTAGTTATTTATAGTTCATTTTTTTATATTATATAATATGCGTTACAAATTATATATTATATATTTGTTAGATTGTGTATTTTGTTTTTCAAATTATAACAAATATTTATCAACTAAGTTTATATCAAAAAGAGTTGCAAGACCATTTTTATTAGATCTTCAAAATAATTCATGTTTAATGTGTTTAGAACAATTTTCTGAAAATGTTCCGTGTGAAATCCACCATATTGATAAAAATTCTTCAAACAATGTATTTGATAATTATGTAGCATTGTGTTGTAATTGTCATTCAAGTATTCATAGATATAACAAAACGTTCCCGATTGAAAAATATAAGAAACTTTTATGTAATAAAACTTCTTTATTCACTTGAATATATTTCAATAATTTTTTTAACAAATACACTTCTTTTAATATCATCATCATTCATTTGGATAATTCCAATATTGTTTCCATACATTTCATATGTATTTTCGTAATATTTTTCTAATTTTTTCAATAAATTATCTAGTCCATTTTCAAATAATTTAATATCACATTGGCTAGTATCTCCTGTGACTACAATTTTTGAATTTTCCCCTAGTCTTGTTAAAATCATTTTCATTTGTCCCGGGCTTGAATTTTGCATTTCATCTGCTATAACATATGTATTTTCAAAAGTGCGTCCTCTCATAAAACCAATTGGGATTATTTCTATTTTTCCTGATTTCAACATAGAATTTAGTTCTGCTTTTGATTGTTCATCAATAAAAATATCATATAGAGGTTGTATCCATGGATTCATTTTGTCATCAATATTTCCAGGTAAAAAACCCAAATCCTCGTTTTCTACTGGAACAATTGGTCGTGTTAATACAATTTTATTAACTTTATTTTCTTTTAATTGTTGTATTGCAATTTTACACGCGAGCCATGATTTACCAGTGCCTGCGGGACCATGAGCTATTACCAAATTTGTATTAATATTTTGTAATAATTCACAATATTTTTTTTGTTTTGGAGTATGAATTTTATCTGTTTTTGATTTTAACGCAAATATTGATACATAAGATAAAAATAATAATTTTAAATAGTACATGTTATTAGTTTTTTTTTAAATTACGAATATGATTTTTATTGATATAATTTAAAGATTCTGGTGTTTAATTTAATGATTTCTCATATAAAATTGTAAATTATTATGACAAAAACAAAATTAATAATAACACCACATCCTGATTTTTGGGTAAAACTTTTTATACCAAAACATTGGAAATATTTAATAAAAGATATAGCTTCTTTTGAAGAAAATAAAGATTTACAAAGTGATAAATATGATATTTATTATTTATCTGATAAAGGTTATGATTCAGTTAGCAAAATTATAAATAATCCATATGACGGATCATGCTATGAATTATCAAAATTATGTAATGATAAATTCAATTGTAGAAAAAACATGAAAAGTTTACAAGATATTCCTTTTAAATTATGTTCGTCGAGTATTATTGAATGGCCAAAACCAGATGAAAAATTAGTGGCAAAACCCGTGAATGGTACCGGTTCTAGCAATATAAATATAGTCAAACATGGAGATAAAATTTACAATCCAGAAAATGATTTGTTTATAGTCGAAAAATATATTGATGATAAATATCCAAGAATTAGTGTAGATGGGTATATTTGCGGAGATAATATAGATATTTTAGCAATATGGGATAATAATTATTGTGAAGATATCAAAACAAATTTGAAAAGTTTAACATTTCCCAGTATTCATTCTAATAATACAAATATTTTAAAAAAATATAGAACAATAGTTAAAGAATTAGCACAAAAAACAAATTGTAATAATCAAATAATTGATATCGAATTTTTTATTCTAAGTGAAGATGACATTCGAGTTATTGAAATAAACCCAAGATGTGGTGGTAATTATTTACCTATTTACCATGTAACAGGATATATGCCACTATATGTAAGTGAACAATTAAAAAATAATATAATACCTTCAAAAACAGAAAAAATGGGTAAAGCTTATGTAAGATATAATTACGAATTTAGTTCAAAAAATATTGTACAAAAAGGTGGTTATTCAAATAATATTTATAGATTTACTGTTAATTCAAATAGTTATTCACATTCATATGCCTATACGTATGATGATAATGTTTCTATAGGTTGTCTAGAATTAGCATCTGAATATGATGCATTTATTTTTTTCAAAGATGATTAAATTTTTAACTACAAAAAAGGGGTATATGTACAGAGGGGGGATTAAGATATCTAATTTTTTAACTACAATATTGACCTTTTAGTGGTTCCGGCGAAGGCCCAACTAAGACCGCCGTCGAAGATCCAACGATAACTAATGTAAAAATCCACCCAAAACAAGTTTTTGCAAATAATTTCCAATTGACTCCACTTGTCCCTTCAAATAGACCAACTGCAACCGTAGCTCCGATTTGACAATGTGTAGTCGAAAGTGGCCAGCCCTGCCCACTTCCATATATAACAACCATTGCTGCGCCTAGTTCAATACAGCTTCCTCTAACAGGAGTTATAGCTGTGAGTTTTGTCCCCATGGCATTCATTATTTTGTAACCATAAGTTGATAATCCAAGAATTATACCCACGCCACCAAGCGCTAAAATGCACATCATAGTCCCAGAATCAATCTCAGCTGATTTCGTAACTTTCCCTCTATTATAGGCAACCCATGCGGCCGCAAATGGGCCGACGGCATTACTTACATCATTCGAACCATGACTAAAACTATCAACGCATGCAGTAAAAATTTGAATAGAATGGAAAAAATCTTCAGTGCGAGCGTCATGTCTTTTTAGGTTTTTATGGATATTTCCGACTGTTTTATTTGTTTTTAAATCTTTATGCACATCTCTATTCAATTTGTTTTTAACATAAGATGTGATTACATTACCTGTTTCTGCCATTGTTGGTCCCCCACCATGTAAAGAACTATCCATTTCATCTAATTTTACATCTTCTATATCAACATTTTGTGGATTGTTTGAATATTTTTTATTGTCAATTTTTTTGATAATATTTGTAAGCAATATCATACTTAAACAACTACAAGCTCCACCAAATATAAGTGATACTTCAATAGCAGGCCATAAATTCCCAGATTTAGCTTCTCTTACCAATCTAGAAGTACCAAATCTTTCAGTTTGCCCGTTTGTCCCTTTAATAATCCAATATGATGCATTTAGTGATGTGGTAACAAATACAATAATAGGAAACCCGATTTTAGCTCTTTGATAAGAATTTTCATATCTTAAAATGAACAAATTTATAGTTCCATATATAAGAGCTGCACAAATGCCTGAAGCAATAGGTGAAATAATCCAAGAAACTACAATTTCTGAAACGCCATCCAACCATGGAAAACTGCCCCATCCCATGTTAACTGTCCCATTACTATAATCGTTTTTGCTATAATTCCATATAACACATCGATGCCCTCTTGACATTAGAGTCATGCCAATAATTCCACCGATGCAACTGTGAGTTGTGCTAACTGGCATTTCAAAATAACTTGCCAATACAAGCCAAATACCTACACACAAAGTAACAACTGTCATTCCATATATCATTAGCCCTGGATTATCGGAAAAACAACCCGGATCAGCAATTCCCTTTCTAATAGTTTTATTTACATTAGAACCCATTAAGACTGCACCTGAAAATTCAAAAATACTAGCCAAAACAATAGCTTGTTTAACAGATAATGATTTTGAGCCAACAGAAGTGCCAAAAACATTTGCTAAATCATTTGCTCCTATGCCATATGCAGCGAAAAATGCACAAAGTCCCGCGGAAACAATATAAAATGTCCAATCAGATTTGTTAAATTCATCTCGACTGGCTTGAATTTCACTTAAAATATTTATTAGAGTTAACATACCCAAACCTTTTGTGATACTATGTGTTAATAATTTCATATTTAGTATAGTAAATAATGTAAGTCTTATTTATTTTAAATTAATAATGAAAATAACAAAATGGTTATCTATGTTATTATGTTCAAGTTTTGCTTTATATAACAGAAATTTGTGTGTTTTAAAAGCAAAATTTATGGAAGGTGATTTATCTGGTGATTATCAATTAAGTGGTTTATGGAAGTTATATATAGAACCAATTTCTAGTGAATCGTTTATTGAAAATACGAATCAAATTTCTTGGAGTGGTAATATTTGGAATTCGGTCAATAGAAAAAGATTTCATAATAAATATATTAACTTAAATAAATTTGGAACATTTACTGAAGCATATAATGGAAAAACTCAAAATATATTTTATGGGAATTGGTATTGTAATAATAATGAATTGGTTATGACTAGAAAAAGATATGGTTATAGTTCTTATGAAACATATTATGGAATATATGATCCAAAAAATAATGGAAGAATTTATGGTTGTTTTGTGTATGGTGCAACAGAACCAGAATATTCTGGAATATTTATAATGAAAAACTTGATGACAAGATTTAATCCATTATTAAAGAATACCAAATTGGAAATTGATACATTAGTTACAAATAATATATTAGGTAAATGGAGAATGGATTATGAAACAGATATATCTTACTCATCTTTTAATATAGAATTGTATTCAAATTTGACTTGGGAATCAATTGATTGTGAATATAAATTAATTGGTAATTGGAATTTATATAATGATACAATTGATTTGACAACGGGTTTACATGGAACTGGAAACAGATTGTGGTTATGGTTGAGAAGATTTCCTAATAAATATTTTGGTCAAAATAATAATTTAGAAGAAGATAGATTATATACTGGTATAATTCAATTAAATAGAGAAAAAAAAATTAAAATGATTTTGGGAGAAGTATGTGTTGGATGGCAAATCGAACCAGCATTTATAGGTACTTTTAGTCTTAAGAAAGTTTTTTAAAAATATTTTAGTATTTTAAATGACTTTGGGTGACATCAATAATGATGGTAAAGTAGATTTGTTGGATGTTGTTTTTTTAGAATCTCATCTTCATATTGATAATAGTGGAAATCGTCCAAGTGATTTATATAATGTTGTAAGTAATGAAATATTTCTCGGTGGTACAAATGCACTTGCGGATTACGTTATTGGTAAAACATTTGAACTTGAACAAATCGATTTACATATAATACAAATCAATAATGAAACACTCTATAAATTATCTGAATTAGGTAATACAAGACTTAGTGGTGCAAAATTAACTTTTGAAGATCAAATTAACAGTGAGGAAATATATATTCCTCCAAATTGGAAATTTAGTATAAGTAATAAAACAATAGTATTATATTCATCTATTCGTAATTCAATTAGAAATACAGAATATTATTTACTTTTTAAGCAAAAGAATAGTAATAATCTTGATGTATCTGGTGAAAATATATTTATTAAAGACTCTCTTGTTCATTTAAATCCAATTCAAATAATGATAGGAAATGACTATTTTGAGCCAGAACCGGAACCAGAGCCAGAACCGGAACCAGAGCCCCAGCCAGAGCCAGAACCGGAAATTTTTAATATATTTTTGGACAAGAATGATTTACAAACTGCTGTTTATGAATGGGCAACTATGAATAATGATGAAGTTTTAGCAAAATACGGACCGATTAATGAATGGAATGTATCTGCAATTAATGATATGAGTAATTTATTTTATGATACTTCGGGTACTTATTCAAGTTTCAATGAAGATATTTCTAATTGGGATGTATCAAGTGTAATATCTATGGAATCTATGTTTAGAGGAGCTGAAAATTTCAATCAAGATATTCAAGGTTGGAATGTCTCAAGTGTAAAGGATATGAATACTATGTTCTATGGAGCATCATCTTTCAATTTACCTCTAAAGCACTTGGATGTATCTAGTGTAACGGATATGAATCATATGTTCTATGGGGCATCTGTTTTTAATAGAAATATATTTCAATGGGATGTATCCAGAGTAACAGATATGAATCATATGTTTGTTAATACGACTAATTTCAATCCACACCAGGGTCTAAATTGGAATGTATCAAGTGTAAATAGAATGGATTATATGTTTAATCAATCAACATTTAATCAAGATATTGATGATTGGAATGTATCAAAAGTGAGTAATATGTCTGCTATGTTCTATAATGCAACCAATTTCAATCAACCTCTTAATAATTGGAATACTTCCAGTGCAAATAAAACGGAAAATATGTTCCATGGTGCAGTTGTATTCAATCAAGATATTAGCGGATGGACTATGTCCAATGTAACAAATATGGGTGGTATGTTTTATAATGCAACAGCATTCAACCAAAACATTTCAAATTGGAATATTGAAAATGTAAACGATTGGACTAATTTTGGTTCTGGTGCAACATCTATGAATGACTTGTTTCAAGATATTATTGATGTATCAGGAATATATAAATGGAATTATTTCAAATATAAATTAGGGGATAATTTTGTTAGAAACGGTTTTTTTGAATCTGATTCAATAACTGGTTCAACGCCATCTTCTGGTGATTGGGGATTTGTCTCTGTTACAAACATAGAAGAATGGGATGATATACAAGGTTCCATTAATGTTATTAAAAATGGTGCTTCTGAATGGGGATCTCCAGCTGTACCATCTCCTCATTATATTTATAATCATTTCATTGGTCTACAGGGACATGGGTCATATATAAGTCAAGTGATTAATATAACTAAAACAGGTATTTATACTCTCAAATTTTTGGGTGGTGCTCGCGAATACCCTGGCTTACCAGAAAAACTAGCATTTGTAGTAGAATTTAATGGGGATTATCAACAATATGAACATTCTAGGAGTCCAAATACTTTTATAGAATATTCAAAAGAATATTATATAACTGATTCTGGAAATTATACATTGATTTTAAGAAATGATCATCAAAATGGTTCTGAATATGGTGCAACTGATAACACAGATCAAACAGTATTTATAGCTAACGTAAAACTATTATTAGATGAAGATGATATACAAACAGCATTGAATAACTGGTTTGATGATTCTTCGGGAGCTATTGTAAATTATGGTCATATTTCGAATTGGGATGTTTCACAAGTTACAAATATGAGCAATTTATTCGAAGAACGAACATCATTTAATGAAGATATTTCTAATTGGAATGTGTCGAGTGTGACAAATATGAAAAACATGTTTGCGGTATCAGATGCAGCTAGATTTGGCATTTTCAATCAAAATCTCAATAATTGGAGTGTATCTAATGTTACAGACATGGCGAACATGTTCATGAATACCAATTATAATTGCCCTCTAGATGGTTGGGATGTATCCAATGTAGAATGGTTAAATGGTATGTTTAAATACAATCAATCATTTAATCAACCTCTTAATGGTTGGAATGTATACAGTGTCAAGTCAACTAAAGAGATGTTTAGAATGATAAATAATGGAGTTTTCAATTACCCTCTTAATAATTGGGTTTTCCCTAGTGCTTCTAATATAAGTTGGATGTTTGTTCATTGTAAATCTTTCAATCAAAATCTTAATAGCTGGGACGTATCCCCAATCAATACTTTAGATCTCATGTTTCATGGATGTGACGTTTTTAATCAACCTCTAGATAGCTGGAATGTGTCAAGTGTAACAGATATGAGAAATCTTTTCCAAGGTTGTTATGCTTTTAATCAAAATCTAAATGGCTGGGATGTATCTAAAGTAACCAGAATGCAAGGTATGTTTGAAAATGCAACTAGTTTCAATAATGGACAAGTAATATCTTTTAGAGGTTCGGAGATTGAATATGTTAGTCCTGGTTATTATTCAAGCTCTAATTTAGGTAAAATTGTACGAAATTCTACATCAAATGAGAATTATGCTCTAAATGATCAAATGTTTTATTCAAATATAACTTATCCAAATGATTCAATTTTGACTTTTACAAATACGAATACTGCCACTGACGGTTATATGGTATGTGGATTAATTAATGTAAATCCAAGTTTACTGTTTGTTTCAGGCGCAAATAATGACCAGTTTTACAATATTTTAAGAGATGCCAAATACGGCAATTATCCAGATTTAGAAGCATTGTGTGCTGTATTACAACCGGGTATTAACAGACAGTTAAGAATATGGGATAATAACACATCCTCAACCAATGGAAACAGTATAAATTTAGGTAATAATGCTAGAATGGAAACGGGTTCTGTAATAAGCATTAAACTAAATTCCGTTGGTGGATTTACTGTAACAAATGATGGGGCAGGAACGGCAAACCCTACCAATAATACATGGTCATATGATAGTGAATGGACTGGTAGTAGTTGGACTGAAAATTGGTATATTTTTGGATCTATCAGTAGAGAATCTTCTGATCCTGGTATATTATTTGATAATGGTATTTCGGGATGGGATGTATCCAATATAACAACTATGGAGAATATGTTTATGAATGCAGAATCTTTTAATCAAGATATTTCTGATTGGAATGTGTTTAATGTAACAAA
>Ga0163180_10002403_pt1 | contig 10471 bp, 5 predicted proteins | sample AtlANTMetagenome_2_FD_109647 | JGI IMG/M metagenome (GOLD analysis project Ga0163180, IMG submission 109647) | Marine eukaryotic phytoplankton communities from the Atlantic Ocean - Atlantic ANT 4 Metagenome | ecosystem: Environmental > Aquatic > Marine > Oceanic | place: North Atlantic Ocean...
ACGAGAGAAAAAAAAGGGAAAAAAAAGGGAAAAAAGGGAGAAGAAGATAATAAGAGAATGAGGGAACGACGAATCGTCGGCGCAAAGCTTTGACGTGCTCGCGGCGGTGTCGTCGTTTAAACCACCACCACCATTACCACCGCGAGGAGCGCGAGAGAGAGAGAGAGAAGGAGAGTCTTTCTTTCTTTCTTTCGGGATGAACACGTGTCGTTCACTTTCTCTCCCCTCCTCTCTGACGAAGCGTCTGTCTTCGTTCTCCTTCTTTTACCCCGCCAAAAAGTTGAAAAATGAACCGACAAAAGAGGAGCACTTTTTCCCTAAAAAAGTTCCACCACATTCTCTTTTCCCGCACAAAAAAAAGCGCGCTTTTGTATACACACGCCTCGAACGAACCGACGAGAGACGACCGACTTTGGACGAGTCGTCGGGGAAACGGGCGGGCGCTGCATTTTTTTTACTCGATTCGTCGTCGATCTCTCGCGATCGTCGATCGCGAAGAGACGCTCTTCGAGCAAAATGACGGTGTTCGATGTGTTCGCGGCGTCAAAGTCGTCTTCCCCAACGAAAGAGACCACGGGGGAGGATGGTGGTAAAATCAAAGATTGTCGAGTTGGATTCGAGTGCGCGAACGACCGCGCCGGAGGAAGGAACTCCGAGTCCGACGACAGTTCGAACGAACGGCTGACGCCTCCGCTATCAGCCTTTGTCGAGAGTCCGATCAAGAAAATGCTGCTCAAAGAGTTGATCGAAGCGCACGAGAAAGAAAGGGAAGACAACGATGAGAGCGCTTTTGGTAACCTAGAAAAAGTCGATTCGAGCAAGAAGAAGAAGTCACCGAAAAAGAAAAAAACGAACGGTTTTGCGGAGAATACTCATGAACTCGACGACGAAGAGGACGACGCGACGCTGCGGTCGACGAGTTCGACCGAGCAGTGCTTCGAAAGTACCGCGCTGTATCGTAATTTCTCGGAACCAATACCGATTCCAGTCGCCGACGTGCAGTTGAGGTGCGTTTTTCGCTCGCGTCTCAAACGCGCATCATTTCCCCCCTTTCTCTCTTTTTTTTTTGACCTCGTCCAAAAGGGTGGTCGATATTTTCGTGGTCAAAAAGCGCTTTTTGAGTGAACCCATTCTTTGCGATGGAAAAAAAACACCCTCAAAAAGTGTGAGTTTTGATCTCATCTCTCTCTTTTTTTCTCTTCTTTCGCAAAAAAAAAAGCCAAAAAAAGAAGGAGACGTTTTTGACGACGTTTGAGAAAAACGAGCATTGCCTCCTCCTCCTCCTCCTCGTTCAAAAATAATAATAGGAGTAGTACTAACGCTTTGATGGTGTTGTCTTTTTCAAAACAAAACAGACGCTTGTACATGGAAAAAAGATACAAACGCATCGACCCGACGAGCGACGCCGTCACGTTCACGTGATGAACGGATGCGATGTCGATGAGCGCAAAACTGATTCGTGTTGTGCTCTCTATTTTTTTGGTATTCTTATTATACCGCACGCGGCGGCAGCGGCGGCGGGCTGTACAACAACAACACGTGTGTTCAAGTGTAAATTAGGACTGTCTGCTAGGTATTAGACGTTAAATCCCAGTCGCACGAATCAGTAGCAAAGGGAAGAAAGGACAAAGTATGTTCGTATAGAACTGTACATCATATATTTTTTTAATATTTACTCGTAATATAAATACATTAGTAAAACCAAGACCAAGTCGATTCGCCGTCTTCGGTAGGATTTATCAACGGAGCAACCTTAACGCCAAACACTTCACCCAATGCCGATAAAACTTCGCTCGGTTGGTCGTTCGTGCCAACGAGTTGCGAGAGCATGTCGATGAACTTCTTCTCAAACGCGCCGTCGATTTTTACGAGCTGTTTTAAACACCGAACGGCTAATGGTGCACGTAGAACGGTTTCTTTGCGCGCATCTTCCGAGCCTACGACAGAGGCGCATTTTCCGTATTCATGCAACGCGAACAGGATCGCACGTTGAAGAAAGCGAATGTCTTCCTCACTTTGGTCACAAAAGGCGATTAAAACAGAACCGGCGCTCACGCGAAGGCTCGTGTCGAACTTTTCTGCTTCGTGGATAGCTTGCATTCTCTCGAACAACATGTTCTTACACTCAGATGGCATCGATTTCCTCGATTTTTGCAAACATTCACCGACGCAATCGACCAAGAGGATTGACGGATGACCTGCATCAAAGACATTGCAGAGTTTTGCAACCGCTAAAGACCACTCATCCGTGTTAGACCTGTTTCCCGTTGTGTTCTTACCTAAACCGTCTAACAAGCGTCGAAACGCGAGCGCACCACACGACGCTAATTGTTCGTGCGTGAAGGTTCCGCTGATATTCTCCAACATATCGCAGAGTTTCGGCCACACGCCGGCTTCGATGATGTTGCAAAAGAAACTTTCTGTGGTGGCCAATTCAACGACGAGCGTTAAACACCTATCGCAAGCGCCATATAACCACTCGTTCTTTTGCTTTTCTGAGGCTTCAGTGCTGTCAAACTCCGTCGCACGAACGACGTCAAACATCGGGAATAAAATGGCATCATACACGCGAGCCCAAAAACCAGGTTCAAACGACGACCCGTGAAACTTGAGCGTATCGAATAAGACTTCCAACGAACTCGTTCGTATATCTTCTCTAAAATCAAACGCGAGTTCAGAGAGGCCGGCTAACAACGGGAACCAGAAATACGTGTGCGACTCTGTGTCGGTGAAATGCGTCGGCCCTTTCTCGCGGGGCGTGGATGACTCTTGCTGTTTCTGAAAATTTTCTTCGTCATCGTCTCGAGAGTCGTTGTTTCCTTGCGATGAAGATTTTACTTTTGGCAAATTCAAATCACCAAGCGCACCATCCGCTAACTGCAATGCGCAATAGCGAAGAAATGCTAACGCGTTCAAACTCACCTCTGGTGCATCGTAAGAATTCGTAAAAGCGACTAAACAATTCACGCAATCTGTAAACGCCGCTTGGTCGGTTTCGATGATCTTTGAAAAGTTATGGCGAATAATTCTTTCAATGGTGGAAAACGCCGTAGACACAACTTTCGGATTTTCGTCTGCAGCGGCGACGGAATAAAGCATAAAGACGGATTTCCATCCGGATTTAATTCCATCCACAGCAGATTCCACCATTTGCGCGACGCACGAAACAATCAGTTCTCTCACTTCAAACGACGGAGATTGTTGCATGATGACGACAAACGGGCGAAGGAAATCGTTTTGGAACGAGTAATTCGCGAGTTCCGCGCGCTGCAAGAACTTGATCGAGAGTTGACGCAAAGCGTCCACGACAAACATGGACACATTTACGTTCATGTGTTCGCTTCCAACTTTGACGAAAAAGTCGCTCAAGACGATCCACGCTTTGGCCCAGACGTATCGTTCGCGATCGACGTTAAACGCGCACGTCTCAACGAGTTTCGATAAAGCACAAGAACGCGGGCGCTCAGAGCTCATTTCTTCGGTCGCTACTCTGCACAAAGCACGCATGAAATCCACAATAGCTTCACCCGATAATCGCTTCGAATCGTGGAATAAAGCGTTGAAACTATCTGGATGTAACTGTTCGAGCACGTGTTGCGACGGAGGAGCGACGGATTCTAACGGCACCAACGATATTTTCGCGTCGTGCATGGATGCTTTTCGCGCGAATTGCTCAGCTGCAACCGCAACTGCCGTCGCATTTTTGTCATCATCATTTTTTGAAACACCACTATCGGTAGCGCGTGCTGTTAATGGAGTCGCAGTTGACGACAAAATAATCTCCGCGGACGAATCTCGGCGGAACAAACGAGTCGGAGTGTTGCTCGAGCCTTCTGCAGTAGATGTTGAACCAATTTCATTTTTGTCGTTCAAAAACACGCACGAGTCGTCAAATCCACCCGCCAAAGCGTGTAAGTGTTCGTATCGAGAGCAACACTTCAACACGTGCACCCAACACGTATCTCCTAAACTATCGCCAAAGGTTTCACCTACGCGCACCAACGTTTTCAACGCTAAAATATTCTTCGTTCGCATCGTGGATGGGTTGTGCAAGCCACACAAGCGCGCTAAAGGTGCCACAAACGCGTCCCGAGCGGCAACCATGCCTAAATTACACGCCATGTGAATGGAGCTAAAAAATCCATCTAGACACAACGCGGCGATTTTCGCCGATTCTGTGCCTTCAAATGTGACCGAAAAAACAGCCAAAAGCGCTTGCCACGCAACGTCAAGCATCGGTGCCGCGCATTTGGCATCCGACGCGGATAGGAAATTGTCCACGTCTTCGCGTTTTGCTTTGGCGCGAACTTCCTGGATGAGTTCTCGGACGTCAATTTTCTCTTCCACAATGGCTGGTTTTTGCCCGACGAGCGAAAGCAAAATGTCCATGCCAAGAAAGTTGTTCAAGTTCGACGACGAATCGTTCGTGCTATTATTAGCTTTCTTCGCGTTGTCGTCCTTGAGTTTGATTTCGTTGTTTACGATGCGATCGTATAAAGCTCCGAGTTCTTTCTGGTCCAAGTCTTGGCCATCGTCGATGCCGCGATTGTTCTTCAAGAAGCCCTCTTTGGTCATTTTATTCTTCACTCCTGGATTGTGCGCGTCCGTGTTCAACATAATCACGGAGAAAGCCAAAACGTACGCCGTATCCGCGCTTCTATATTGCGTCGGGTTTTGCACGTGATACCTTTCCGCGAACTTTTCCATCAATCGGTCGATTTTCTGTGACTCACCGGGTAACCTAAAGCCTTCCAAGAACTTTCGAATGGCGTCGTCTAGACCAAAGCCGCTAAAGTCCATCGCATCAACGTACGCGCGCATAACTTTTAAACTCTCGTCTTCGCGTTCCCCGAGATAGTCGCCAACGACAGTTTTATCTAAGTTTGGTGCGGTCCTGAGGAAAGTCGCTATTTCAGCGGGCGTGCCTTCGCCGAGTTTGCCAATTGCTTTCAAATGCGCGATGCCTTTTTTCGGTTTCTTGTTGAACAATTTAACGCCTTCCTGAAACTCGGATTTGTCGAGTTTCTTTTGCACCAAATTTGACGCGTCCACTTTTGTCGGCGTAATCATCATTGAGTCATTTTCTTCTACGTGTTTCGCTACTTTTGCTCTCATCTCGTACGCAACCTGATGATGGTCGTCTTTATCCCCTGACAACGAGTTCTTTTCTACCCAATCGCCAAGAGCTTTCAAAATTTTTGTCAAACACCCGAGCGCTTCCATTTTCAATACCGTTTCTCTCGCCGCATCTGCACCGGATAAGTTGGAAAGTTCTACGCCTTGCGCAACTCGCACTAATAAGTTAATCAACCGTTCGAACGCGTTTTGCTGCGAAATGTCGCAATCGAAATTGACAAACACATCGACCAACGTTTGCGCATCTTGCGCAACAGTATCACTCAGAATGGACAAAACCACGGACCGTTTGCTATGCGGCGAACTCGGTGCACCTCCGGAAACGAACCCCAACGGGTCTAAAAATAATCGAGGAAAGAAGAATCCAATTTCCGATTTTAATTTTTCTCGAAATCTTTGCGTGCACAATATGCTTTGGAAGATTCCGAGCGAAATTTTATACAGCTCTGGTACTTGGACGTTTTCGGAGATGGCGTTGGAAACGACGGCGTCCAAGACATACTCGCGGATAGTCTCGGAAAAGATGGGATTGTTGACGAAAACATCGTCGACATTTTGACAGGCAATACGTAACGCGTCTGAAGCTAACAATTTCCCGCGTGAAATACTCGCTGCGTCTGCACCATGCGACGACGTCTCCAAGGCTGCACCCTTGGCGATTCTCGAAAGCGCGCGAAACATTTCTGCGCAATCTTCGAGAACGTATCGATCGTTTTCTACTTTCGCTGCCTTCTCCTCTGACGATTGTGGATCGTATGTTTGCGGTGTTTTCCCACACGAAGCGGCTTTTGCGATGAACTTTTGCGCGAAGGACACGACTTCGTCCGACCATCGTTGCTGTTGTTGCCCGCTCATGTGATTGCTACTAAACATCGGCACGGAGGAGTTCTCGCGCATGACGTGCGTTTCGTACGACGTGGATGGTAAGTTTGTAGAGTCGTTCACATCGTTTTTTTTTTGCGGAGTCGCTCCTGTCGTACCGTTACTACCGCCTTCTTTTAAACCACCACCTAAAACGTCCGAGACTTTAATCATTTTTGAAAACGCTCTCGAGTCACCTTCTTCCACCCTCGAAAAGTTTGCGAAAATCATCTGTATCAGCACCGCTTTTGCTATCCCTCTGTTCGTTTCTGACCTTGAACTGGCGTGACACTTACACACCGACTCAATCATTCGGCTTGACATTTTCCGGCTCACTCGAAACGACCTTGACATATAACACGCCAACACGCCTAAGAGCGCTTGCAATTCCACCGACTCGTCGCCGGATTCTCCGCACGCGAAAGCGAGCATTTTGACAACTTTCGCGCACAAGAGCTCGCGTTTGGTTTTTTGCTGACGTTGTTGTATCGTCTTCGTCTGTTTCTTTTCGTTACCGTCGTCGTCTTTCTCATCTGGGTTCGTTTTGCCTTCGTCGTCTGAATCGTCGTCGTCTTCGTAGCACCTCCCAGTAATCCATCTCCCACCAATCAACGACGTCAAACAAATCACCGCTTTCTCTTCCATGCCCGCGTGTTTCGACCCGAGTGCCATCTCGATCGGTTCCAAAAAGAACGTCAAATCCTCCGTCCGTTTCTCGTACGCGTCGTCGTCGGAAACGTCGGCGTCTTCGTTTCCACCACTCTTATTCTTCGCACAGAAGATGTCGTCGATTTTCTCCCGTCGCGTCGCAATCGATTCGATGAGCTGCGCGTGTTTTCGCGCGTGTTTCGATGCCAGCTCGGAGAGCGCCGCGTACGCGCACTCGAACGGGTGGACGGTACCATCACCACCACCACCACCACCCGCCAACGACGACGACGACCGGTGTTCTTCCGTACCCGCCATCTTCGTCGCGTCGCGTAATAAGTGCACTTTCTCTACTATACAATTTGTGCGGCATTTTCGAACGACAATTTTTTCTTCATTTTTCGTCGTCCGTCATCATGGTCGCGGGCGTCGCCGCGTTTTGCGTGGTCGACGGTCGAGGCCGCGCGTTGTACGAGGCCGATTTCGGGAGCACGGCGAGACGGGTAAGCGTTTTGTTAGTATCTTTTGCTCTCTCTCTCTTTCTCTCTCTCTCCTTTTGTCTCGTAGCATCAAAATCATCATCATCATCTCTCTTTAAACTCCGCTTTAGGACGACGCGCGCCACTTGCGCCAGTTCGTCGTCGCCGCCGCGCTCGACAAACTGAACGAACGGAAATGGGAAACACCGAACGCGTACCTGAAAATAATCGACCACTTCGATCACGATCTCGTCGTGCACGCGTACTGCACCCAAGGCGGCATCCAATTCGCACTGCTCACAACCAAAGGAAGAGAAGAAGGAAACGTCAAGGCGTTTTTCGAAAGCGCGCACGAAACGATCGCGAAAGCGAAGATGAACCCATTCTTTATTTACGACGAAGAGTGGTTCGCGACGAACGCGAGCTTCGATGCGAAAGTCAGACGGTTATCGAGAGTTCTCGGATGACGTCGACGCCCGCCCGCCGTACGGAGCGAAGCGGTCGCGCGCGCGCGAGCGAGCGACGACGACGGGTGAGAGTCATCCGTTGGCGTGTACGAACAGTAGCAGATGTAAAACAAAGAATACTAGTAAGTAGTAGAGCTATAGAAGAAGAATGCTCGAATGAGGTCTCTTCACTCGCGTCATCATCCGTAGTGCAACGCGTACGCGGTCGCCGAAACCGCGCCTACGACGAGACTCGTCAACATCCGACTCGATTCTTTCTCTTCCTTTTGTTTGTCTCGCACTCGCATTTCTTTTTCCATGTCTCGCGCCGCAACGGCCCGTCGTTCTTCTTCCCTCGTTTCCCTCTCGAGCCATTCTTTTCTTTCGCGCAAAGCCTCGCGTTCTACGTCGTTCAGGTACTGTCTTTGCGACCGATTCGACGCGAATTCTGTTTCTCGAGGGAGCCCTTTCCCCAAAGATGAAAAAAAGGACGTCGTGCGTGGTGTTGTTCGAGCAAAAAAGCACGCGACGACCGACGACGACGACGACGATGACAACGACGACTCAGAGAGAGCGTCGTCGTTGTTGGTGTTATTCCTCGTCGTTCTCGGTGTTTTAACGCGGAGGAGCCGCGTCGTCGTCCTCATGATATGGATGATGATGATGATGATGATGATGATGCTTTTTGTGAGGAGAGAGACAAAAACCGTTGGACGATGTACGTCACACATTTTGCGTCCGGACAAAAGTCATAACTGCTCTCGTATTTTTGTGTCCTCGATGCTCTTCCTCGCGTCCGCTCCGAATTCGCGTTTTTGCGTTTTCCTCGTCGCGACGACACCAACGCGAGGTCGTCGTCGTCGTCAAAGTCGTCTGTCGACGACGTTTCATCGCAATCGCGTTTTATCCAATCGAAAATGTCATCATCGGTCGGACGACGAGGATGATGTCGTCCACCGTAACAAGAAAAACAGATGCGAGAAGAACACAAAAAAAGCGGGAGGAACGTTAAAACGACGGGAAGTGATGGAGACGAAGGATCGACGAAAACTGGACGAACGCGACGACGCTCTGTGGTACGCGCGGCCGCGGTTTTGTACGCACGTGGACGACGGGTTTCTCGAGCAACTGACGAGATTGTATCGACAACGCACGACTCCAGAGTTTAAGTGTTTGGACCTGTGCGCGTCGCACGTGAGCCACTACCCGTACGCGTACGCGTACGTCTTAGGCCACGGTTTGAATCGCGAGGAACTCGAACGAAACGAGCAGTTTCGTCGAGGGATGAATGCGTTTTTCGTCAGAAACTTCAACGAACATCCAGTCGTCGACGCGCCGGATCGGACGTTCGATATGGTATCGATGTGCGTCTCGATTCAGTACATGCAAAGAGGCGAGGAACTCTTTCGAGAGATTTTTCGAGTGCTGAAACCAGGTGGAGTGGCGATTATTTCATACTCCAACAGAATGTTTTACGAGAAAGCTGTGAGCGTCTGGAGAGACGGAACGGGATATTCGAGGACGCAATTAGTCAAGAGCTATTTTCAAAACGTGAACGGCTTTACCGAACCCGAAGTCATCACGGAAGTCCTACCAGACGGTATCGAAGACAAAAAGGGGAATCCGTTCGTGAAGATGATGAAAACATTCGTGAAAAGAACGAGTTCCGATCCATTTTATGCGGTCGTGAGCTATAGGAACTTTAAACGCACATAAACTACGTCAATTAAGTGCTACCATTTTCTACGTCCTCCTCGCTATTCTTCGTGTTCTTCTTCGTCGCTTCCTTCTCTCCCTTCTCTTTCTGTTTCAATCGTTCCATCAACGCTTTCTTCCCTAACTCTTCTCTCAATTTCTTCTGGTTTTGTTCTTCTTCGCTCCCTTCTTTGCTTTCACTCGCGGAGGCGACTGGCGTCGCGTTGTCCACATTCGAACTCTTCGTCCTCCCCGTCCTCGTTGAAGCGACGTGCATACCCAAAACCTTAAAGCGTCCTCTCGCGTGAAAATACACGTGACCACCGACGACCCCGAACAACGCGCATCCAAACACCCTCTCTTCTCTATCGATCTCGCCTCCTATAAACACGGCGCCGAGAAGAAACCACACGGGGCCGTACCTCGCCGCTCGCCTCACCGTGTCTTCGTCGCTCAAGTCGTTCTTCAACTTTTGACAGAGTACTAAAGCACCGCCTACTAAACTGTGTGGACCTAACGCGAGCGGTGTTCCGGCCTCTTCCCCTGAGATGACCGTTCGATGGAACGCGTCGAACAAGACGTACAACCCACCGGTCACCACTGCAGTCGTCAGCAACAATTCACACACCACTCTCGACCCGACGTACGCTCGTTTCAGTAATATTTCGACGAGAAACACCAGACCGACGATTGCTGGTATTTCCAGCACCGTCGGACTGACGAGTTGACACGTGACCAGCGTCCACGGTCGCGCCAGCGCCCCGAGCAAGGACATATGTAAACACAACGCGTCGTTCCACGTCGTCGAGAAATCCATCGCGTACAACGCGAGAAAAATGCACGACAGGAGTTGCGAGAGCGGCGATAACGCGCGAAACTGTTTCACGCGACGCTGGATTCGCTCTTTCCTGTTTTTGGATGGTGGTGGTGGTGGTGGTGGTGGTGCGCTCGACGGGTCGGACATTATCATCGATGATGTGACGATGATGCGCTTCGTTTTTTTCCAAAACATCATCAAATTCGCGTCACTTTTTTTCCAATTGTCTTTTGCGTTTTGATGAGAAGAAGAAGAAGAAAACACCGCGACGACGACGACGAGCGCAGAAAAGAACGAAGAGGACGACGATGCGCTACTTCTCGATCGTCGTCGTCGTCGCGAGATGATGATGATAATCGTCGTCGTCGTCGTCGTCGTCGTCATTTTCG
>Ga0163180_10002404_pt1 | contig 10471 bp, 8 predicted proteins | sample AtlANTMetagenome_2_FD_109647 | JGI IMG/M metagenome (GOLD analysis project Ga0163180, IMG submission 109647) | Marine eukaryotic phytoplankton communities from the Atlantic Ocean - Atlantic ANT 4 Metagenome | ecosystem: Environmental > Aquatic > Marine > Oceanic | place: North Atlantic Ocean...
CCCCTGGTCCTACCTGGTGGCTGACCTGGCAGAGACCGTACTACCCACCGCGGCCATTGGTCACTACTACCTCACCACCCGACCCGACGAGAATCACCCGGTCGATCGACTAAGTCCGGCAATTCGAGATCGCCAGCAGCGGATTTACTCACGTCCTGAAAGTGGTGGCCTGATCGTCGGACTTTATGGCGAGGAAGCTATCCAGTACGACATGGATCAATTGCCCGTGGATTTTGACATGTCGTCACTCAAGGCTCGCCAGGATGATATTCATGTTGCTCTGTTGATCCATGCAACTCAGCAACGGTTCCCCTGGATCAATGAACGAACTCCACTGACGATAACTGCCGGCATCATGACCTTTACGCCCGATGGCAAACCCTTCTGCGGTAAAATGCCGGCCATCGAGGGACTCTACCACTGCTCAGGATTCAGCGGACATGGAATCGTCCAGAGTCCAACCATTGGCGTCATCATGGCCGACCTGGTGTTAACTGGACAAACCGATTATGACATCACGGCCATCGAGGCCGATCGTTACTACGATCTACCCGCTTTCCAGCAACGCGACGACATCAAGGCCAAGTGTTACCAAATGCATGCCGACTACTATGGGCGTGTTGAAGGCAGTTCAACCGCCTGACACATTACCCCCTGGCTAACCCAACCGGCCTCTCATGAAAATCCTCGTCCCGACCAAGCGTGTTCCCGACACCGACCAGAAGATCCGGGTCCAGGAAGACGGCCTGGGAATCGAAACTGCCAACCTTCCTTTTGTCATCAACCCGTTTGACGCCATCGCCGTCGAAGAAGCCATTCAAATCCGAGAAACTCTTGCCGATCCTGTCGAAATCATCGCCGTGGGTATCGGTACGGCCGATTACGAAGCCGAGCTGCGCACGGCCCTGGCGATGGGTGCCGACCGGGCGATCCTCGTGGAAACCTCGGAACCGCTCGACTCCTGGAATGCCGCCTCGATCCTGGCAGCCCTGGTCCAGCGCGAACAACCTGACCTGGTTCTGATGGGCAAGCAGGCCGTTGATGATGATGCTAACCAGGCAGGCCAGTTCCTGGCAGCACAGCTTGGTTGGCCCCAGGCCACGTTCGCCTCCCGGCTGGAATTCACGCCGGAGGGATGTTGCGTTGCTCGTGAGACCGATCATGGGATTGAGGTCGTTCACGTTGACTTGCCCGCCGTGGTTACCACGGATTTACGACTTAACGAACCACGCTATGCTTCGCTGCCAGGCATTCTCAAGGCCCGCAAGAAGGAAATCCAGCAGCTTCCCGTTGCTGACCTGGGAGTTGAGATCACACCACGGATCAAGGTGCTGGAATTGCGTGCTTCCTCGACACGCCGGGAATGCGTCAGGGTTCCGGATGTGGATGCATTAATCGACAGGCTGCGTAACGATGCAGAAGTCCTCTAAAGGGAGTAAACCGGCAATGCAGGTCCTGGTAATTGTCGAACACGCTGGTGGTGCGATCCGACCCGGAAGTCGATCTGCCATTACGTTTGCCCGCTCCGTGGCCGAATCCAACGGGGGCGAGGTAAAACTTCTGCTGCTGGGCCACGAAGTGGACAGTGCATCGCTGGATGCCGCCAGCTACGCAGCCGTGCTGGTCGCTGATCATGTTGAGCTTACCGATCCGGTGGCTGATCGATATGCCCAGGTGATTGCCCAGGTGGTAACTGCACAGGATGCCGATTTGGTGGTGGCAGCCTCCACGACCTTTGCCAAGGATATCGTGGGCCGCGCTGCTGGCCTGCTCGGTGGCGCCATGGCCAGCGATATCCTGGGGCATGAATGGGTCGAGGATCAACTAGTCATGCAACGTCCCATGTATGCCGGTGCCGTCATTGCTCGTGTTGTACTGACCGGTCAACCGTCGGTTGTAACAGTTCGTGCGTCTGCCTACGAACCCGCCGAACCCTTATCGCACGTCCACGACGTGAAAGCCATCGACATCGATGCTGCGACGCTGCCGACGCATATCCGGCACGAGAAGACCGAGGCCAGGACCAGCCATCGACCGGATGTTACCGAGGCCCGCGTGGTCGTCTCCGGGGGACGTGGAATCAAGAACTCCGACGACTTCGAGCAACTGGTGGGAGGCCTGGCTGATACACTGCAGGGAGCCACGGGAAGCTCACGTGCCCTGGTCGATGCGGGGATCACGCCCAACGAGTTGCAAGTTGGCCAGACCGGCAAGATCGTCGCGCCGGAACTCTACATTGCCGTGGGTATCTCGGGAGCCGTTCAGCACCTGGCTGGCATGAAGAACTCGCGCATCATCGTGGCCATCAACCAGGACCCGGACGCACCGATTTTCGACGTTGCTGATTTTGGCCTGGTAGGCGATGCTTATGAAATCGTACCGCAGCTGATTGAAAAACTGGCTGCCGCGCAGCCAGATCATTGAACCAGGATACGAGGAAGCCCTCATGCCGAATGATTCGCTAACACGCGAAATCATGGGAAATATCGGGGCTTTTTCCCAGTTTCTTTTCTACCTGCTGGCTGCTGCCGCGATCACCTGTTTTGGCTACGGACTGCATCGCCGAACGCGCTTGTGGAGGCTCGGCCGCCAAACCGGCCGACCACTCAACTGGCGCGCCAGCATCACCCGTTTCATAACTCACGTGATGACTCAACGCACCCTGCAACGCGGCCGACGCGCTGCCGGCATTGCCCATCGCCTCTTCTTTTATGGATTCATCGTACTCTTGATCGGGACCATCCTGGTCGCCATCGAACACTATGGGGCTCTCCTCATGGGTCGCTCCGCGCATCAACCACTGTTTCACAAGGGCCTCTACTTCGCCTGCTACGAACTCGTACTGGATACCTTCGGGCTCGCCATGCTGGCTGGCATCTGTTGGTTCATACAACGGCGGTGGCGAGGACGTTCCAGCATGGCCCATCACTGGTCTGACTGGGTCATCCTGTTCAGCTTGTTGCTGCTGGGCATAAGTGGTTACCTGGTCGAGGGCCTACGGATCATTGATGCGCAAACTCCTCAACCCGGTTACTCCTACGTGGGCCTGGCCGCTGCTACGGTTTTCCGGCAATTCGGTATCGACTCCTCCCAGGCCAGCGGGATCCACCTGGCCCTCTGGTGGATCCATGCCGTACTCGCCCTGGGATTCATCGCTGCCTTTCCCTACACGCGGCTCCTGCATTCATTGGCAGGTCAGTGGCTGATCTCCACGCGTGACGAACCCCTGGGCATCATGAATCCCATTACGATCGAGGAAGTGGAATCCACGGGACGTGTGGGAGTCGAACGTATTGAAGACTTCACGCGGCAACAATTAATCGAAATGGACGCCTGCGTCTCCTGTGGCAGATGCCAGGATGCCTGTCCTGCTCACGCTGCCGGTAAGCCCCTGTCACCCCGTAACGTGGTCCAGGATCTTCGTGGTCACCTCAACATCGTGGGACCCTTGCTGCTGGCCGACCAGGAAACAACAGAACAGGAATCGATACACGGTGAGACCATTTCAGCAGAAACCCTCTGGTCCTGTACCAGCTGTCACGCCTGTGTCGACACGTGTCCACTGGATGTGAATCCGCTGCGAATGATCACCGATATGCGCAGGCACCTGGTGGGGGAAGGTCAGTTGCGTGGGGCTCCAGCCACGGCGTTACAGAAAATGCAGCGTTCGGGAAACCCCTGGGGTTTACCGGCAGAGGAACGTTTGCATTGGGCTACTGGACTCCATGTGCCAACCGTAGAAGAAAACCCGGAGTTTGAAATTCTCTACTGGGTCGGCTGCGCAGCATCCTATGATCGACGCATCCAACGCGTGGCCAGGGCGGTCGTCCAGTTGCTGCAATATGCCGAGGTCAATTATGCGGTACTCGGTCCCGAGGAACGTTGCACTGGCGAATCAGCTCGACGCATGGGAGACGAATTTCTCTTTCAGGAAATGGCCACGGGAAACCTGGAAACACTCCAGCGTCATGCGGTCCGAAAAATCATCACCCATTGTCCTCACTGCCTCAACAGCCTGACGAACGATTATTCTCAATTCGGAGGCAACTTCGAAGTCGTGCATCATAGCCAGTTCCTGCAGGAGCTGGTGCAGCAGGGACAACTTGTCCTGGCTGACCAGGAACCCGGTGAGGCCGCAGAAATCACTTACCACGATCCCTGCTACCTGGCCCGTGTACAGCAGATTTCAGAGCCACCCCGCCAGGTTATCGAATTGACGCTGCCTGCCGGCAATCATCTGCGTGAGATGCCTCGCCGTCGTGAAAACACGGGTTGCTGCGGTGCAGGCGGAGGGCGCATGTGGTTTGACGACCCACCGGAAGAACGTGCAGGAATGGATCGTATCGCGGAGATCAAGGCGACCGGTGCACGTACCGTGGCCGTGGGTTGTCCATTCTGCCTGACCATGGTCCGCGATGGTATGGCGGCTGAGAACGTCGAAATCGAGGTCCAGGATATCGCTGAAGTCTTGCTGGCAACCGTAACGGCGCCCCCTATAATGGAAAGCCCCACGACGTAACGATCTCCTTCTCCTTTTCCTGCTTTTCGCGAGAACGTGACATGGACCTGTCAAGAATCATCCGCCCGGTAACCTGGATCCTTGCGATCCTGCTGCTCATGGCTGCAACCACCGAGGTCAGGGCTGACAGGAAACGTCTCCTGCGTCGGTCTTCCCGACGACCTCACATGTCACTGGTCGCCAGCCAGGATGGATACTGGTTCTACGACGGTAACACCCGGGTCATGTTCTACCAACGCACTGAGAAATCACAGGACGGAAAATGGCCACGGTCAAATTACATCCATCCCCTGTACGACCTGGACGGTAATGAGGTCACGGAAGACTTCCCTGCGGACCATCCGCATCACCGGGGTATTTACTGGGCATGGCATCAGATTTTTGCCGGTCAGCAACGACTGGGCGACGCCTGGGTGGCCAGTGATTTCATCGCGGATGTGGTCCAGGCCAAAATCATCCAGGCGGATGGCGAGGCAGCGGCACTACATGTCGAGGTGCACTGGAAGTCACCGCTGTGGACTGATAAAGACAAGCAACCTCGACCCTTCCTGAAAGAAACCACGATCATTCGGACTCATCGGGCTGTCGATAATCGGCGGCTGATCGATTTTGATATCCAGTTGCAGGCCCTGGTTCCTGACCTGCACCTGGGCGGTTCAGAGAATGCCAAGGGTTACAGCGGATTCTCGGCTCGCATCAAGCATCCGGAAGAGACCGTGTTCAACGCGGAACAGGGTCCTGTACAACCCCAGACAACGGGCCTCGCTGTCGGACCGTGGGTCGACATGGTAGGAGCATACGGCAAGGGAGATGCCATCAGTGGCATTGGTATCCTCTGTCATCCAAAGTACCCACCGGGAAAGCAACTGTGGATCCTGCGATCCAAGAGCAGCATGCAGAATGCAGCTTACCCGGGACAACATGCCCAACCGGTTCTCATGAACAAACCCTGGCACTTGAAATACCGCCTGGTGTTACACCGCGGCGATACAGCCGGAGCGAATTTCAGTCGCCTGCATACTGAATTTTCAGCACAACCTTGAACAGGCACCTATCGTTTTCGGTTACGGATCGATGATTTCATTCCGTGTACCCTGGATGAAATCAATCACCTGGGCAGACTCGACCTCCGGTAATTCGAACTGTCCGAGTGTTGCTTGCAGGTGACTGATGAAAACATCCCAGTCATCAGCGGTAATCCCCATTCCCCGGTGTGATGTCACCATATCACGGCCTGTGTACAACAGGGGTCCGCCGGCACTGGCACAGAGGAAGTCGATCAGGAGCTGTTTTTCCCGGGCGATCCCATCGTCTCCCCGGTTTTCCCAGAATCGTCCCAATTGTGAATCGGCTCGCAACCGTTGCAAAAGTGCGTCCGCCACAGCAGCCACGGCATCATAACCACCCAGGCGTTCGTAGAGCGTTGCATTCATTGAATTTTCTCCCCGGTTTTCCATTCTTCATGGATCTTCAAAACCATTAAATGCCCGGAACGAGCGCAGCAAGCCGTTGAGAAATTCCAGCCACGTTGGTAATTCCTACTTGATCTCACTCAAGCTTACCGGCGATCGGTTATTGTGCGATTCTTCCACGGCAGCCAACACACGTTGCACCTTGTAGGAATCCGCAAAGTCCGGCAAGGGAACGACCGGTTCCTGGCCTCCCAACGCCGTAAAAATATCAGCTGCCTGGTTAATGAAGCTGTGCTCATAGCCCAGCACGTGAGCCACCGGCCACCAGGCCGCGGCATAGGGATGGTTGGCATTGCCATTGGTCACGTTAATCGTCGACCAACCCTGTAGTTCCTCGGGCAACGTGGCGTCATACCAATCCAGTTCGTTCATCCGTTCGAAATTGAATCGGATAGCTCCTTTTTCGCCGTGAATTTCCAGGCGGTTTGCATTCTTGTAACCGGTGGAGAGACGGGTCGCCTCGAACGTCGCCAGGGCGCCGCTCTGCATGCGTGCGATGAACAGTACGATATCGTCGACGGTGCAGGCACCTCTCTGCTCACTGGTCTCCGCTCCCCTGCCGGAAATTTCACCACCGCCTCCCTCCAGGATGATGCGATCTTTGATCACGGTTTCCATGCTGGCTCCAACCACTTCATCAACCTCGTCACCCGTGATGAAGCGAGCGGTATCAATCGTGTGAGCACAAAGATCTCCGAGAGATCCCGAGCCAGCCACTTCACCCTGGAAACGCCACATGAGCGGCGTATCGGGACCGGCCCAATCCTGCAGGTAGCAACCGCGGATCTGATAAATCTTGCCGAGTTTCCCCTGTTGGCAAATCTGGTGTGCGAGAGCCACGGCGGGGCAACGTCGATAGTTGTACCAAACAAAAGTCTGGCCGCTGGCTTTTTCCGCTGCCTCAGCCATTTGACGCGCACTATCAAGCGTGTTGGCCAGGGGTTTTTCACAGGCCACGTGTTTCCCTGCTTCCAGGGCTGCAATGGAGTGTTCTGCATGCACATTATTCGGTGTGACGATATCGACCAGGTCGACGTCCGGCTCGTTCACCGTGGCCTGCCAATCGGTACTGGAATTTTGCCAACCCCATTGCTGGGCAAACGCAGTCAACTCGTCCGGGTTACGAGCGGCGATCGTGTGCATGACCGGGTCGACCGGCAAGTCAAAGAACTTGGCTACCTTGAGGTAGGCATTGGAGTGGGCACGGCCCATGAACTTGGAACCGATCAAAGCAACATTACAGGTCTGGCCTGGCATAATCAAATCTCCGTGGAACGAACGTCGTTCGTGGTTAGCATAGGTCTACTAGTAATCAACATCAGTCCATTGCTGGTTCTTGTGGCTGGTCAGCACCGCCTCGCAGATGGCAACTTCCTTGTGACCATCTTCAAAGGTACTCCAGTCCGGGTCGGTCGGCATCTGGCCCTTGGCCACGGCCCGGTAAACGTTGCGGAACAGGTTCTTGGGACCATCCGGGTAAGCCTCAGGGTGTCCACCGGGATAGTGGGCATATTCACGAGCGGCCTCGTGCAGCAAGGAGGGATCCTTGGTGAGAATCTCGTTCGCCTTGTCCCGGTAACCGATCCACATCTCGTTCGGTTTCTCCTGGTCCCAGGAAATCGCGCACTTGGAACCATCCAGTTCGAAATGCAAACGATTCTTGCGACCCGCCGCCACCTGGCTTACCGTGAAAACGCCGCGGGTACCATTGGCCATTTCGAACAGTACCGAAGCATAGTCCTCGGTATTGATTTCCTGGGCCTCGTAATCGCTGGGATCCAGTTCCTTGCCCGAATAGGTTTCTACTTCTTTCTTGGGGCGCATCCGGGTCTTGTGAACGGTATGCAGATCGGCAAAGACTCGCGTAATCGACTGACCACTAATAAACTGCATCAGGTCACACCAGTGGCTCCCCACGTCAGCCACGGCTCGACTGTCCCCGGACAGTTCCGGTACCAGGCGCCAATTCCAGTCCGTGGGAAGAAAAAGCCAGTCTTGCAAGTACGAACCATGAATAGAAAACACGTCCCCGATTTCACCCGAACGTACCATCTCACGAGCATGCTGAACGAGAGGATAAAAACGGTAATTGAAGTCGACCGCATGAATCAATCCTGAATCCCTGGCCAGGCTTAGCAGCTCGTTACTCTCGGTCGTATTCATGGCCAGTGGTTTTTCACTGATCTCATGTTTGCCGGCAGCCAGGATATCGCGATTGACCTCGAAGTGAAGATGGTTCGGTGTGCAGTTGTGTACCACCTGGATATCTGGATCCGCCAACAAGTCCTGGTAGTTCCCGTACGAACGCGGAATCGACATTTCTGCCGCCTTCTGCTGTGCCAACTCCTCGTTGGCCTCTGCCACGGCCAGGATCTCAACGTTCCCCAGTCGTCGAGCAGCTTCCACGTGTGCTGGACCGATAAACCCCGTGCCAATAATACCTGCTGCTATTTTCTCGGGCATAATGCCTTATCCTTCTGCCAGGAATTGCCTGTGAACAGGAAAACGGATCCCTCGTCTCACATATCTATAAGAGATCGATTTTATCGCTCAGCAAACGAGAGAAGCAAGCGGGCACCCACTCATTTTCTCGATCCTCACCGGCGCTCCCAGGTGTTTAAAAGTTGACCACCGAACACAAATAGCTTACGACATGAAACCATGAAACCTTACTTATCACGATGGTCGCACCTTGTACTCCTGGTCCTTGGCCTGGCAGCCAGTGAGACCACTGTCTACGCCCAGGCTAAAAAGAACGTCCTGTTCATTGCCGTGGACGATCTCCGTGTCGAACTTGGATGCTACGGCAATACGATTGTCAAATCGCCAAACATCGATAAGCTGGCGGCCCGGGGCACTCTCTTTACCCGTGCTTACTGTCAACAAGCGGTCTGTAATCCGTCCCGCGCGTCACTGCTGACCGGCCTGCGACCCTCGACGCTGGGCATCTGGGATCTGCCTACGCATTTTCGGCAGAAGATCCCGGACGTCGTCACCTTGCCACAAACGTTCAAGCAACAAGGCTACTTTACGCAGAATATTGGTAAGCTGTTTCATAACTGGCGACAGGATGACTACCGGGGTGACGCACCTTCCTGGTCCGTTCCTGCGGTCATGCACTACAATTCACATGGGAAAGACACGGCCAGGGTCTCGGGCAAACTACCGCCCAACCTGGTGAATGTACCCCGCTGCATCATCCGCGACGTACCCGATGACGCTTACTTCGATGGTCGCGTCGCTAAGCTTGCCATCAAGGCGCTTCAGGAGTTGAAGAAAAAACAACAACCTTTCTTCCTGGGCGTTGGTTTCTGGAAACCTCACTCCCCCTTTAATGCTCCTAAAAAGTACTGGGACCTGTACCAGCAATCCCAGGTTGCTCCACCTACCAACCCCAATCCTCCTGAGCAGGCGCCTGCCATCGCCCTGCACGACTCACGGGAAATTCTCCGTGGCTTCCGGGATCGTCCGACAGGCCGTCCCACTCCCGAGGAAGTCCTGACCTTACGTCACGGCTACTATGCTGCCACCAGTTATGTTGATGCACAGGTGGGCAAGGTGGTTGATGAACTCGATCGACTGGGAATGGCTGATAACACCATCATTGTCTTCTGGTCAGACCATGGATTCCACCTGGGGGAACATGGCCTCTGGGCCAAGACTTCCAACTTTGAACTCGATGCCCGTGTCCCGATGATTATTGCCACGCCCCAGGGAAAGGGTGGTCAGCGAACTTCAGCACTAGTCGAGTTACTGGACCTCTACCCCACCCTGGCGGACCTCTGTGAACTCGCTGCACCCGGTAACCTCGAGGGAACCAGCCTGCGGCCCCTCTTGAAGGACCCGGCAGCGACGGTCAAGCCGGCTGCCTTTACCTGGCATCCTCGTCCGGCCTATCCACCTGACGGAAAACCGCCAGAGGCCATGGGATACTCACTGAGAACCGACCGATACCGGTATACGGAGTGGCGCAATCATCAAACGGGAAAGGTCCTGGCACGAGAACTCTATGACCATGCAACGGACCCACGAGAAACTCGCAACCTCATCAAGGCTCCACCCGAGAAGCAGGCATTCCAGGCGGCAGTAAGATTACTCAACGACCAGTTTCCACGACAGGGAAATTAATCCCTACGAAAAGCCCTCCTGTTGCTGGCTATAACAAGAGCCCGTCGAGGTCTCCAGGATCCGTAAATCGACTATACTAAAATCATGACGAAATATCGTGATCCACTCGCCAACAAGCCAACCCTTCCCGGATCGCGTCGATCCATCCTGCAAGCAGGTGCGTTGGGCTTGCTTGGGCTCGATCTGGCATCGCTACAAAATCTGTCTGCCCAGCAAGCCTCACCAGGACCCGCGACTGGTTCTGCCAAGTCCGTCCTGTTCATCTTTCTTTCCGGTGGACTATCCCAGCTCGATAGCTTCGATATGAAGCCGGGCGCGCCCGTGGAAATTCGTGGCGAGTTTTCTCCACGAC
>Ga0163180_10002405_pt1 | contig 10470 bp, 7 predicted proteins | sample AtlANTMetagenome_2_FD_109647 | JGI IMG/M metagenome (GOLD analysis project Ga0163180, IMG submission 109647) | Marine eukaryotic phytoplankton communities from the Atlantic Ocean - Atlantic ANT 4 Metagenome | ecosystem: Environmental > Aquatic > Marine > Oceanic | place: North Atlantic Ocean...
CCCAATACTTGGCGAAGCGTGTGTCCGTCAGCAGGATGCTGGCCTTGTCGCCCAGGCCATAGTCCCAGTCGTGGGCATTGGCCTGATACCACTGGCTCCACTGTGCGGTGACCTCCGCTTGCTGGTCTGCGGGCGCCTTGGGGCCAAAGCTCCATGCCTTGAACTCGCTGTTGCTCTTGGCGATCCGCTTCACCTCGGCCCGTTCCTCGGCATTGAGGCCCCGCTTGTAGATCAGCTTGTTCTGAATCTGGGCGTTGAAGGTCAGGCGCTGGCTGGCAAAGGCACGCACCTCCAGCGGCAGCGCCTCATCTTGCAGGACGGCGATGAGCCCAGGTACGGCGTACCGGCCCCAGTTCTCCAGCACTTCTTGGGCTTCAATGCGCTGGCCTTGGCCGACGTCCCCAGAGAGATTCAGGGCGCTGGAGAGCGCCTGCTCCACCTCCGCCTGTTCCAGGGTGAAGCGAGTGTTGTACAAGACGGGCTTGTCCAGGTTGAACTGTTCCTTGAACAGTCGGTAGCTCTCCTGCTGGTCGCCTGTACTGGAGGCGTCCTGTGAGCCCTGGTTCTCACCCGTCTGCATCTGGGCACCGGGTGTTCCCGGTGCAAAGTTCAGCACCACAAAGACCAACAAGCTGATCGCCGCGAAGGTCGGGATCATCAGCAGCAGGCGCTTTATGACGTAGTTGAGCAAAGGAGGGCTCTCCGGAGGGCTACTGGCTCAGGTAGAAGGGACGCGGGTTGCGGTGGGGGCGGTACAGCTGGAACCACACGTTCTTGAGCTCGGACTGCCAGAAGGTGATGGACTTCGGCGAGCGGAAGAAGGTGTAGGGCTGCTCTTCTGCGACCAGTGCATGAAAGGCGTGGGCGATGCGCTCGCGCTCGGCGGGATCGAACTCCGTCTCGAGCGCCTCGATGAGTCGGTTGCCCTCGGGATGGTTGAAGCCCACGTGATTGGAGCTCTTGGGCTTGTCCGCCTCATCTCCGTGCCAGATCTGGCGGAAGTCGACGGGCGGGCCGCTGATCCAGGCCAGTGTGACCGCATCAAACTCCCGTGCCTGAATCTTCTTGAGCAGGTTGGCCCACTCATTGGGCGCCACGATCATGGTGATGCCGATCTTCGCCAAGTCTTCCTTGTAGATGGTGCCGAGCGTCTTGTACTCATTGGAGCTGCCGTACAGCACCAGCTTGAACTCAAACTCGGTGTGCACCCCGTTGATCATCTTGTCTCGGGTGCCGTTGCCATTGGAGTCTGTCCAGCCCGCCTCGTCCAGCAAGGCGCGGGCCTTGTCCAGGTCGTAGGGGATCGGAGTCACGGACTTGTTGTACATGGGCTGTACAGTCGGCATGGGGCCGCTCACGCGCTCCCCCAGGCCCAGCCAGACATCGTCCAGGAGCTTCTGCGCTGGGAAGGCGTGCGAGAGGGCCTGACGCACCCGCTTGTCGGCGAACATCGGTCGCCGCATATTCCAGCCGATGTAGCTGTAGGAGTACGACCAGTGCTCGCCGTATTGAAGGGTGCCGTTCTTGAAGGGTGATTCTTCGTTGCCCTCGAGCACCTCGGCCCGGTACTGCCCGGCTGCAATCCCTGTCAGGTGCAGCTCCTTTGTCCGCAGCTTTCTGGGCAGCGCTGTCTGGTCCTTGATGACTGAGAAGACGATCTTGTCGAACGCGTTTCCGCCCAGTGGGTACTTGGGGTCTCGCTCAAGCTCGACAGCCACACCGGGCTGGTACTTCGTGATCTGGTAGGGGCCTGCACCCAGGGCATTGGGGTTGTACCAGTGCTCCTCAAAGCGCTTGCCGATGATCTCTTCAGGGAAGCGCTCGCCGGCCTCGTCGTAGGCGTAGAGAAACTCGGGCACCGGAGAGGCGCTGGCGAGTGTCGGGACGTTCATGTACTTGGGGGTCTTGAGCTTGACCTCAAAGGTGAAGTCGTCGATGGCCCTGTAGCTCTCAAGCTCGCTCCAGTAGGACCGGGCGGGAGCTGCGCCGCCGACCTGAGGATTCATCATCATGTCGAACATGAAGACCAAGTCGCGAGCTGTGACTTGGTGCTTGCCCTTGAGCCACTCGTAGCGGCCGGAATCCCAGTCGACGGTTGGCTTCTGCCAGTAGATGTCTTTTCTGAGCTTGAAGGTGTGGGTCTTCTTGTCCTCAGAGACTTCCCAGTGGTAGGCGAGCTCCGGGCCAAACTGCGAGACATCCTTCTTGTGGTACTCGGCCAGTTGGACCAGCGAGTACCGCTGCAGCATGCTGACGTCGGCTCCGTTCTCCACCAGGAAGTTGAATCCCTTGGGATCGGAGGTCAGCGCCAGGTGCAGGGTGCCTCCCTGCTTGGCATCTGCGGGCAGCCAGGGGGTTGGGTCGCGCTTGAGGAAGTTGGTTGGGTCTTGGAGCGCCTTGGTCACATAGTCGGGCTCGGCGGCTCCCCAGATGCCGCCGCTTGGACCCGATGCGCCATCGGTGCCAAAGTCGCCGCTCTCGATGGCCTTTTCTACCGCCTTCAGGCGGCTCAGCAGCGAGATCTGGTTCTTCTCGATTCGGTTGGATTGCCAGACGTTGATGACAGTTACGACGAGGAGAACGGCCAGCAATCCGACGCCGGCCAGGCTCTGAAAGAAGCCACGCTTCATGACGGTCCCTGGGCTCAAGTTGTGCCTGGTCATGTTTGGCCAGGACCCGAGTTCGTAACCAGGCTCTGCGCCACGTCAATCAGTCTAGGGGTGTCATTGGGGCGAGCAGATGGTAGATTCTAATTAAAGTCATCCAGGGGAAGTATGGGAAACAAGAAGACCAAGGTCCTCTTTATCAAGTACCACGAGGCCGCTGATCAACAGCCTTTGTCCAAGAAGGCGGCGGAGAAGCTTGGTATTTTCCCGAGCCTTGCGCTCGGTGGACTGGCATCTTGGGTGCGCCAGCACGGCTATCCCGTGGGGCTCATCGATCTCCACGTCGAGAACATCTACCCCAAGGATGCCACCGATCGAGTCCGGGAGTTTGACCCGCAGATCGTCGCATTGACCTCAAAGACTCTGGGCTGGCCCGCGGTCATTGAGATTGCACAGATGGTCCGAGCCACGGTGCCCAACGCGCTGGTCGTGGTGGGTGGTCCCCAGATGACCATCTACGCCGAGGAGTCTCTGACGTGGGATTGCTTCGATGTGGCGATCTCCGGAGATGGCGAGGATGCATTCCTGGAGCTGTGTGACCGGGTGGAGTCGGGATCGGACTACACCGACATGGAAGGCATCGTCTATCGGGACAAGTCCGGTGAGATCATCACCAACCCCGCCCGTGAGCTCAAGAAGGACATCGACAGGTTCCCGATGACTGCGTGGGACTTGATGCCAGTTCGGGACTACCACTGTCTCACCCTGCTCAAGCCCTTCGCCACCATGGTGACCACCCGCGGTTGTCCCTGGCACTGCGGCTACTGCTCGCAGGTCTACTCCGAGAAGCTCCGCTTCCGCGGCATCGAGCATGTCGTCGATGAGATGGAGTACCTGGAGCGAGTGCACGGGGTTCGAGAGATCGTCTTCTTTGATGAGACCTTCACCATTGGAAAGCGTCGAATGCGGAAGTTCGCCGAGGAGGTCCAGCGGCGAGGACTGACGGTCAAATTCAACATCCGCGCCCGGGTGGACACCGTAGACCGCGAGGTGGTCCGTGCCCTCAAGAAGGCAGGGTTGCGCTCCATTCACATGGGGGTTGAGGCCGGTACTGACCGGGTGCTCAAGATCATGAATAAGCAGATCACTCGAGAGCAGACCGAGCGGGCGTTCCGCATCTGCCGAGAGGAGGGGGTCGATACCCGCGGCTACTTCATGATTGGCTACTACGACGCCACGCCGGATGACGTCGAGGACACCATCAAGTTTGCCGCAGGGCTTGGTCTTGACTGGGCCAGCTTCTCTGTGGCGACCGCACTCCCTGCGACAGACCTGTACCGAATCGCCCAGGAGCGAGGCTACGTTGATGGCGACTTCTGGCGTCAGTACACCATCGATGGTGGTGGAGTGATTCCGCAGCTGGAGACCGAGACCTTCACCTCCGAACAGCTGCGCGCCTATCGGACCAAGGCCTACATGAAGTTCTACATGCGGCCCGACCTGATCCGTCGAAAGCTCAGCAAGTCCGAGGGGCGTGAGGAGCTGATGGAGATGGTTGGCGGTGCGCAGGTGCTCAGCGAGATCGTGAAGTCCACGCTGTTCAAGCGGATTCCCAGCGTGGGGATCGGCAAGTGGGCGACCGTATAGGGCAGCTTGGGCTCAGTCATCCAAGATGCGAAAGCGTGCTGTCTCCTCTGCCTCGGTGCTTTGCTGCACCCCTGAAGCACTCGAGGGCTGCTCCACTCGGAGGATGCCCTTCTTGTTGACCACAGCTCGCAGCCTGTGGATCGAAGAGGACTTCTCTCCTTCAATCAGCTTGATCACCACATTGACGTGGTAGATCCGGGCGCAGCGGGTCTCGAGAAGCTCACGGGTCCTGGGGTGGATGTATCGGTAGAACTCCCAGGCATCGTCCATTCGGCTCATCATGGGCTGCATGCTCAGTCGCACGACATCCGTAAGCCCTGTCGCACCGGCGAATTGCTGGGTGAGGGCCTCGGATGAGAGCTGGACCTCTTTGATGTGACTGAGCACCGTCTCGGGACGCCCGTGAATCGCGTCGTGGGTGTCCAAGTGCTCAAGTCTCAACTTCCGAACATCTGAGGGCACCTTTGACTGACCTCGGATCAGGAACGATTCCTTGGCGGTTCCAACCTCGGCTCCGGATTGCCCATGGATGCGCACGATGTGGTCGGAGAGAAATTGGCGAAGGCGTCGGCCTGCGATGCGCTTGCCTTGTTCCTTGATCCGGTCCTTGATCACGTAGGAGAGGACCATTGCTGTGATGAAGGTGGCACTCAGGGACACGCCCCAGCGGTCTTGGATGAGCAGCAGGGAGAGTGTGGCAAAGAGCATGGCCGCCGCCGCAGCCCCCATGCCGATGAGATCGTTGGCAAGGCGGCCCGTGCTGTCTCGGGCGACGTCGAGGTACAGCGCGGAGCTGACATACCTCTTTACGATTCGCCAGCGCCTCGGCAGGTGTTCGTTGTTGTCTTCCTCGGTCGCGAAGCTCGACCAGCCTTGTGCGCGGCGGTGCCGGTATTGCTCGATGGCGAGATCGCGGGCCTCATCCAGAGCCTTTCCCAGGCGCTGACTATCGGTGTTTTCGTCGCACAGGGAGACCAGGTCCGTGATGCTCTCCTCGGCCAGGAGGGATGCGTATTCGTCGATGGCTTGCCATCCCTCTCGAAGGGTCTGGGGCACGCCATCACGGTTGCTTCGTTCTCCAACATTGTGCAGCCGATTGAGGGCGGTGCGGAGGTCTTCGGTGAAGCGCTCGAGCTTCTTGGCTGCCGCCTTCCAATCTTCTTCATTCAGGGCCGACTCAATCGCGCTGCGCATATCGATATGGGCATCTCGAACCGCGCTCTTGAAGACGCAGCCCAAGAGCTTCAGCCCCTGCTCAGCAGACTGGATGTCTCCCTTGTCGCCCTCCGCGAACCGATCGATCTGCTCCTTGATGTCGGAGGACCATGGTCGAATCGCAGCCTTCTCTGAGAGCTCGGAGAGCGGGACCTTGGGCGTGGTCATTCGGATGAATGTGGAGGTGTCCGAATAAAAGCGAGAGGGCGGGTAGCTCACCGATGTGAATCCGAGCACCCGTGGCAGGAAGATGTAGGTCTCTACCCGATAGGTCTGATTCTTCTCACCGGGTCGGAGCCCGTAGTTCAGCTTCAACTCCAGCTGAGTCCGGTCGTGGCGGTCCAGGCGAAATTCGAGCAGGGTCTCTCCTTTTTAGTGCGTCCAGGTATTCTACCGCATTCGTTGCTGTACTTGCCTGAATCGGCCCTGGCTTGGTTTGGGTTCGGCCCTGCCTTTCAGGCCTGAGCGCCTTCCACGACCCGTCCGTGACCCGCGAGATCATGGTGAATCTGAATGCTTGAGAGACCCGCAGTCTTCATCAAGTCCGCGACCGCGTCGGCCTGACCTGCGCCCACCTCCACCAGCACCGCCGTGCGCGCTCGCTGAGCTGCAGCGGGGATCAGTGAGCGATAGATGGCAAGCCCATCTGGGCCCCCATCCAATGCTGTCCGTGGCTCGTGATCGCGAACCTCGGGCTGAAGCGTATCGATATCGGCGCTTGGAATATAGGGCGGGTTGGAGACCACGATGTCGATGTCTCGTTCCGTGGGAATGGGGTCGAGCAGCGAGCCCTTGAGTACCGCGACGCGAGACTGCAGCTGGAGCTGGCTGACGTTGGCCTTGGTGCAGTGAAGTGCTGCATCTGAGATGTCTGTTGCGAAGAGCTTGGCCTCGGGGCGTTCACTCAGGATGGCCAGGCCCACAGCACCTGTCCCGCACCCGATGTCCGCCACAAAGCAAGGGGCCTCCTCCGGGATCTGGGCCAGGGCGGCCTCCACCAAGGTCTCGGTGTCTGGACGAGGAACGAGAACGCCCGTGTGGCTGTGAAGGTCCATGCTCCAGAAGCCCTTGGTGCCCAGCACCCAGGCCAGGGGCTCACGGTTGCCGCGTCGCTTGACGTGCTCCCTCATGGGGCCCAGCTCCGACTCATTGAGGGGCCGGTCAAACTGCAGGTACAGCGCGACTCGATCCAGTCCAAGGTGGTGTCCCAGGATGAGCTCTGCATCGAGCCGCGGGCTCTGTACGCCTCTGCTCTTGAGGAATGCCTCTGTCTTCTTCAGGACGTCGACCACGGTGCTCATGCTTCTACCTCGTCGGTCTGTGGTGCCTGAGAACGCAGGTGATCCCCAACGGCCTCCGCGATGCGTGCCGCGGAGGCTGCACAGTCCTTCACGCCCACGCCTTCGAGGTGGTTGCCAGTGAAGAACAGTCCGGGCAATTTTGCCTGCATCGCGCGAACTGTGGCCACTCGCCCCGGGTGGCCGAGAGTGTATTGGGGGATGGCCTGCTGGTGTCGGTAGACCTGAGTCATCAGCGGCTCGGCCCTCTGGTTTCCGAAGAAGCATCGGTGCGCGCCTTCGACCTGCGCCATCAGCTGCTCATGCGGCAAGAGAGCCGACTGGGGATCGACCGCTCCTCCGACCATTGTGCGCAGCAGCAGCTCGCCCTCTGGGGCTTGTCCAGCAAAGACGCCAGAGGTGAAGAGCGTTCCCAGCACCCCGATATCTTCATCGCCCGCGACCAGGACACCAAAGCCTTCCGGCGACCGATCCCAGGCCCCTGCGGGCCAGGCCGTGATCACCACGGCCACCGGTGCATAGGGGATCTCGCTGAGGGTGCTCGCCAAGTCGGCATCGAGCCCCCGCACGATGGTGGCCTGAGCGGGAGCCGGGCAGGCCAGCACCACTGCATTCGCCTCGATGGAGCCGCTCGTCGTGTGCACCTCCCAGCCACCGGTCTTTGGGCGCACACTGGTCACCTTGGTCTGGCATTGCAGGTCATCGCCCAGCTTCTCGGCCATCACCTCCGTGAGTGTGCCTGCGCCCCCCCGCAGAGTCTGAAGGTGTCCTTGAGGACCTGCGGGGCCTGCGGCCTTGCCTGCTTTCCGCGCTGCCCGTAGGGCGAGAAAGAGGCTCCTGTGCTTCTGCTCTAGGGCATGCATGCGTGGAAATGCGGCGCGCAGAGAGAGCTGAGAAGGCCTCGCTGCAAAGATTCCAGCGACCATCGGAGCGACCATTCGGACAGCAAACATGGCGCCGAGCCTGCGCCTCACAAACTGGTAGACCGTCTCTTCCTTTCGGCCTCGGCGAATGAACGGCTCGATCAAGAGTCGAACCTTGGCCCACCAGGGAAGCAAGCGGGACGTGAGCATGGCCCCAGGCGTAGTGGGCACGGCGTGCATCCGGCCTTGTGCGTAGATCCACCGGGTGGCGGATCGCTGGCTTGCTGCAACCACCTGCTTTTGAAGGTCCAGCAGATCCAAGAGCTCGCCCATGGCCGGCTCGCTATCCAGCCAGCCCGTCGCCGCCCTGTCCAGGACACGGCCCTCGATTCGATCTGTGCGTACGTTCCCGCCCGCCTCATCGGAGGCCTCAAGCACCGTGCAGTCGATGCCCTTGTCCCGGAGGAATGTGGCTGTGGCCAGTCCGCTGACCCCAGCCCCCACGATTACGACTCTGGGCACCTTGGGCTAGCTCCAGGACCATTCGGTCACGGCATCTACAGCAGCGGCAACACCCTCGATAGGAGTGTCGGGGGCGAGACCATGCCCGAGGTTGAAGACGTGCCCACGCGGGCCTGCAGCCTGGATGATCCGATGCACCCGGCGTCGGATTTCCTCGGGCGGTGCGTGTACAGCAGAGGGGTCGAGGTTTCCTTGTACCGGGAGATCTCCCAGAACCGCTCGCGCTCGTCCAATGTCGACTCTCCAGTCCAGTGCGATGCCATCTGCACCGGACTCGGCGAGCCAGGGCAGGAAGGGGCCGGAGTCCCGAGTGAAGTACAGGCGAGGGGCGCCTGAGACCCGTGCGAGCGCCCGCTGAGCGGCCGGCAGTGCCCACTTCAGAAAGTCTTCGGAGGAGAGCGCGCCGGCCCAGGTGTCGAAGAGCTGCACCGCTGCTGCGCCTGCATTGATCTGTGCCTGCAGGTGATCGCCTACCGCATCGGCCAGTCTGTCGAGCAGTCGCTGAAAGCCGGAGGGGTCGGTGAACATCAGCTTCTTGGTCTCGGTCCACATCTTCGAGCCCGACCCTTCGATCATGTAGCAAGCCATGGTGAACGGAGCTCCGGCAAAGCCGAGCACCGGCACATCCGCCTCCGCCACGCATCGGCGCAGGGTCTCCATGGTGGCCGGGAGATCTCGATCGGGCACGAATTCCTTGAGGGCATCCACCTCTGAGCCGCTTCGGACGGGATTGTGGATCACAGGTCCGGTGCCCTTCACATAGGCAAGATCCGCACCCATGGACTCAAGTGGAAGGAGGATGTCGGAGAAGACGATCGCTGCATCTACTGCAAAGCGCCGGAGTGGCTGCAGGGTGACCTCTGTCGCGAGTGCCGGATCGTGGCACATCTGCAGGAAGTCATGGTCGGCACGCACCGCGCGATACTCGGGCAGGTAGCGGCCCGCTTGACGCATGAACCAGACGGGAGGCCGGGGCACTGGCTCGCCGGCGAGGGCACGAAGGATGAGGGGTCTTTCAGACATGGTGCGTGACTAACCTTGACCCCGCCTGAGGGCAGCATGTGGTACCCAATGAAGATGGGTAATCCTGGCGAGCGCGAGTGGAGTCGTCCTGCAGTGTGGGCGGGGTGTCTCTCCTTTGCGGTCCTGGCAGTGGTTCTGCGGGGGCTGGGAGAGTTTGTGCCCGAGAGCCAAACCTGGGGCCATGTGGCGCACTCCATTTGCTTGATGGCACCCCGCTGGCTGGCACTTCTGACCCCGCTTCTTTGCCTCCGGGTGGCGTGGACGTCTGGAGCGCGGGCTGTACCGATCGCGGTCGGCCTCAGTGCCCTCCTCATGGTCGGGATGCCGCGAGTCGATGGCGGGGCGCCTGGTGTGCGGATCCTTGTCGCCAATGTCAACGCCTATACCGGTCATCCCGAGGGGCTGGGAGACGCGGTGGCTGCTCTGGCGCCGGACGTCTTCATTCAGGTTGAAGCCCGCTCTCGAGAGATTCCGGGAATGCGGGCCCTTGCGCACAACCATGATCGTCCGATGTCCCGGCCTTCGCATGCCACCTCGGTGTTCTGCCGACCGGAAATCCAGTGCGACTCGGTCATCACCGAGGGGATCGGGAGTCCGAGCATGACGATGCCTGTGGGCTTGGTTCGGGTGCAGGAGTCCTTCTGCCTCATCGGCCTCCACGGGCCACCGCCTGTTCCGCTCGATCCCAGTGGCCTTCAGCCCTATGTGGATCGGATCGCGGGTGTGATCTCCCAGGGTCGTCTGAGCGAGAAGTGGGGCCCTTGTCTGCAGGGTGATCCGGTGGTGGTGGCGGGGGATATGAATGCGGTTCCTGGCAGCTGGGCGGCCCGCACATTTGATGGACTCGGCCTGAGCGATGAGCTCGCCAGCATGGGGCTCTTTGCCATCAGCTGGCCTGTGGGCGGAGACACGCTGTTCTTCCCCACGCTGCAATTGGACCACCTGCTCACAGGCGCCGTCGAGATCGATGGAGTGCGACTGGTGCAGCTGCCCGGGGCCGATCACCGCGGCGTCTATGGTCGCGTCAGCCTTGGTACTCCAGCAGCCCCTTGAGAATGAGTGCTTGGTAGGCGGCGTCGTAGTCGGCTCTGTGCTTCTGTCCCATGTCCTCGTCGGGCAGGCCCAGGCGCTCGCTCAAGATCTCCTTATTGGTGTCCAGCCAGTGCAGATTCAGTACACCTGCTGAGAGAGACTTGGTGCACAGCGCCTTGTAGCCAAAGGGGTTGGGCAGGTCCTCGGCAGCGAAGGTCCACGCGACAAAGGACCAGTCAAAGGGGGCGTTGTGTCCCACGAAGG
>Ga0163180_10002406_pt1 | contig 10466 bp, 9 predicted proteins | sample AtlANTMetagenome_2_FD_109647 | JGI IMG/M metagenome (GOLD analysis project Ga0163180, IMG submission 109647) | Marine eukaryotic phytoplankton communities from the Atlantic Ocean - Atlantic ANT 4 Metagenome | ecosystem: Environmental > Aquatic > Marine > Oceanic | place: North Atlantic Ocean...
ATGAAAGATGACGCACTCTTTGGTCATAATGATGTACCAGGTATTGTGTCTGATTGGGAAAATTTAGAAGACAAATCTTTACCGAGCTCTTGCCCAGTGTGCGGTACTGCTCACAAAGGACCATGTCACAATCCATCACTTGATTCGGACGCTGATGGGAGAAATCTAAGCTACGGTCATTCGAAATCAACTGACAGCGAAGGCAGAATGACTAGAAAGCAACTTTATTATATAGCAAAAAAGGCGCAAAGCCTGCATGATCTTCTTAGAGATGACGATGATCTTCCAGAGTGGGTCCAGAGCAAGATAACAAGAGTGGCTGACAAGATAAACGCTGCTTACGAGTATGTTGAGTATAAAATAAACAATCCTAAAAGATCTTAAGCTTGTACATTTTTAATTTTTTTGTAATTATTAAGATAGTCTTAAGAGATTAATAGAGATTAATATCGAATGAAAATAATACACCTAGCTGATATTCACTGGCGTGGTCTGTCTAGACATGAAGAGTATAAAGAATCATTTTCTTATTTTTTTCGCATGGCAAAAGACTTAAACCCTGATATAATCTATGTCGGAGGAGACATAGTCCACAATAAAACACAGGGTATATCTCCAGAGCTCATAGATTGTCTCTGTTGGTGGTTTAACAGCTTGTCTGAAGTTGCACCCACTCACGTCATTCTAGGCAACCACGACGGTCTGGTGTTTAATAAAGACAGACAAGACGCCATTACGCCTATAATTGAAGCCTTGAAAAATCCAAATATTCACCTTTATAAAGATTCAGGTGTGTACCCAATTAAAAACCATGAAGATTTTAACTGGTGTGTTTTTTCCTGCTTCGACGAAGTGAACTGGGAAAATGTTCTACCTGAAGACGAAAAAATAAATATAGCACTTTTTCATGGCGCTGTCTGGGGGTCAAAAACTGATGTAGACTTTAGCATTGACGGTGAAGTGACAGATGATTTTTTTGACGGATTTGACTTTACACTGCTAGGTGATATTCACAAGAAGCAGTTTCTAAATGATGAAAAAACGATGGCATACCCTGGATCCAGTATTCAGCAAAACTATGGAGAAGGTACCGGTAAGGGATTTTTATTTTGGGACATAAGAGACAAGAATGATTTTGATGTAAAGTTTTTTGAAATACCGCATTTTAAACCTTTCATTACACTAGACTGGGAAGGGTCAGTAGATGACATAATTGACAAGGCAATGGACTATCCTGACGGCTCTCGATTTAGAATCAAATCTAAATCGCTTCTATATCAATCTGATAGCAAAAGGCTTCAATATGATCTTAAGAGAGAGAAGCTAGCGACTGAGGTCGTTTTTAAATCAGAGTCTACATTTGATGTTTCTAAAATACAGACATCAGCTGGAACGCTAAAAAGAAACAACCTTAGAGATCCCAAGGTTCATAAGAGCTTAATCAGAAGTTTCTATAAGGAAAGGGACATTGAGGAGAAAGTTGTTGAAAAAGTCGATAATCTTATTGAAAGATATGTGTCTCAAATCTCTGATACAGAAAATGTTCTAAGAAACACTAGATGGCAAGTGAACTCTTTGAGATTTGACAATCTTTTTGCCTATGGCCAGGATAATATTATTAATTTTGAAAATCTACCTGGAATAACAGGAATTTTTGGAAAAAACACCAAGGGAAAATCATCTATAATTGGCTCACTGATGTATGGACTTTTTAATACTACCGACCGTGGCCCAATCAAGAATTTACACATAGTAAACAATAGAAAGAATTCATGCTCAGCAATAATTGATCTTTGTATAAACGGGGAAAATTTTCAAATTGAAAGATCTACTATTAAACATGAGACAAGAAAGGGAGAAGTGTATGCTTCTACAGGGTTAAAACTTTACAAGTCTGACCAATCCGGAGAAACAGTAGAAGATATAACTGAAGAGCAGCGCCGTGAGACTGAAAAGATTTTAAGAAGAATGATCGGCACAGCAGACGATTTTCTAATGACATCCTTAGCATCCCAGGGAGAGATGAATACTTTTATTAAAGAGGGTGCAACATCTAGAAAGATGATCTTAACCAAGTTTCTTGATCTAGGTGTTTTCGAAAAAATGTATGATACAGCGAAGTTAGAGTCCTCTGACTTAAGAAGTAAAGCTAGGCTATACCCTGATATTGACTGGGATGAAGAGATAGATAATATTCAATTTGACGTCGACGAAAGCAAGAAGAGTCTCTCATCACTTGAAAATGAAATAGATAAAAAACGTCAAACCTTTAGAGATTTGACTGTAGAGCTAGCAATGTCAGACACGCCCGATATTGTAACAAGATCTGAGGTGAATACACAGGAAAAAATTATCTCAGACTTTCTTATCGATGAGAAAGAGATAGAATCTAAGAGAGATAATTTGCAAAGCTCAATCTCAGAAAATCAAAAAAAGATAGATCAGATAAATCTTATCAAGCTTGAGTTTCCTATTAAAGATCTTCGTGAAAAGCTTGAGGCACAGAAAAATCTTGAAAAGTCTTTAGTCGAATTACGTCACGCTTACAATATTCAAAAAACAGAACTTGAGAGACAAGAAGCGTCTACTTCTAAATTAGATGAAGTGCCATGCGGAGATAAGTTTCCATCTTGTAAATTTATTAAAGATTCACATGATGACAAGGCAAAAATAGAAAATCAGATGTCTTTAGTAGAAAAGCACCTCTCTCTTCTTGAAGATGCAAGAAGGTCACACGATATAATGTTAAAAGAAAATATTGATAAAAAGATAGAAAAATACAACTCTATTGTAGAGAAAGAATCAAGGCTCTCAATAGACATATCAAGACTGCAAATAGATCTAAATAACTCTACAAATGATATAAATTTGATTATTTCAGAAAGAGAGTCTGCTCAGTCTCTCTTGGCCGACATGCTACCTAGGCTTGTCGAAGATGGTAGCACTTGCAACTCATCTTCTGTTAAGTCCCGTATTCTTGCCCTTGAAAATGAAATTAAAAAGATGGATAGATCTAGGTTGAAAAGAGTTGAAAAAATAGCAGGCTTAAAGTCTGAAATTTCTAGAATGAAGAGTGACAGAGAGGTATTTGAAAACATAAAGAAAGATTTATTAGCATACGACCTCTTAATGCAGGCAACATCTAAGAAAGGCATCCCGTTACAAATAATGATGTCTCAGCTCCCACAGATAAATCTTGAAATCTCAAAAATCTTGCAAGGTGTCACGGGCTTTACTGTAGAGCTAGAGGCAGAATCAGAATCTAACTCGATGGATATCTATATTAACTACGGAGACTCACGTAGAATTATAGAGCTAGCATCAGGCATGGAGAAGATGATGGCATCTTTAGCAATTAGAGTTGCATTAATTAACATTTCATCTCTTACTAAGACAAACATGTTAATTATTGATGAAGGCTTCGGCGCCCTAGATGCGAATAACATTGAAGCATGTTCTAGGCTTTTAAATTCTCTAAAAAAATGGTTTAAAAATATCCTTGTAATATCTCATGTTGATGCAATCAAAGATTCAGTCGACAATACACTAGAGATTATTAAAAATGAAAAAGACGCAAAAGTTAAACACTTGTAATCAAGAAAGAAAAAACAGACTAATTGTTATCAACAACAGGGAAGATCCCGGTGTGCCCCTGTTTTGCCCAATTTGTGAATTTGTTATGAGTACATCAGATGATTTTGACTTTTATCAAGAGTTTTCTTGCTGTGAGGAGTGTGGTGTAAGATTTGCCCAGTCTAGGCGAGAAGAGTGGCACGCCGGCTGGAGGCCCTCAAAAGATCAGATAAAAAAACTCAAAAAAGAAATAGGAAATAGATCACTAGGTTTACTTTTAGAGAATGATGATATTTAGAAATAGGAGAGTTTTTTTATTATGCTTACTACTAGCGAAGTTAACAGCCTTGGGCAAGTTTTAAATGATACGTGGGGAAAAAGCACGTCTCAAGAATTTAGAACCCCCACAATGTCAATAACAACATCTCTGCAGGGAGATTGTCTATCTTGTAATTACACCACCATAGTCCATCTAGCATCAGATAGAAATATTAGAGATCAAGTCAAGAGATTTGAAGAAGAATCTGTAAAGCTAACCAATGAATATATGAAGCGAGTAAGGAAAGAGTTTAAGGAGCTATCTGGAAGAGCTCTCAAGGTAAAAGAGATCAATAGCACTGATAGTGTAGAGTTGATAACAGCTTCTCCTTTTACTCCTCGAAAAACAGCATACTATAGAAGATTTACGACCTTTAAAGTTGATTAATGATTAAGAATAAGTCCAGGCAGGTATCAGAAATAATAAAGTGTGGAAAAGACCCGCTTTATTTTTTTAACTCATACGCTAAGATTCAACATCCAGTTCAAGGGTTGATACCTTTTAACACGTACCCATTTCAAGATGATTGCGTTCAAGACTTTATAGATCACAGATTTAATATTATTTTAAAGTCTAGACAGCTTGGTTTGTCAACACTGTGCGCCGCTTACGCAGTATGGCTTGCTCTTTTTCAAAGAGATAAAAATATACTTATCATTGCAACTAAGCTCAGTGTTGCTCAAAACTTTATTACAAAAGTTAAAACAATGATAAAAAGCTTGCCAAAATGGCTTGTTTTGCCAGAGATAACTACTAATAATAAACAGCTAATAGAATTTAGTCACGGCTCATCGATAAAGGCTATACCGACATCTGATGATGCTGGTCGATCTGAAGCATTGTCTCTTCTGATTATTGACGAGGCAGCGTTTGTTAAAAACTTTGATGATCTCTGGATGGGACTTTATCCTACTATCTCTACGGGTGGCCGAGTAATTATTCTATCTACTCCCAATGGTGTGGGAGGTCAGTATTTTAAATTGTACACAGACGCTGAAGCAGGGGTTAACGAATTCAATCCAATAAAAATTCCCTGGGATTCTCATCCAGAAAGAGACGAAGAGTGGTTTAGCAATACTACAAGAAATCTCTCTGATAGACAGATTTCTCAAGAGTACCTGTGTGACTTCGCATCATCCGGAGACACCTTTTTGTCTTCTGGAGATATTGAGTGGATAAAAAATATCTGTCGTCCACCACGTGAGAGGTCTGGATTTGATAGAAATATATGGATTTGGGAATACCCGCTTTCTGAACATTCGTACATTATTTCTGCTGACGTCGCCAGGGGCGACTCTAAGGACTACTCTACATTCCACATAATTGATATCAGTGTGGGAGAGTGTGTAGTAGAGTACAAGGGGAAAGTCCCGCCTGATAGATTTGCAGAAATTCTCAATGAGTATGGCCTCAAGTACAACAAGGCAGTACTCTGTCCAGAGAACAATAGTTATGGATACGCGACTATATTAAAACTAAAAGAGCTACAGTACCCTAGTTTATATTACAAAAAGAGAAAATCTGTTTATATTGTAGACTATACGCCGAAAAATGAATCAGATATAGCTGGCTTTACCACCAGCGGAAAGACAAGAAATATGATACTTACTAAACTTGAGGAGACATTAAGAAATAAGCAGATTTTAATTTATTCGACAAGATTTCATGACGAGCTAAAGACATTCGCCTGGAAGGGAAACAAAGCCCAGGCAATGAAAGGCTACAATGATGATCTGGTGATGAGTTTTGCTATAGGTGTCTGGCTATTTGATACATCCGACGGATATGGAAAAAATTCCAAGCTGCTAAACGAAGCAATGTTAAAAGCTATGAAAATGACTAGAAACACATATGACGACATGCCGGGTGCAATCACTGAGGGAAGGCCTCACAGCTCCACGTCTAGAGACCCCAGGGCAGACACAGATGGAAATAAGAGAAAAAATCTATCCGGAGAGTGGAATAAAAAGATCAAGCTGATGAAAGAACACGAATGGTTGTGGAAATAAGAGGTATAGATGGCAAAGGATTCACAAGGGCTATTTAGAAGATTAACGCAATTATTTAGAAGCGGCCCAGTTATTAAAAGAAAAGTTAGGGATTTTGAGTCATCCTCGAAAGGCACATCAGCATTTGAAGTCTTTAGAAAAACTCAGAGCCATGTCTATAGTACAGCAATGAGTGCATACGGAACGTATGACAGAATGGCAAGGTACAGCGATTTCAGTGAGATGGAATATACCCCTGAGATAAGCTCAGCTCTAGATATCTACTCTGAGGAGACCGTCGCCGCTGATGAAAAGGGAAAAGTTCTTCATATTTACTCTGAAAATCCAACTATTCAATCTCTTTTGGATGATCTTTTTTATGATACGCTAAATGTAGAGTTTAACCTTACCTCTTGGGTTAGAAATCTTTGTAAATACGGAGACTTTTTTCTTTTTAATGATGTAAGCCCAGAGTATGGTATTATTAATGCTTATCCGATGCCAGTTAACGAAGTAGAGAGAGAGGAAGGGTTTGATCCAGCAGACCCGATGGCAGTTAGATTTCGCTGGGTAACTCAGGGAAATCAAGTCCTAGAGAATTGGCAGGTTTGTCACATGAGAATCCTGGGAAATGATGCATTTTTACCGTACGGATCTTCTGTTCTTGAGGCAGCTAGAAGAATCTGGAGACAATTAATATTAGTTGAAGACGCAATGCTAGTCTACAGGGTAGTTCGATCTCCTGAGAGAAGAGTGTTTTATGTCGATGTTGGAAACGTGCCACCTGAAGAGGTTCCCAACTATATGGAGCAGGTCCAGTCTACACTTAAGAAGTCTCAAGTTGTGGATAAAGATAGCGGTAGAGTAGATCTAAGGTACAACCCCTTGAGTGTAGATGAAGATTATTATTTGCCAGTAAGAGGGACAGAGTCAGGTACAAAAATTGACACCTTGGCCGGAGGTGCAAATGCAACAGCTATTGAAGATGTCGAATATATTCAGAAAAAGCTTTTTGCTGCTTTAAAAATTCCTAAAGCTTACTTGGGATATGACGAAGGCTTAGGCGCAAAAGCTACACTATCACAAGAAGATATAAGATTTTCCAGGACAATAGCTAGAATTCAGAGGACGGTTGTTGCAGAGCTAAACAAGCTAGCAATTATACATTTATATTGTAACGGATTCGAGGGAGAGGATTTATTAGATTTTAATTTGCAACTTTCCAATCCGTCGACTGTTGCCCAGCAGCAGAAGCTCGAGCTATACAGAAGCAGATTTGAAATAGCGCAATCTGCTGCCGGCGTCGAAGGTCTTGTCAGCAGAGACTGGATTAGAAAAACTCTTTTCAGCATGACAGATGATGAAATAGAGGACATTGAAAAGCAGAGGATAGAAGATAAGAAAGAAGACTTGGAAGTTGAAGCAGTTCGACTTCCCGGAGCTGAGGGAGATGAGATAGCTGGAGATGATACTGCTGCTGGTGCAGAAGATGTTGAAGTTTCAGGAGATAGTAGAAACAAGGATGGCCTTCCCCTTATTTCAGAAGAGGACGGTGACATAAGAGATTTCTCAATTGATGACGACGATGCGCCTATCAAGGCACAAAATAGAGTGGATATGCTTTCTAAGATCCTAGATGAAAAATCTTCTGAAAATGACGATACACCTGCAGAGAAAGAAATAGCTAACAAAAAAAGAAGAAGGACGAAAAAAGACATGAGTGATCACTTAAGAATGGTTTCACATGATAAAAAAGATGTATCTGACTCTATTTCTCATCCGTTCGGAACAAAGTTAAAAAAGCAGCAGCGTAGCAGTGAAATGAAAGATCTTATAAACCCTGTTAGAAATTTACATAAAATGCCGACAATTAACGAGGAAGATTTTATGATAGGATTCTTTGATGACAAGATGGAGTATCAAACTAGGATGACTTCAAGGATAAGATCGACATTAAAATCACTCGAGAGCCAAATAAGTAATAAAAAGAAAGTAATCTCTGAAAACGAAGATATTTCAGAAGGGGAAGTCTAGCTCATGTCAAAATCTCACAATAAAAAAAGAAATGTAGGGATTATTTACGAGCTTCTGTTAAGAAACATCTCATATTGTCTTGTAAACAATGACAAGAAAGAGGCACAGAAGGCTCTAAAAATAGTAGAAAAAAGATTTGATAAGTCAACAGAAATTTACAAAGAATTTAGACTTTTCAACGCTCTTGCAAAGTCAACAGTAAGTGACTCAGCAGTTGCTGCTGCCATTCTTACTGAAGCAAAACAAGCAGCTAAGCGGTGCAATACAGACAAGCTCAACAAGGAAAAATCTTTGCTAATTAAGGATATAAATTATACTCTTAATGATAAAGACTTTTATCACAGGAGAATACCGGAATACAAGACTTATGCAACTATTCAAACTCTTCTAAATGATTGGAGGCTTGAAGACAAGGCAGATTTCTCTAGAGTTATTCAGTATGAATCGGTTGTCGCAAAGAATCTGCTAGAATCTAAAGAGGAGATTCTTGAAATTGAAAAAGAGTCAAATCCAGACGTAGACGCACTTGTTGTAAAGATTATGACAGAAAAGATAAATAAGAAATATCAAAATAGAATGTCTGAAGAGCAGAGAGAACTAATAAGGGAATATGTGTTTTCTCTTTCAGGAAATGAAGGAAAAATCTTAGCAAAGCTTACAAAGACAAAAAGCGACTCGCTCCAGAGTTTGGAAGCTCTGCAAGAAACCACTGTTAATAATGTCATTCTAGAGAAAATAGAGTTTGTAAAACAAAAGATTAAAAGTGAATCTTTTGATAAAATTAACGATGATTCTATGTCAAGAATTCTAACACTGATTCAGCTGAAAAAAGAAATCAAGGAGGCATTAGATGTCTAGCTTACCAGTAACATTGCTTACAGAATGGACCCCGCTTCAGTATACATCTGAAATGATAAAAGAGTCTAAGAGTACCAACGAGGGAAAGATAGTCTTAAAGGGCGTATTACAAAGATGTAATACACTAAATCAAAATGGAAGAATCTATCCTCGGTCTATACTTGAGAGAGAGCTTGTAAATTATCAAAAATTTATCAAAGAAAACAGAGCCTTAGGCGAGTGTGACCATCCAGACTCTTCGGTCGTAGAGCTTAAAAATGTTTCTCACATAGTTCGAGAGGCCCACATGGAGGGAGATGCAATTGTTGGACTAGTAGAGCTGCTAGACACGCCAAGCGGAAAAATACTTCAAAGCCTAATCGAATCAGGAGTAACTCTGGGTATTTCTTCCCGAGGCGTGGGTTCAACTAGTCGACAGGGTGACACACAGGTTGTGCAAGATGACTTTCAATTAATCTGCTTTGACATGGTTTCTGAACCTTCAACTCCCGGGGCATTTATGCTTAGAGAGGGGAAAGAGGTGACTAGGGAAGATCTCAATAAACATTTTAACCAGACAGACAGGATAGATAGAATATTTAATGATATTTTATCTTGGGCGGAATAATGGCTAAACTTTCACGAGACGTGCTTAAATCAATTGTAAAAGAATGCCTTGTTGAAATATTGCAAGAGGGCATAAGCACAGACACCTCAGAAAGACAAGTTTTTTCTGAGTCTGCGAGCAGGAGAGAGCCAGATATTCCTTCAAGAAGATCTGCATTTGACCACGTTGCTTGGAGAAAGGAAGCTATACCTGAAAAACAGAGTGTAGATTACTCAGAAACAGCTAGACAGCTATCTAGTGATCCAGTTCTAGCTAGTGTTCTTGCTGACTCTGCAAATACAATGAGAGAGCAAATGATGGCTGAGTCAAGAGGTCCCTCTGCAATGTCTGGGGATGCGGCTGCTAGACAAGCTGCCATGTCGACACCTGAGGATTTGTTTGGCAGCTCAGCTGGAAAATGGGCAACCCTAGCTTTTGAATAGTCTTTTATTTATTTAAAAAAAATTTTAAAATTAAATCTTTAATTCGACTTAGGTCATAATTAGATTTGGGAGGCTAACGTGTCTAAGAAACTTACTGTTACAAAAATTAAAAAAATTATCGCAGAAGAAAGAAAAAAGCTAGAGGCAGAGGGCTGGATATCGCCAAAAACTGTTGATAATGGCTGGTCTGGTGGAGACAATCTAGACAAAGCTATAGACTATGTTAAAGAGCTCGGTATAAAAGAAGCTAAGCTTCGTAAAAAAGCTGACCTATACTCAGAGCAAAGAAAAAAAATTAAATTAAAAATTTTAAAGGATCTATAATATGCCAAGCCTTAAGCAATATGTGATAAACGATGGGATTGCCGAGACAGTTGCGGGTGGTGCTCTTGGAAAGAGAGATCAAAATGCATTAAATGCATGTTTTCCAGGTAGCCCGATTATTGGAAACACTAGAATTTATGATGATGCCGAAAGAAAGGCGGTATATATGGCTCACTTAAGCACAGCCGATGTGGTAGGTGCAATTGAGCCGGAGGATGTTCCTGACACGAGCAAGATACCTGGAAGTAGCTACGGTAACGGTGTCTCTAGCTTTAGCACGCTGTACACAGAAGGCTCTACGTCAGATGATATACCGCCAGATTTTGCAGCTATGGTAGATG
>Ga0163180_10002408_pt1 | contig 10464 bp, 13 predicted proteins | sample AtlANTMetagenome_2_FD_109647 | JGI IMG/M metagenome (GOLD analysis project Ga0163180, IMG submission 109647) | Marine eukaryotic phytoplankton communities from the Atlantic Ocean - Atlantic ANT 4 Metagenome | ecosystem: Environmental > Aquatic > Marine > Oceanic | place: North Atlantic Ocean...
CATTAGACCTCATTTTCTGTCAAGTTAGTGAGGACACGATTAACCAAAACAGACTGCTCGAGATTAGAGATGGAAAGGTTCATTTCAAATACGAGGAGACACAATAAGGAGAATTATTATGGCAATAGGCTTTAATACAACTAAGGGCTCTGCCCAAAAGTCCAAAATTGAAACTTACAATTTTGGCAATAAGGAAGATCATCACATTAGATTAGTTGGTGACCTTCTACCGAGATATGTCTACTGGATAAAAGGCGAGAACAACAAAAACATTCCTATGGAGTGTTTGTCTTTCGATAGAAACTCCGAGACATTCAACAATATCGAGCATGACCATGTTCGAGATTTTTACCCTGACTTAAAATGCGGTTGGGCTTATGCAGTCCAGGGGATTGACTACTCTGACAAAACTGTCAAGGTTGTTAATCTAAAAAGGAAACTTTTTGACCAAATTTTAGTAGCTATGGAAGAATTAGGAAATCCTACTGACGTAGAAACTGGTTGGGATATATTCTTCAAGAGATTGAAGACTGGCCCACAAGTGTTTAATGTTGAGTATCAACTGCAAATGCTTAAGTGTAAGCCAAGAGCATTAGAGGATTGGGAACAAGAACTCATAGCAGAACTTAAGTCTATGGACGACGTGCTTCCTAGACCTACACCTGATGCTCAGTTAGAACTACTTAAGAAAGTTCAAGGTGCAGATTCTAACGAAACTGTAGACGAGGAGTTTGACGTATCATGATTGGAGTAGGACAAAAGTTCCCTGAATTTGAATTACAGGGAGTAAATGAAAATAATGAATTCGGAGTCATTGCAGACCACGATATTCAAGGTTGGGCAGTAATATACTTTTACCCAAAAGATTTTACTTTTATTTGTCCAACAGAAATTGCAGGTTTCGATACTTTAGTTGATGATGATGTTACTGTAATAGGTATATCTGGAGACAACGAGCATTGCAAACACGCATGGAGAGAAGTTAACGGTGGCATTAGAGATATTGACCATTGGTTAGCGGCTGACTGTGGACTCTATTTAGCAGAAGAACTAGGAATAGTTGATGAAGCTGAAGGAGTTGCTCTGAGAGCCACTTACATATTAGACGACATGGGTACTATCCAGCACGTCTCAGTAAATGGACTTGATACAGGTAGAAATCATGAGGAGATAGCAAGAACACTTGCGTCTCTACAAGAAGAAGGACTCACAGGTTGCAACTGGCAACCAGGAGACGACTACGTCGCATGATTTTATTTACAGCAGACTGGCACATAAAATTAGGTCAAAAGAATGTTCCTACTGATTGGGCAATCAATCGGTATCAGATGTTCTTTGAACAAATTACTGAGCTAGAAAAAGACTGTAAACTACATATCATTGGTGGGGACTTATTTGATAGAGTCCCCTCAATGGACGAACTTACTCTTTACTTTGACTTTATAAGAGGAGTAACAATTCCTACTATTATTTATGACGGAAATCATGAAGCTACTAGGAAAAACAAGACTTTCTTTACTAATTTAAAGAAAGCAACCTCAGATGTTAACGCATTGGTAGAGGTTATAGATGAAACCTATATAGAAGATGATTGGGCTATATTACCCTATGCTGACTTATACAAGAAAAATAGTATAGAATCGATAGACGCCCATATTCTATTTACTCATGTGCGTGGTGAAATACCTCCTCATGTAGTACCAGAGGTGGATTTAGATAGGTTTGACAAGTTTCATACAGTTTTTGCTGGAGACTTACATGCTCACGAGAATACTCAAAGAAACATAGTATATCCTGGCAGCCCTATGACTACATCATTTCACAGAAATAGAGTAAAGACAGGTGCTTTACTTATTGATGATAATTGGTCTTGGGTATGGCATGAACTTGACTTACCGCAGTTAATTAGAAAGACTGTATCAGACCCAGACGATATGGTACAGACTGAATTTGACCACACAATCTATGAACTCGAAGGAGATGTTCAAGATTTGGCAAAAATTAAGAACTCAGAACTATTAGATAAAAAAGTTGTAAAACGACAGGTAGAAGCTACATTGAATCTTACTTCGGAAATGTCTATTAGTGATGAACTTGTAGTATATTTACAAGATATACTAAATTTAGATGATGATAAGATTAAAGCAATTATAGGAGTGTACAATGATTATTCTACAGAAGTTAGCTTGGGATAATTGTTTCTCCTATGGGAAAGGCAATGAAGTTAATCTAGCAGAATCAACTTTAACACAACTTGTTGGAACAAATGGAGTAGGTAAATCATCTATTCCACTTATTCTTGAAGAAGTTTTATTTAACAAGAATAGTAAGAATGTAAAGAAAGCCGATATTGCTAATAGATATGTTAATCAAGGTTATGATATTAGTCTTGACTTTACTGTGGACACAGATAGTTATAATATATCAGTTAGCAGACGAGCTACTTTAAAATGCAAACTTACTAAGAATGGTGAAGATATAAGTAGTCATACTGCTAGTAATACTTACAAAACATTGGGAGAGGTTTTAGGTATTGACTTCAAAACCTTTACCCAGCTTGTTTATCAGAATACTAATACGAGTTTACAGTTCTTAACTGCAACAGATACAAATAGAAAGAAATTCCTAATTGATTTATTAAAACTTGATGATTATGTTGCGTTCTTCGAGACCTTCAAAGAAGGTGTGCGAGTTGCAACTCAAGGGGTAACTGCGCTAAATGCAAAAACCGACACGATAGTTAAATGGTTAGATGACAACAAATTGGAGACTACTGACATATTATCGAAAATGGATTTACCAAAAATCTCGGAAAAAGATGAGAAAACTTTGCGTCAGTTACAATTAGACTTTGAAAATATCTCCGAAAAAAATAAAAAAATAAATTTTAATAATAATCTGTTAGAACAGTTAAAATCAATTGATATTAACTCTTTAAGAAGTGATTTACAATTGTATCCTGAGGAGAAAGATATCAAAAATCATGTTGGTGCTATTAGTGCTTGGAAACAAGAACTTTCTCATGAAACAAATATGAGAAGTAAATATGAACAGTTAAAAAACGCCGAAACACAAGAATGTCCTACTTGTGAGCAACCAATAGACATGGACTTCGTTATGGAACACTATAACGAACACAATGAAAGAGCAGAACAATGTAGTAAATTTGTTAGGCAAGAACAGGACAAGCTAGAGAAACTAGAAGATGAAAATAAAATATATAGGAAAGCAGCCAGAGGAATCAAAGAGTGGGAACAACTCTTCAACTCTATTGACTCTGGACTCCCAACGGAAACAAGCGATCCAGAAAGAATCCAAGAAGCTATCGACGCGCTTCAAGAGAAAGTTCAGTTGGCTCGTACCGAGTTGGAAGAAGTAGCAAGTGAAAATGAAAAAAGAGAAAGACACAATACAAGAATTGAAATTATTACAGAGCAAACTGAACAGTTTGAGATGGAGCTGGGTGAAATTACAGACAAGCTCAGCAGTATTGAGGATAAACTTTCGATACTCGAGATACTTAAAAAGGCGTTTAGTACAAACGGGTTACTTGCCTACAAAATCGAATCCCTTGTTAAAGAACTAGAAAGTTTAACAAACGAGTATTTGGCAGAGTTTAGTGATGGTAGATTTAGTATCAATTTCGTAGTAGAAAATGATAAGCTGAATGTAGAAGTTACTGATACAGGCAAACAAATTGACATACTAGCATTATCTAGTGGAGAACTCGCAAGAGTTAATATTGCGACACTAGTTGCAATACGAAAACTAATGACATCTATTAGTAGAAGTCAAATCAATGTGCTATTCCTCGATGAGGTTAATCAGGCACTTGATGAACAAGGAAAGGAGAAAATCGTAGAGATACTCCTTAAAGAAGAAAACTTAAATACTTATCTAGTTTCTCATGGTTGGACACACCCATTATTAGAGAAAATAGAAATTATTAAGGAAGATAATATATCTCATTTGGAATAACATGAAAGATGGAGATACTTTTTGGTTACACATATGCCCTTACAAACCTGAGTTTAGACAGTATATACCAGTTGGTTCAACCTGTAAAACTTGCGATTGGGAAGAGCTTAGCAACCATGAAAAAGCAATAATAAGACAACAAGAACATAGAGACAGAATGGAAGAAGATTATGACTACTGACATAGAGATAGTATTAAGTACTATAGAAAATCAACTAAACTTGCCAAGAGGTACAGTTAAACCTGGAGGAGATTTAGTTGCAGACTATGGAGCTGACTCTCTAGATATGGTAGAACTAGCAATGACTCTGGAGGACTTACTAGATATAGAAGTTCCCGATGATGCAGTCAAAGACCTAAAGCTTCATGATGTTGATAATTTAATTAAATTTGTAAAAGCACAGTAATGGTTAACAGCAGACAGAAAGGTCATAAGGCCGAGTTACTTGTTGCCAATATGTTGACGCGTTGGACAAATCTACCCTTTGAGCAAACTCCTGGCTCTGGTAGTGGAAAAATAAAAGGAGACCTGTGGTTGAAACACCACATAAATAAGTTTCTAATTGAAGTAAAATTTTATAAAGATGACGCAGTATCTACTAAAGTTTTTACTAATAAAAGTAATAATTTTGTGCAATGGTGGGCTAAAACAAAGCAACAAGCAGAGGATAGTAACCTAGAACCTGTCTTGTTCTTTAAGGCAAACCATGCACAATTTTTTGTATCAACAATACGAAAACCAAAACAGCTAGACTATATGTACATCTCTTGGTTAGGTGCATATATTTGTCTCGCTGAAAAATGGTTGGAGAAAGAAAAACAGGAATGGACAGATGGCGAAAGAATTTACGAGCCTTGGAGCAAAGCCGACTCCTAATGGGAATCTGCTTATAGTTGATGGTCTCAACTTAGCTTTTAGGTGGAAACACCAGAAAAAAGAATTCTTCAAAGTAGAATATGTAAGGACAATAGAAAGTCTTGCTAAATCATATGACTGCGGAGAAATCGTAGTACTTGGCGATGGTGGTAGTGATTATAGAAAAACTATAGACTCAGAGTACAAAGCAAACCGTAAAGAACGGTATGCAGACCAAACAGAAGAAGAAAAACAAGAGTTTCTAAACTTTCTAGGAGAGTTTCAGAAAACAGTAGACTTATGTAATGAAAAAGGTTATCTCACTATGAAATTCAAAGGTGTAGAGGCTGATGACATTGCAGCAGTCATATGTCTCAATAGAGAGGAAATCGGTATAGAGGATATTTGGCTAGTGAGCTCAGATAAAGACTGGGATTTGCTAGTAAACGAGAACATATCACGGTTCTCTACCGTAACAAGAAAAGAGACAACAATGGATAATTGGGACGAACATTATGACTTTCACCCAGATATGTACTTAACTTTTAAGTGCTTAACTGGAGATAAAGGAGATAACGTCCCTGGAGTAAACGGAATTGGCCCAAAACGTGCTAGTAGTCTTATTGCAACACATGGTGATGTATTTGACTTAATGAGTCAGTTGCCAATTGATAGTAAGTATAAATTCATGCAAAACTTAAACGAGTTTGGAAGTGATAATCTTGCTAAAAATGTGGAACTGATGGATTTAACATATGACCCTGACGCACAAGTACTTGGGAAAGAACAGGAAATTATAGGATTAGTGAAAAATTATGTCAGTTAAAATAGATTATAGTAAAGATTCTATGCTTGATGAGTTTGCAATAACAACTTTAAAGGATAGATATATGATACCAGGAGAAGAATCTCCACAAGAAGCATTTGCTAGAGCTGCTATGGCTTTTGCAGATGATGACGCTCATGCACAAAGGTTGTATGATTATGTCAGTAAACTATGGTTTATGTTCTCGACTCCCGTTCTATCAAACGGTGGAACTACTCGAGGACTACCCATTAGTTGTTTTTTAAATTATGTAGATGACAGCAGAGAAGGAATAACAGGCCATTATGTAGAGAATGCATTTCTATCATCTTTTGGTGGTGGAATTGGAGGACACTGGTCTGATGTTAGAGCACAAGGTACAAGGACTTCAAAAGGAAGTGAAAGTACTGGAGTGATACCTTTTATTAAAGTTGTTGATGCGGAAATGTTAGCATTTTCTCAAGGCGTAACTCGTAGGGGTAGTTATGCAGCATATCTACATATGTCACACCCCGAAATAGAGGAGTTTTTAGATGTCAGAAAACCTACAGGTGGCGACACTAACAGGAAGAGTATTAACCTTCATCACGGTGTCGTGGTTCCTGACTCCTTTATGGAACTCATACACTCCGCCACTAAATATCCTGATTTTGACGATAGCTGGAATCTTGTGGATCCCCACACCCATCAAGTCAAAAAAACAGTAAGTGCTAGAGCACTTTGGGTAAAATTACTACAGAATAGAATGGAGACAGGTGAGCCCTATCTTATGTTTGAAGATGCAGTCAATGCAGAAGTGCCAGAGTTCCAAAAGAAGAAAGGACTAGAGGTACACCACTCGAACTTATGTAGTGAAATCACATTAGCAACAGACGAAGAAAGAACAGCAGTATGTTGTTTATCTTCAGTCAATTTAGAATATTATGATGAATGGAGCAATCATGGCTCATTCATTCCAGACTTAATAAGAATGTTAGATAATGTTTTAACAGACTTTATTAAAAGAGCACCTGAGCAATTGCACAGGGCGACTTTTAGTGCTATGAGAGAAAGAAGTCTCGGTCTAGGTGCAATGGGATTTCACGCATATTTACAAAAGAAAGGAATTCCTTTCGAGTCGTTAGCGGCTCAAGCGGCTAATGTTAATATGTTTCATCATATTAAATCGGACGCAGAAGTAACAACACGCAAATTAGCACAGGAAAAGGGAGCGTGTCCCGATGATGATACTTGTACAGTAAGAAATGCACACTTATTAGCTATAGCTCCAAATGCGAGTTCTAGTATTATATGTGGTAATACGAGTCCAAGTATCGAACCTTTTAGAGCAAATGCTTTTACACAAAAAACTAAGTCTGGAAGTAATCTTATGAAGAACAAGTACTTAACTAAAGTTCTTAATAAGTATGAAATGAATACAGACGAAGTATGGAAAGGTATAGTTGCAAATCGAGGAAGTATCCAACATCTTGACTTTTTAACACAAGATGAAAAAGATACTTTTAAAACAGCTGTAGAAATCAATCAGGCATGGATTATAGAACACGCTGCAGAAAGACAAGATTATATCTGTCAATCTCAGTCACTAAATCTATTCTTCCCACCTGATGTAAATAAAGGAGATTTACACAGCGCTCATATGTTAGCATGGGCAAAGAATTTAAAAACGCTTTACTATCTACGTAGTGAAGCAATTAGTAGAGCAGACAATGTGGCTTCCCAGGCAAAGAGAGAAATCATCTTTGAACAGGAAGATTGTCTAAGTTGTGAAGGATAATTATGTTATTAGAAAAAAGAGAATATTATAAACCTTTTAAATATCCGTGGGCATTTGAGAACTACAAAAAACAACAGCAAATGCATTGGCTACCCGATGAAGTGCCTCTACAAGATGATATAAAGGACTATAAAGAAAAATTAAGTGATGGAGAGCGTATGTTGCTAGACAATATATTTAAGTTCTTCACACAAGCAGATGTAGACGTATGTGGAGGTTATGCCCACCACTACTTACCTACATTTAAACAACCAGAAGTAAGAATGATGTTAGTTGCGTATGCTGCTATGGAAGCAGTACACCAAGAAGCATATTCCCTTCTACTAGAAACTCTAGGTAAATCAGAGGATATGTACCAAGAGTTTATGGATATAAATGCCATGATGGAGAAACATGAATACTTACAAGACTTTAGTATGGAAACTCCATTTGATATGGCAAAGACAATGGCAGTATATAGTGCATTTACAGAAGGCGTACAGTTATTTAGTAGCTTTGCGATACTTCTAAACTATCCAAGACATAACTTAATGAAAGGTATGGGACAGATTGTTACATGGTCAATAAGAGATGAATCTCTCCATGTTGAAGGTCTATCTCAACTATTTAGAACTTTTATGCAGGAACACCCTGAGTTATGGACAGATAAGTTAAAGTATGAAATCTATTGTGCTGCTGAGAAAACTGTTGAACTAGAAGACAAATTTATTGATGTTTGTTTTGAAAAGGCAGCAGTCCCCGATTTAACGGCAAAAGAAGTTAAGGAATATATTAGATATATTGCGGATAGAAGATTACTAGGAATAGGAATGAAAAAGATATTTCATAGTGAAGAAAATCCATTACCTTGGATTGATATGCAGTTAAACGCAGTTGAGCATACCAACTTTTTTGAAAACCGTGCTACCGAGTATGCTAAGGCTAGTACACAAGGAAATTGGCAGGATATATTCAAATGAGCGAAGTTATACCAACAATTACTATTGACGGAACTGAGTATGTACTCGACCAGTTAAGTGAAGAGCATAGGAATGTAATTAACCACATTCAAGTTGCTGACCAAGAAATAGCGAGACTGCAAACAGTAATCGCAATTCAAACTACTGGAAGACAAGCATATATAAATCAGCTTGGCGAAGAACTCGGCAAACAAGATGCAGAGTTCACCCCCGAAGTAGTGAAGTGAAGATATTTATAGGGTACGAAGAAGCACACCCTGAGATGTATGATGTGTGTAAAGCGAGTATTAAAAGATTCTCGACTACACATGAAATATACCCACTCAGGAAAAAGAAGCTCGGTATGTACAAACGACCTTATCAAGGCGAAGCAACCGACTTTGCTTTTACTAGGTTTCTAGTACCCTTTCTATCTGACTATCGTGGGTGGTCATTATTTTGTGATGGCGACTTTATGTGGAGGTCAGACCCACAAGAAGTTTTAGAATATGTTGATGATAGTGATAATGAGGGCGCAGATGTTTTAGTTGTAAAACACCCTGAACTTATTACGACAGAAGGAGTAAAGATGGACGGTAAGGTAAACAGACCTTATCCATTTAAGTATTGGTCTAGTTTAATGTTAATGAACTGTAAGAAGTTAAAAAATCTTACAGCAGAGTATGTAAATGAAGCCCCAGCGGGTGATTTGCATGGCTTTAAATGGACTGATAAAGTAGGAAATTTACCTGCAACTTTTAATAATATGGTTGGATATTATGATATATACCAGCCTAGTGCAGTTCACTTTACAGATGGAGGCCCTTGGCTAAAAGGTTTTGAAGACCAACCCTATGCTGATGAATGGAGAGCTGTATTACATGAAACACAACGACCAGTATAGTTTCCTTGAACATAGACGAAAGCAGGAAGCAGCACACCATAAGAGATTGGGAAATGAAGAATTTGACCCACTCAATTCGATTCTAACAGTCGAAGTAAATACTACCGAACTTTGTAATCGAACTTGTGTCTTTTGCCCGAGACATGACCCAAAAGTTTTCCCTAATAGGAATTTGCATATGACTCCAAACGGTGCGAGTCATATAGCACGAGAACTTGGACGTAATCATTATCGTGGCAAAATCTCTCTTAGCGGCTTTGGAGAAAATTTACTCAACCCAGAGTTTCCTGAAATAATAAAAAGTTTTAGAACACATCTCGATTCCAACATAATCGAATGTAATACCAATGGGGACAGATTGACTTCAGAGTATGCAAAATCTCTGTTTGAAAATGGTCTCTCCCTTCTATATATTAACTTGTATGATGGAGCGCATCAAATGGAACATTTCGATGAAGTTATGCGTGATATCCCAGAAGAGAGATATAAGTATCGTATGCATTGGAGTATGAAAGATCATGGACTTATTTTAAATAATAGAAGCGGCACAATCGATTGGCTCGGTATAGAGGAAAGCGATATAAAATCTTTGCAAGGAAAACCGTGCCATTATCCTTTCTACAAGATGTTTGTAGATTGGAATGGAGATGTTTTGTTCTGTAGTAACGATTGGGGGAGAGAACACGTTATAGGTAATATAATGCAAGATACCTTAATGAATGTCTGGTTTAGTAAACCAATGAGGAAAATTAGGCAAAGACTAGCAAAAGGGGATAGAAGTCAATCTCCGTGTAACGGGTGTTCAGTAGATGGAACACTATTTGGAAAGGAATCATTCGATATTATACAAACATATGAAACTAGATGACATAGAAAAAGTCCACCCAATGAGACAAATCTTTTGGGCAAGTATAATACAAATTAGTGTACTAGCATTGATGGGACTTTCAATGTTGGTCATAGGATATTTATTTACATGAAGATAGGAATTACAGGAACAACAGGACTTGCAGCAGCCATAGCGGGTGTTTTGCAAGACCACACAATTCACACTCCTCGCATAGAGGATATTACCATGAATGGTTTAAACTTTTGGGGTTTTGATAAAGATAACCCTAATAATTTAGATGTTTTAATCAATCATGCTCACAAAGGATTTGCACAAACAGAAATACTTGATATAGCGTATAGGGCATGGCATAATGA
>Ga0163180_10002411_pt1 | contig 10454 bp, 9 predicted proteins | sample AtlANTMetagenome_2_FD_109647 | JGI IMG/M metagenome (GOLD analysis project Ga0163180, IMG submission 109647) | Marine eukaryotic phytoplankton communities from the Atlantic Ocean - Atlantic ANT 4 Metagenome | ecosystem: Environmental > Aquatic > Marine > Oceanic | place: North Atlantic Ocean...
ATCAATAGCAGAAGAGATCGTCGATTCGGATAAGGTTCTTTACCCTTACCCACCAATTCTGGGAGGAGAAGATTTCGGTTATTATTCACAAAAAGTACCGGCCTGTTTTATCTTGGTAGGTGCCGGTAATCAGGATAGAGGAATCGTTAACATGTGCCATGACCCTCGCTTCGATATTGATGAGGAATGTCTGATTTACGGAATGGCTATGCATGTTAGCCTGGTTATTAATTAGGTCAAGCACTAATGCCCGATATAGTCAATCAGACTACTATCGAGCTCGAGGCATAAGAACTTTTCTTAGTGGATTTCCCAAATCCGGATGCGCTTATTTCTTAACAAAACTCCTTCCGTTCTTTGCTTAATTGAGTTATTTGACTCAGTGCAGTATATTGAGTCATAGAAAAAATAGCTCTATTAAATCAATCCAAGAAAAGAATAATCTCCTAAGAATAAAATTTTATTGACCCTCTATCATATTGTGTACTGTGACTGTTTTTCACACTAAATTAGGAACGGAGGAAACCCGTGAACCGAAAAGCAAAAATCTCGTTAGTGAGTTTTGGCCCTTTAAAAAGTAGTGAGAAAGATCGGCTTAAAAAGACATTAGCTAAAATGGAAGACTGCGTTGATCAATCAGCTCAGCTAAAAAGTGACTTGATTGCTTTTCCTGAAATTTGTAATTATCTGGGAGATATTAATCCGTGGCAGTTTGAGCCACTTGACGGCCCCACAGTAACTGCTATGAGTCGAAAAGCTAAGCAACACAACTTATATGTGGTTTGCCCACTTGGCACTATTGAAAATGGGAATAAATACAATAGCTCAGTTTTGATAGGTCGAAATGGAGAAATCGTTGGCGTCTATCACAAAAACTTTCCAACCCATGCGGAACTAGACATTGGGATTATTCCTGGTATAGAGGCTCCAGCTTTTCAAACTGACTTTGGTCGGGTAGGACTCAGCATTTGTTTTGATATCAACTACTGGGAAGTTGGTTCTGAATTATGTAAAAATGGATCTGAGTTAGTTATCTGGTCATCTATGTGGCCAGGTGAACGAATGTTGACTAAATGGGCAATTGAGTTTGGTTTCTACATTGGGTCTACTTATGCCCGACAATCTACCTTTGTAGATATTGCGGGTCGAGAAATGCTAACAAGTAATCGTAACATTAGTGATGCTGCAGGTAAATCGCCAGTCTCATCACTAGATTTGGATTTGAATCGACGTTTATTGCACCATGATAATAACATTGAGCGGTTACAGGAATTATATAAAAAATACGGGGCGACGGCTGCCTATTGTGAATGGTTACCTCAAGAATGCCTGATCGTTTTTGGGTCTCAGATTCCAGGTATATCAAGCGATGAATTGATTGAAGAGTTCAAGATAGAAACGATGCGTTCCTATCTTGCTAGGGTCAGGAAGGATCGTCAATTAGCTCTAAATCATCAATATCCAGTAGTAGGGTCAGATTTCTGAAATTCCAGACAGTTCGTGAGTACAAGTCTATTTTAAAAAATATCGCTAAGTAAAAGGAGTACCGATTTGGGTACCCCTTTCATCGAATGATCACTGAACCGTTAGTTATTATGATTAGACCGATTTGGATTATATTTTAGGTCGATCAAAAGTAATTTACATGAATGAGATAGGACTTCAAACTGGTAATTATTGTTATTCTTGACCATAAAATCTGAGACAGTTCTACTCCCACTCAACGCGCGGTCCATCTACATAATCTAGAAAGCGATTGGCAACATCTGCTTGGCTAGTATCACCAGTATGAACGATCACGCGCCACCGAAAAGTTAGGGATTCATTCTCAGGTAAGTGATAATCAGGCTTAAACATCCAACAATTAGGAGCAAACAAACCATAACCACGTACATGCCAAGTAGTTGGATAGCGAAAATTTTTCGGATGATCAAAAACGGCGAACCCAACAGTTTCTCCATTATCAAGAGGACCATAATAATCCATCCAATGAGATGGGAGGGACCAGCACCCTTTTTCATCTGTGGCACCATAAGCATTACGCATACTGCCTTCGGCATTGGCATTCATCGATGGGTTAACCCGAATGCACAAAAACCCTCCCTCTTTGGTGTCACCAATTGTTACTGAACCGTGAGAAGCTTGAAGAGTCAGTGAAACATCAAGTACTACGGATCCCCGATCTGAATCAAATAATCGATAGGATCGGCTATCGGTCATTAACGGCCTTTTATCTTCGTACCAGGTATTTTTTGATTCTATCAACAACGAAAGAGGATTGTGAGAAATCGATATGTCATCTTGTTGAGTATGCCCAAATCCAGGCCGATCGGCTTGCTCGTTCCAACAATCGACGCCATTAATTGCACCTTGCATCAAGGTTAAACCACGTTGCCAAGGATGTTCACCTTTGGTCCAAGCCCCCATGGGCTCACGTAGCATGTTGACACCATTGGGTGAAAGAATCGGGTTGATAACTGGCTTGGGATAGTTGCTACTATGATGAAAGGTCATGAAAGGAGATCCAGCCAACGAAACGTCTAATTTTCCGTCAGAGTCATTTGTGACAATACCCGCAGCAGCAGCTTCAGAATCCAATTCCGAAACATCAAAACTTAACTGTGAATTACCTTCTATGGCCGGCAAATTGAGATGGTATATTGCAGAAGATGGGTCGCGCTCTGCTATTAATCTCTGATTTGGACCTGTCAATTCTAAAAGAGGCGATTCAAAATCTTCTGGTGCCGGAATACTGGCTAAATGCGCTGGGCGTGAACGAGGGACGGAAAGCGTCAATTTCATATATTAAATCTCCCAAAAATAAATAGGCGAATGTTTTTTGAATGGATCTCAGATAACGTTTACGGGCACAAAAAAAGCCGAGGGGGGCTCGGCAGGTTTCAAAAACTCATCACAACTCGCCGTGATCCTATCAGAATGGGTCGTTTCTGTCAATGTGTAAAACTACTTTAGTCCACTATAGGTTTTGGCTTTGTATTTGACAAGATTAAAGTGCAGCAAACTTGACGAGATATAAGCGGTCGTTTATAGTTGGCTAAATTTTTCCTTTCAATATACCAGTAAAATAAGCTCGTCTAAATCAGTGGAGGAGTAAATGACAGACTACGATGATTATTTGATGAAATCCTATCACCTAAGAGACCAATTGGTTGGTGATAAATTCAGACCTAAGTATCATTTTGTTCCACCGGAAGGTCGATGGAACGATATTAATGGGGCTATTTACTGGAATGGACGATACCACCTAGGTTACTTGCAGAAGATTTCTAACGGCCCTAACCAACTTGATTTTTCAAGTTGGCAGCATATCTCAAGTCGGGACTTGTTACACTGGACTTATCATAAAGCTTATCTGAGTGAACCATTGGAAGGTTCAAAAGGAGATTATTTTAATAGTGGTGATGCTATGGAGGGTATGGAGACTCCAACCATCATCACTAATATGCCACGCAAAGGTATCTGCATCTATCAGTGCCACGACGATAATCTAGAGCATTGGGAACCATTGGCTGAAAATCCTGTTATTTCCATCGAAGATGGACGGAATCACAGTTCTAAAACACTTCGTCCTAAGGCTAAATTTCCAGATTGCGTGATTTTTGACCCCAGTGGTTGGAAAGAAGGTGATACCTATTACGCTTTAATAGGTAATAAAAATTATCAGGATGGTTATGAAGGTGATTCAACCAGTCTTTTCAAGTCAAAAGACCTAAGGTCTTGGAAATATATTGGCCCCTTTTATAAATCAGATCGAAAATGGACAGGAGAAGAAGAAGATTGTGCGTGTTCTGATTTTTTCCCTTTTGGCCAAAAACATATGCTATTAATGCATACACACCAGCCTTATAGTAAATGCCAGTATTATATTGGACAATATAAAAACGAAAAATTTTATCCCGAAACGAACGGTCAAATTAGTTATCAGGGAAGTATGTTGGCTGGACCAGAAACCTTGATTGATGGAAAAGGTAGAAGATTATTTTGGGGATGGATTCGTGATGCTCAGTCTACCGGAAGCCATGGTTGGAACAGTATTATGACGGTTCCTTGGCATTTTACGTCAACATCGGACAATAAACTGAAAATTCAACCGGTAGAGGAGTTAAAGGCTCTGCGCTATAACCAACAAATATTCACTGATGTTGATTTATCCTCCAAAGACGAGATAGTTATTGATGGATTGTTTTCAGACTGTATGGAGCTAAATTTAACTATCGAGTCACTAAAATCAGACCGATTTGGTCTAAAATTATTCTGCTCACCCGACGGTGAAGAACAGACTACTATAGTTTATGACCATGCCCAAAAAGAATTTGTAGTTGATTTTGAGAGATCGAGTACGAACCAAGAACTGAGTTACCCTTGTGGCCAATTCGGAACGTCACTCAGTACTGGAAATTTCAAGCAAACGGTCCCTTACAATTTAGGGAGGAAGCAAGCTTTAAATCTCAATATTTTCGTCGATAGATCGGTGATTGAAATTTTTGTCAATGGTGACATATGTATTGTGCAGAGAGTTTATCCTACTCGAGAAGATAGTCAAGAAGTGCGGTTGTTTACCAAAGATCGACCAATTAGAATCACAAATATCACCAAATGGGATATGGAAGCCACAAACCCTTGGTAAAAAACAAAGCTATCAACTTCAACGGTTGAAGTGAGTTTATATCTAAGACTTACTCACTAATCAGAGAGGTATTGTTTTTAGTTAGAAAGAGAAATTCAGATGAAAACGAAAATTAATCTATTATTGGTTCTTATTTCTATGACTAGTTGTAGTCAAGAGATGATGCTAAGCAACCAAGTATCCTTAGATTGTATTCTAAGTCAGCCCTTAGGTGAAGTCCCGGAAAATCTGTACCTATTTGAGACTATACAACCGTCATCTGATTACCCGCCTTTTACCAAAAAGCTGACTGTTTGTGGTATTACTCTGGTTGCACAAGATGAAATCAGCGATTCTTTCATGAAAAATGTAGCTCAAACCGTTGCTGACATGTTTACTGTCGATAACCGGATAGATGTAGCCATGCAGGAAAAACTGCTGACTAATTTATATCTCTATCGAGCGGTGATCCCAATTTTTGCCAGCGAAGATTGGAGTCTTAGCCAAAAGGAGGAACAGTTAATTGGTCAAACGAGGGCACAAAATAGCGTTTGCGATATCATTATGGAGGGCGTAGACGGACAGGTAGTCGAAGTAGTTGAGCATATCCTCCACCATATTAGCAACGTTGGCTTTCACCATACTCTGCCAACAGAATGGGGCCTTTCTGACTCATCGAGGTTATACGAGATGGCCCAGAGAGCCATTTCGAGTGGCTATTTTGACATAGATGACTACTCAGAAATTAAGGCAGTTGGAGAAAGAAATAGAGTCATATTACAAGAATACGCTTATTGGATTATATACACAATGTGGAACCTCAGAAAAACCTACGGGCCAAGAGAAAGTGAATGGTCAATACAGACGGCTGAGGAATTAGAATCCAAACTGCCTGAATCTAGCCAGTTCGTGAAAGCAACAATAGAGAAAATTATCAGATGCCCAAGTGAAGGAACCTTACGCTCTTTCATTCAATAATCAATTGGATATAAGAACTCATCAGTAGGAATCAAATTAGTAACAATGTTACCGAAATGGAATAAAATAATTATAACTCTAAGTTCCGATAGACTGCTAAAATCAGATGTTTGGCGATTCAAAATTCTGGACTGCTATTTCGATTACAATAACGCTTATCTTTTTATTCAACATATCTACAGAAAACCCAGAGGAGATAGTTTGGAAAGGTTGAATGTCTAGCTAAAATCTAATGGACAAAAAAGAAAGACAGAAAGTATTTCGATCATATAAACCCAAACAACTGTTTCCTGCTGAGCCCAATTTGGGGGGGTGGTACACCGAAGCAGAAATTGAGGCAGCCACCGAAACGATTCGTAAATCAATGGACTGGCGAGTTGGATTTGGTTTTATTGTTGATGAAATCGTTGAATTTGAAGAATCTTTTGCTAAATATTGCGGAACTGATTTTGCCATTTCTTTGAGCACCGCTAGTGTAGGTCTAGACCTATCCATGCTTTGCTTAGACTTGCAGGCAGAAGATGAAGTTATTTGCCCAGCTATTAACTTTAAGGCTTCTCCTCTAGCTGTACTGGGTCAAAAAGCCAAGCTTGTATTTTGCGATATTGACCCTCGGACTTTCAATTGCGATCCTGCGGATGTAGAAAAACGGATTACACCAAGAACAAGGGCAATTTTCCCAGTTCACATGAACGGGCTTTCGGCACCAATGGACGATTTACTGGACATTGCAAATAAGTATCCTCATCCGGTATATGGTCCACCGAAAGTGATTGGAGACGCAGCTCGCGCCTGTGGTGGTGGATATAAAAGTACCAAAATCGGCAAGAAAGGTTGGATGAATGTATTTAGTTTTCATACCATGAAATTGATGACGACTCTAGGCGAAGGTGGCATGATTACTACCGATGATGAGCAGTTAGCCCAAAAACTACGAGGATTTCGCCAATGGGGTAATGAGTCAAGTGGATGGGGTTCTAGCTACAAAATGACCAAAGTACAAGCTGCTGTTGGTAGTATCCAGTTACAGCGATTGGAAGATATGATCTCTCAAAGAGTCGAACGGGCTAATCAACGGTTGAAACTTTTGGAAGGAATACCTGAACTCTTATTGCCTTATCAGCCTGCTGAAAGTGATCATACCTTTTACCTGTTTACGTTACTTGTTCCACCGGAATGGGCTGGAGGCAAGCGCGATAAGCTATGTCAGATACTAAAAGAAGATTATCTAGTCGGTACGCTGGTGGGAAATCCACCGGTTTGGGAATCTCAGCCTTACATTTATTCTCAAACTTACCAACAAATCGAAACATTACCAGTTTCTGTCGAAATAGCCAGAAGACTATTTTGTGTCTCACTGCATCCGTTGATGACTGAAGAAGAAAACACTTACATTGCAGCTGCTATCTGGGCGGCAGTGGAACAGATTAGAAACTTGTAAAATAGATTCGTTCTGGTACTGACTTTAATTAACACACTGCTGAAAACCAGAATTGGATTAGACGTACTAGGAATATGATGAAATTGAATCTGATTTTAGTATATTGACAGACAGATTCTGATCTGGGGGCGTTTGGTATATCCAGTTTATCTTTGATGATATTTTGATGGAAATAGGAAGGACGATACAATGGATGAAGTCAAAATTGCTATTGTCGGCATGGGAATCGGTAAGCCGAATGCTAGAGCCTTGGATGCTAATCAGCGGGGTAGGGTCGTCGCTCTGTGCGATCTAGACGAAAACCGAATGGCTGAGCTAGCTAAAAATTTAAAAAGCCCGGTCAAAACCTACACTGATTACAAATCTGTCTGCCAGGCAACTGATGTGGATGCCATTTTCGTAGGCACACCTAATCAGTTGCATGTGCCGGTTGGTCTAGAGGCTGTGCGTCATGGAAAACACATATTAGTTACCAAACCTCTAGCCGATTCAGAAACAGCGGCTCGCCGGTTAGTGGATGAGGCTGAAGAGATCGGTGTTGTTAATATGATGTCTTTGGGGCATCGGTTTGGTGATTCTTGTCAGTATTTGGGACAACTGGTCAAGGATGGATATTTCGGAGATTTATATTACGCCAAAGCGCGTAGTTTTCGCCGAAATGGAATTCCAATTTGGCGAGGTAAGGACCAGCTTCGTTTGAATTTTATTCAGTCTGGCGGTGGAGCTTTCCGTGATATGGGGGTTCATGTTCTAGATGCGTCGTGGTGGTTGTTAGGAACACCCAAACCGATTTATGCGCTGGGTGCGGCAGGTGCAAAATTTGGACCTCGTGGCTTGGGATATAATGGATCAACACCAAATCCTGAGATAGTTGAGCAGTTTAATACCGACGATTATGGAACTGGTTTTATCGTCTTCGAAGGAGGTGTCAGTATCCAAATCGAAAGTTTCTGGGCCGCACATCGACCAAACGAAGTACAAATTGAGATATTTGGCACCGAGGCTGGAGCCAAGACTAATCCTTTAACTATTTATCGAAACAGTGGAGGTCAACCAGAAGACTTGACTCCGGAGGTAGAGAAGCAAACTCTTTCTTTTGAGCGAGTGGCTGAGCATTTCATCAGCTGTATCCTGGATGGAAAAACCTGTCAGGCTCCGCTCCAACAAGGGTTGGAAGTCCAACGCATGATGGAAGCTATATTAAACAGTGCGGAAACTAGACAACCGATAGATTTATCAAACCAAGATGTTTAATGAAAGATACTAAACGTAAAATGGGCAAAAATTGGTACCAAGAAGGAATCCGGGTCGTTACGAGCGACCAATTAGATTTTGACACTGCACAAACTCCTGGGATGACTCGAGCTGCCGCTATCAATCGGGCCAGTGTAGGAGCGGAAAAATTATGGGCAGGCACAGTTGAAATCCAACCTAACGCTAAGACGGGAGCTCATCATCATGGCCCTCTCGAGAGTGTGATCTACGTAATCAAAGGTAAAGCGCGCATGCGTTGGGGCAACCAACTGGAGTTTACGACAGAAGCTGGACCTGGGGATTTTATTTATGTGCCTCCTTACGTACCACATCAAGAAATCAATGCCAGTAAAGATGAGCCACTGGAATGTGTGTTAGTACGCAGCGATCAAGAAGCGGTCGTCGTCAATTTAGATATCCCAGAAGTCGAAGAGCCAGAACAAGTTTTTTGGCAGGATCCAATTCACTCTGCACCAGGAATTGACGATTGATCTATTGGAAGATTGCGGCCATTTGAGAAGTGGATAGGGGGATTCAATTGCTAGGCCATAAACGAGGAAAATATGGTCCATCAAACAGATCTCCATCTTTGACACTAGGTCCCATCAAATCGGCATTCGGGTGATAGCGCCCTTGAGAGTTAAAGCCGCAATCTTTTGGCATCATATGAACTACAAAGGATAGTCTTGGTTGGTTAGAAAGATTTGGACCAGAACCATGGTAGGTTAGTGAATGATGAAAACTTGCTTGTCCTGCTTTAAGGATACACGGTTCAGTTTTCCAATCCATGTTGGGCGGACAATATTTTTTTTGCAGGCTTTCCAAGTCTTTCTCACCAAAAGTATTGGCATCGTGACGGAATCCCCACTGATGTGAACCTTCTACTACCTGCATGCCACCATTGGATTCATCGGTATCCTGTAATGCGATCCAAGCAGTACAAAAATTCATTGTATTAGCACACTGCCAGTGAGGATAGTCTTGGTGCCAACCGATATTATTGTCTAAATCAGGGTTTTTAATACCGTTTAAACCTGGCTTCCAAATCATCTGATCATGCCAAAGTCGGACTTCCTTTGTGTTCATCAGCAAAGATCCGATATAGCCAATGACCGGAGTTTGAACCATTTTACGCATAACTTTGTTGACCCACCAGCCATTGACTACTTGACGTACAGCCGGATCATCTACTGTGAACTTGGGCTGGCTTAACCAAAAAAAACAGTCGTAGTCCCTCTGACCAGAACAAATTCGTTCAAGTTCATATCGCATCGCTTCAACTTCTTGGTCGTTAAAAAGAACAGGGCTAATCCAATAACCCTTCTGTTGATAGATAAAGAAGTCATCGTCGTCTAACTGAATATCGGCAGGCTGGAGTGGCATATTAAACTATTATTCGTTTTTTTCAAGAGCCATTAACTATGATTCTTAGAGTTAGGTCTGATGTACAGTCGCTACAGAATCAACTAATATTCTACTGTACATTATTATCCAGATTTTTGGAACCTGATTTAGCTAACTTTTTATTGTTAGACAGGATCGAATTCGGTCTTAAAATACTGGCTAATTCAAATCTACCGGTTGAAGCCAAGCTGATTCAAAATCATTGTTAGAATACGGATTTTCTTGTAGCTTAGATGAGATTACCTTAGCTCTTACATAAATTTCATTTCCCTGAAACTGATAACTTACCTTGATACCTGATTGGGTACTAAGAATTTTTCCGATTGATTGATGATTAATAATATCTTTCATATCCAGATTCCTAAACTGATCGAGGTCCTTAATATCCTCTTTGACAACGCCAATGAATTGGGTGCGGTAGGTTACTCCGTTTTCAGGCTGAATCGTAATATTATAAGAATTTTGATCTGACTGGATAGATTCTATATAAACGCCAGTTGAAGCGTAAAAATCTCCTTTTTCTATAGCATAAATAATCGACTCAGCTGTTAAATGAGCCGATTTAACCATAACCCATCCACGACCGGGATTACTTTTGCTAGTTTGGTAGTCGTGGTAATTGTGTGCGTCATCGGTAGCTAAACCGTATATAAGGCTTTTTTCTGGTTTAGTTAAGCGATAGGTTAAAATGTAATCCCACATTTTTTCGGTACTCATATGGTCTTGATCACCATAGTTCCTGACAGCAGG
>Ga0163180_10002413_pt1 | contig 10449 bp, 25 predicted proteins | sample AtlANTMetagenome_2_FD_109647 | JGI IMG/M metagenome (GOLD analysis project Ga0163180, IMG submission 109647) | Marine eukaryotic phytoplankton communities from the Atlantic Ocean - Atlantic ANT 4 Metagenome | ecosystem: Environmental > Aquatic > Marine > Oceanic | place: North Atlantic Ocean...
CATATATACATACATTATATACATCATACTCTTGAAGCCAACTACTTAAATTGGTTTGATATTGGTTGCCTGTATTATGTATACTTATCCAACCAGGCCCATCAAGATCCATATCATATTCTACTTTATTTCCATAGGAGTAGTCCCAAGGCGTATTTCTTGTTACATGACAATGTTCTAAAAAAGCGTCATCTCTTGTGTTTCTTCCACTTTGACGGGTTACTAATTCGGGAGGTTCAGTAGACCATCTTGTAGTTGGTTGATGTCTTGAGAAGTAATCAGAAGATAAAGAAATTTTTTCAGCTAGTGTTGGATTGGATTCAAGATATTGCTCACGTTCTTCTGGTGTGAGTCGTGACCATTCAATCGGTAAGTTAACACTTGCATTACTTGCATTTAATACTCTATCAGAGTCTATATGTTTATAAGGTAGGAGAGGAACATTAGATGTAATAGAAGCATATACTACAGCATTTTCACCATAAGCATCCATATCATATGAATACCCCCTCTGATAGTAAAACCCATCCTCATATACTTCACCAACAACAGTATTGGAAGATACCCTACGGACAGCCCTATTACTATTACCTACATTACTTCTAGTCCCTTTACCTTGATTAAAGTTCCTATTAACTCTTCTTTTATTATTTGGCATTAAATATATCTCCCGAGTATATGTATATAACCATATAGTGTAATTACATATATAAATATACTTAAATGATGTTTTTATGGGAAGCTTTTATAGTATCAAACAATTGAATGGCTATTACTTAGCTATGGTAAAAAAATTGGGAGCGAAATGCGCACAGGTTAGCACCTGAAATTACTAATTTCAGATTTCCGCCATAACCGAATGAAGATGTGTTTTATCATTTTATTTAATTTTTTACTTGACTTACATTATGTAAGTGCCGTATATTATAGTAGTTAACAAGGAGACACAATGAGAACTTTAAGATTAGAAATATTTTGGAAAGTAGAGAGAATTAAAAGATGGTGGAAACATCAATCATACGCGGATAAGTTGTTCCTATGTATGAATAGTTTATTTGTATTTACTATAGGTGTAGTTCCATTAATATGTTTTTTATTTGGTTGGGAGATTAAATAATGGTAACAATAATTTCAATGGTAGGTTTTACTTGGTTATTTGGTTTTATGTTTTTAGTAATGTATCTTTTCATAGAGGAGGACAAATAATGGATATAAAAACACAAATGAATTTAATTAAATCTGTAGTAGAAGGTGATGGAGATTTTAAAAAGAGTTACAAGAAGTTCAAAGAGTTAGAAAAGAAAAGTAAAAAAGTTAAAAAATAGCTTGACTCATATAGGTTAAGTGGTGTAAATTACATAGTAAGTTAAACAATAACAAAGTAAAGGAAAAATAAAATGGAAACACTTATAACTGGTTTTATGGATATGTTAGTAAATATATTAAACTATCAACCATTAGTAATGTTCGGTTTTGGAATTAGAGTTTTTCACCTTGTAATGTTTTGGGTGATATCTAAATTGATGAGGGGACAAAGAGTTTTTTCCTAACCCAAACCAATTAAACAAGTAGTGTGACACTCACACAGGAAAACAATTAAACCGAGTTGGTGACCCACAGAGAAATCTGTGGGTTTTTTGATTGTGCGATAAAACACACATATACCCACACACATAGTTTTATCGCGACTCACAAATATATTTAAAATAAAGCTTGACTCGTATTAGTTAAGTGCCCTATATTATAGTATGTTAAACAAGACATATAAACAACAAGGGGAAACAACAATGGACAAAGTAGAAAAATTAAAAATGTATAATGGTATAACTCACATCTTCAAACTATGGGTTGGACATAAAATCTTTTCTGTAACCTTTACAAAAAAGAATGGAGAAAAAAGAAACTTGGTTGGAACTTTCTCTCCTGAAATGTGGAAAGGTAAACAAACTACAAATGGTGTTGGTTTAAATTGGAATCCAACAGAAAGAGGATTTCTTGTAGTATTTGATTATCAAAATGAGGGTTGGAGAATGGTTAATATGAATACCATTGAAAGAATAAAATTTGAGGGTAAAACATATAACTTTAAATCATTTCAAAATACATTAAAACATTTTATGTTAATTGGAATGTTATTAAAAGTTGATGAACTTCAAACAGATTTACAATCTAAAATGGTTGAACAAGTTTAAATCCTTGTTGTTAGTTGGGTGGGGGGAAACCTCCACCCTTTTTTTATTCCGCGATAAAACACCCTCATATATAACACAGAGTTTTATCGCATATGTCAAAAGAAAACACTTGACTTATATATGTTAAGTGTTGTATATTATAGTATTAAATAACAAGGGGAAACAAATGAATACAAGATATGTTTATAATAGGACAACAAAAGACTTTGACATCAAACCTATTGATTTTAAAATGGGAACTGATGGAAAGATTGTTTGGTTAGGTGGTAACATCACATCAAACTATACTTTTGAGAATCCAAAAAAAGGAAGACATCTAACAAAGAATTTCTTAACTTATATTAATATGAATTCTTTATTAGGAAAACCTTCAACAAAAAGAGGTTTCTATAAATGGATTGGTAAAGAAATATCAAAAGGTAATTGTTCAACTTTCTTCAGAAGTATTGTTGAAAGTGGAATAGTATCAAAACATTCAGAATGGAATGGGAACTTTACTGAAACAACTTATTCAATAGGTTGTAATTACCACCATTATCTTGAAGGTAATTTAAGAAGATATAGATTTTGGAAAGATGGGGAATGGGATATGATGATTGAGTTACCATCAACCCTACTCCGAAACCTATAAAGATTTCCTTGTTGTAGTGTGGGGGGGTGAAATTCCCCCCTTCTTTTTAACGCGATAAAACGGACTATTATTATATATGTGTGTTTTATCGCATCCTCAAATTAAATAAAAAAAAGCTTGTTTGGTATTAGTTAAGTGCCGTATATTATAGTATAATAACAAGGGGAAACAATGAAACAATTAGAACAATTAACAAAGTTAGATAAGAATATAAAAATATATGTTCCTTCAACTACTGATGTAGATAAAAAAATAGATACATCAAAACAAATTGATAATACATTAACTTTATTATCAAATAAATTTGGTGGTTCAACTTCTACAATAGGAACTGGAACTTGGGTTTCTGAAACTTCAGGACTTGTAAAAGAAGAAGTTACAATTTGTGAAAGCTATTGCACTGGTTCAGATTTAAAAAACTCTTTAACTGATGTTATTAATTATTGTAAGGACTTAAAAAAAGAACTGAACCAAGAAGCTATTTCATTAGAAGTAAATTCAGAACTATATTTTATTTAATACAACACTTCATCGCGTCGGTGATGAAGTGATAAAACGCCCCTATGTTAAGTGTGTGTGTTTTATCGCGGTTGTGTCAAATGTAACAAATTGTAACAACTAAAAATAAAGCTTGTAATATTGTTTTAAGTGCAGTAATTTATACTATTAACAAAAGGGGAAACAATTATGACAACAACTAAAACAAGACAAATGACAAAGAAGGAATGGTTAGATGAAAGAGTGTTCCGTGATACATACGGAAGGCCTTATAACCTTTCTGATGTTCCAATGACATATATGTCTCGGTATGATTCATTCAAGAAACAGGGTGCGTCTGATACAGAGATAAATGATTTTTGGAATGATAACTCTCACAAATATCAAATGGAGGTATAGTCTATGGATTGTTCTATATGTGGTAATACTATTAAACCCAACGCGATTGGGTGGGCTCAAGGTAACAATGCTGAACCGGTTAATGATGGTCGGTGTTGTGACACTTGTAATCATGAGGTTGTAATCCCTACAAGGATACAACAGATGAATGACAAGATTACCTTTGGTGTCTAATTAAAGAATTGGGGGGCGGTCACCTCGTCATCGGACATGTACATCTGATGAAGCGATACTGAAAACCTACTGATGATATCTCGGAAGGTTGTTGATGAAAGTCCAGTACCGAGCTCTCACCTACCCCCCTCTTACATTTCAGTCATTGATTGACTGAAATGATAAAACACCCATACATTTATATAAGTCCGTTTTATCAGATTTTTTAAAATAAAGCTTGACTCATATTATCCAAGTGCCGTATATTATAGTATCAAACAAGGGGAAACAATGACACAAGAAAAACTAATAGTAAGAAAAGAAACTGAAAGATATGGAAGTATCCACTTCACATATGAAGGGGAATTAACTGAACAACAAGCTGCGAAGGTTCAACAGGAATCAGGTTATCATCCAGCAGGATATGGTTTTTACACACATCTTGTAAAGGGTGGGGTTACTACTTGGAACTGTCAGAACTCTTGCGATTAGGGGGGAAACAAATGGAAATAAATAAATTCAATCACGCAATGTTTAAATTCTGTAAGAGATTAACAGAGAACAATAAAACCTATACTGATAGATTTCAGTTTATGGAAGATACTATATTCGCTCCATCAAAGGGCGGTAGTAGGTTTGTTAAGGTTCTGACTTATGAAAGTAGGATTGAAACAGATTATGAAACAGGAGAGAAAACTACTCATAGAGATAAGAAGGGTAGGATTCATTGTTTTGTAGAGAAGGAAACGGGTGATGTTTATAAACCTCAAACTTGGAGAGCTCCCTATACAAAGGGTAACAACGCTGTCAGGGGTAACATCTATGACTTGACAACAGTACCTGATAATTCAGACCAATGTGGAGGGTGGTTATATGTGTAAACCTACAACTAAATGGAAAGAAAAGGCTTCTGTTAAAGAAGACCTAAATGAATCTTTATTCATTCACACGGGTTGTGATATTCAAGGACCTGACCCGGGTTGGCCTTGTAACTCTTGTTTCCATACCATCATTGAAGCGGACTATGGTCAAGAACTAAAGGAAGATGTTCACGAGTATTGGTTAGGAGTATTAGCTTTAAGGGGGGACTATGATGATGACATAAACCTTGAACTATACGAAGACCTACTCATAGAACTGAGGGACTTGATGAAAGATTGATCCAAAGATCGGGGGGATAAGCTTTCGGTGGATTTCTAGACCACCCATTTACCTTCCCCCCGATTTTTTTTACCATATATGATAAAACGCCTATACACACCAGCATATATGTTTTATCACACCCACCAAAAATAATTTAAAATAAAGCTTGACTCGTATTGGTCAAGTGCTGTATATTATTATATAAGTTAACAACAAATAAAGGGGAAACAAAATATGTCACAAGAAACTAAAACTGAAATACCAATGCCTTTTGATTGTATGGTGATGGATAGCGAACCACAAGTAGTAAAGAATAAATTTGGTTATGGTGAGTGTGTATTGACACCACAAGCAATTGCAGTTTATGATACTATTCAAGGTGCTGAAATGTTTGGTCAATGGTCACTTGTTCAAAAAGGTCTTGATTGGTTCAGAAAATATTATCCAAAAGAATATATGATTTTATTGGATTAATTAAAATAAAGCTTGACTTATGTTGTCTAACCGCCGTATATTATAGGGTGGTTAGACAACAACAAAAAAGGGAAACTATGACAACAGAAGAAATTAAAAAAGTAAGAGAAGACCAAGACAGAGGTGAGTTTGTAAGTATTGAAGTTCAACCTCTTGTGAAGGAAGACATCAGAGTTGATTGGAGTATGGTTACAGAGATTGAAGCGTGGGAAGATGAACCAACAAGCTGGTGGATTATTCAAGGTATTGATGATGGTGGTGCAAATTGGGAAGGTGTCGGACAATTTACCGGTGACTTTGGAAAGAATCACCACGAGTTAGTTGTAGTTGAGGAATCTGTGTTCAAAGGTTGGGATACTGAAGAACACGAAATAATGGTTAAGGAGTGGTAATGAGAAAAACATTATTTATTATATTAAGTATATTTTTATTTATGGGCTTTACACCCAATGAAGATAATGAGTGTAAAGGTAAATATCAGATAGTAATATTGTATGAAGATAGCCGAGAGAGAATGTTAATGTTTGATACTCACACGGCGAGAGTATATGAATATGATTGGGAGTTCAATCATTGGAGGCAATTAACCTTCGGCTCTCATATAATAGGACATTAGATTTAAGGTGTTGAATGGTGTAAGTCCTGACGAGGCACTACCAACTTAATGAAGGATAATACAGTCGCGTAACCAACCCTTTACCTTAAGGCGCTTTTTGAAATAAATTAGATGATGAGGGAACTCTCTGTTAACTTTCGGATAGCTCTAACAGAGTTGGTTGTGGAAGTGCTTGTGGTTTTAACCGCCCAAGTACGAGGATTGAGGTGTCGACCGGATTACTTATGTAAGATACTTTACTACGGGGTTACTGATAGCAAAGTTTAGTTGAATGTAAGTGAGAAGAGTCGAGTGTAGTCATCAAATAGAAGAACAGGACACCGTTAAAGTCGGGGTGTTTGGAAATGGAACTCGTCTGATTAAGTTCAGAACTCGTCCAACCAAAACTCAAAAGTGTGTAAATCAAACTTCCTGTTCAGATCGTTTTAAGGGACACTACAACGGACAAGGCTTAGGTCGGGTATAGTGATGGTGAGTGTGAAGGGGTTGCTCCCTTCTGTGTTAACTAGCGAGGGTGTTAATCTCTAGAGTGAACAACACAAACACAATTACCCATCAGAAATCCCGTTGGGTGGCGAGTGGTTGACCAAGTGTCCCAAGAAATGATAAAACGCTCTGTATTTGTGGGGGGTATGTTTTATCACGCCCAAAAATAATTAAAATAAAGCTTGACACATATACTTTAAGTGCCGTATATTATAGTATTAATTAAAAGGGGAAACAAATGAGTTTAAAAAAATCAAAACCACAAAGAAGACATATTAAATTAACTTCTTTTAAAGTTGAGAAGGTTCAACAATATCTAGATGACTTGGGTTGGGAGTATGACAGAATGACTTCAAGTGGTCAAGAAACTCTTGACAAGTTATATAAGGAATTTGGAATGATGACTAATGAAGAAGCTGATTGGTTAATAAGTAAAGTTTCAAATATTTAAAATAAAGCTTGACTTGTATTACATAAGTGCCGTATATTATAACATCAATTAAGGGGAACAAAAAATGATTACAGAAAAAGAAATAAAAACTAATCCATTTGGATTGTATGACAAGTCAGACAGAGATGAGGCTACTAAAAAGTTAGACAAAGCTATATCTCTCTTTGGTGAGATGTATAGACAGATTAGAGAGGCTCACCCTGATGTAGGTATTGGTGATACTGAAACTGATGAACTAATCTCCGATGAGGTTTATTCAGAGATACATAGTTATGGAGGGAGATACTAATGAGAAAGTTTATAACTCACAATGATACTGACAAATGGTTGTCAGCTGGTACTCATCTTCAAGGACATATCACTTGTACTTATGAAGATATAGTGAAGGTGTTCGGAGAACCTAATGATTCTGATGGATATAAGTCAGACGCTGGTTGGGATATCAAATGGGATGATGGAACTGTATCAACTATCTACAATTGGAAGAATGGTAACAACTATAATAATGATGGAACAAGAACTGAAAGTATAGTTGAATGGAATGTAGGTGGTAAAGATCAAAAGGCTCTGAACTATGTCCTCAGAGCGATCAAGAGATCAAAGAATGGACATCAGAGTAGGGAACAACTTGAATGGATGATGGACAGCATCCGTAGTCAAACAGGGTTGAAGGATATAATTTAGATATTGTTTCCCTACAATACGGGGGGTGAGGAAAAGACTTTGGTCGGTAGTACTCACCCCTTTCTACGCCCAACCGAAACTGACACTAAATGATAAAACGGACACTATTCTCATATAAATGTTTTATCACATTTTTTTAAAAAAAAGCTTGACTTATATTAGTTAAGTACCGTATATTTAGGTAGTTAACAAATAACAAATAAAGGAAACAATAAAATGACAACATCAACATTAAAAAATAATATCAGAAGTATAGATTGTCTTGATACATTAAATGAGTTATCAAGTTTAATTAGTGATTGTAAAACAATGTTAGGTAGAACTACATTGAGTGAGGGTAGTCAAGTTTGGGTAGTTCAGAAAACTAAAAGAACTCCTGGTGTGATTACTAAAATGAATAGAACTAAAGCGGTGGTAGATATGAATGGTATGTCTTACCGAGTTCCGTTCTCAATGTTAACCGCGAGGATATAAACTTGTTGGGGGGTGTCTGGCACCTTATGGTTAGATTAACTGATACCCCCCAATGTTTTTTAAAATAAAGCTTGACTCATATTAGTTAAGTGTTGTAAATTAAGGTAGTCAATTAAAGGGGAAACAAATGGAAACATTAATTTTATTAGGACAGATAGTTGGATTGAGTTTGGTTACAAGTCTCGTAATAGTTGGTGGTATAGTGGTTGGAGTTTGGTTAGGTAAGACAATATCACAGGAGGTATTCTAATGGCTATAACAAAGATGAGAGAAGGTATCTGTGGTAAGTGTGGTAGTGAAGACATAGAATACGGAACTATGATACCAGAAGGTGAAGGTCTTTACTATGAATCAACTTGTAATGAATGTGGGGCGTGTATGCATGAGTGGTATGAGATGAAGTATGATGGAACTGATGTAATGTTAGAAGATGATGAAGACCAGTTTGCATCGGTTGAGTATCTACAAGAAGGTGATGTGATACTTGATGAAAGGAGTAAAGATGATTAAATTTACAATCCTATTAGATGAGAGTGATGTGGATGTGTTATATAATATGACACCACTACATGAAGGTTCTCTTGAAGGAGCTCTGACTAATGGTATCATCAATCAGATAATTAATCAAGAAGGGGAACAACAAGTTTAAAACCCAAGTATATCTATGAGACTCCCGTCTGTGTGAAACAAAACAACCGAGCGTGATAATACTTCTTGTTGACTAACACTAACCCACCGAGCCGGTGGGTTTTTGTTAAATGTGATAAAACGCATAACGGCTGTAAGAATATAAAATGATAAAACGGAACAGGGTTACATAAAATAAAGCTTGTTTATTAAATTTAAGTGCCGTATATTATAGTAGTTAAACAGGAGAAACAAATGGAAACAATAATAATAGTAATAGCAGGGTTTTGGATTTTGGATACACTAATACAGGAGATATTCTAATGGCATTCGATATAAATAATATACACGAGAAAACTAAAGAAGGTTATATCCCGGGCGTTCATTGTGGGGATAAGAATTGTTATTCTTGTGGGACACAACGATATAGTTGTGCTTGGTTAGAAGAGTTAGATAAGTTAGACGCTCAGAAGGACGCAGACCTTGAGGCTCAGGACTATGATACCTTCGGGGATAAAAAAATATAAAAAAGTGCTTGACTTATATAATTCAAGTGCCGTAATATATAGTAGTTAAACAATAACAAAGAAGGGGAACAAATGGACTTAAGAGAACTAATAGAAGAATGTGAAGATCAATTGAATGAGTACGCATTAGAGCGTCTTGATGAATGTGATCCTGATGATATCGCAGAGGCTATATCAAGTGGTGACATTGAAGATATGAATGAATTGATAGAAGTAGATAGTGATATAGTACATTCTATTGCAGACGGTACTACACCTATATATCATTCAGATTTATTAGATGTAGCTATGTCTTCAATCGGGTCAATCGCAACGGTTGAACCTGAACTCGGGCCAGCATTTGACGGAAGGCCTACACCTACAAACATAATAGCGGCTAACATATATGAAGCTTTATGTGAAGCGATGTGGGAGTATATATCAAGTGATGAATGGAAAGATCACTTTGATACATATTGTGAAAACAATAAAATAGTATTAGATGTAGGTGGTCCTTCATACGCTAACTATCATAGAGTGAAAGGAGGCAAGTAATGAGTAAAGAATGGAAAGTAGCTCAGCTTAGAGATGAAGATGTAATAAACGGAGCTCCAAATAGTAATAGATGTTGTGCGGTGGCTCTATGTTTGGAAAGGTTAGAGTGTGAAAGGAAGGAAGACTACTGGTATCCTGAAGTACATTCATCAGATGAGATATATATCAATCAGGGTGAATATGAAGAGAAACAGGATTACAGATTGATAGTTGTTCATAAAGATGATAAGGATCGTTTAGATGAATGGATACAGGCCTATGATGAAGAGAATATGGACGGTAGCTCACCCCGTGATGATGAAGACTATCCAGGGTATGCAGAAACATATCAAATGTTATTAGAGAATCCTGTTAGGTTTAGGTACAAAATAGAGAAGGGGGACTAATGAGACTGTTAATATATCTTATAATAGTAATCGGCTTTATATCATTTGTGATTAAGCAATTCATCAGAACTATATGGTTGATTAAAGAATACTTTAATATGAAGAAACTTGAAAGGGGAAACTAATGGCTAAAAAACAATTATGGAATGTATATTATATAGATGACACTCACGG
>Ga0163180_10002414_pt1 | contig 10448 bp, 8 predicted proteins | sample AtlANTMetagenome_2_FD_109647 | JGI IMG/M metagenome (GOLD analysis project Ga0163180, IMG submission 109647) | Marine eukaryotic phytoplankton communities from the Atlantic Ocean - Atlantic ANT 4 Metagenome | ecosystem: Environmental > Aquatic > Marine > Oceanic | place: North Atlantic Ocean...
AGGTTCGGCTCGATGTCGGACTTGTACAGCTGCGCCTGGAACTCGTCGGGGGTCAGCACCATTACCACGTCAGCGGCAGCAACCGCAGACGGCACGTCAGTGACGCTAAGGCCATGAGCTTCAGCTTTGGCAATGGACGTGGAGCCAGCACGCAGGCCGACAACGACGTCTACACCGGAATCTTTCAGGTTGCAGGCGTGGGCGTGGCCCTGGGAGCCGTAACCGAGAATGGCCACTTTCTTGCCCTGAATGATGGAAAGATCGCAATCCTTGTCGTAATACACTTGCATGCTCATAGCTCTGACTCTTTATAAATAAAAGAAAAGGAGGAAGGCCCGGTGCACATACAGCACCAGCCTGATGGGCCGGTACTGTAGGGGATTCGCATCATTGCGTAAAATGATATATTTGAAACATTGCATTCCCTTTTTTGCAACACAGCAGATGATTCGCCCCTTATAGCAGCGACCGGATACCTGATGGACACCAAACCCCTACGCCTGTTCCTGACCCTCGCCGACACCCTGCACTTCGGGCGCACCAGCTCCATGTGTCATGTCAGCCCGTCCACCCTCAGCCGTACCATCCAACAACTGGAAGAGGAATTGGGCGTACCGCTTTTCTACCGCGATAACCGCAGCGTCACCCTGACCCGGGAGGGCCAACGCTTTCAGGAATACGCCCGTGACACCTTGATGCGCTGGGACGGGCTTCGTCACGCCCTGCAAGAAGACCGGCGCATTCTGCAGGGTGAGTTGAGCCTGTATTGCTCAGTCACCGCCAGCTACAGCTTTCTCTACGACCTGCTCAGCAGCTTTCGCCATCAATACCCGCGCATCGAATTAAAGCTGCACACTGGCGACCCCGCCCAGGCCGTCCAGCGTATTCAGCAGGGCGAGGAAGACATCGCCATTGGCGCCCGCCCCGACCACCTGCCCAGCGGCATCGCTTTTCGCCCCATCGCCCGATCACCGCTGCTGTTTATTGCCCAGGCCGGGCAAGCGCAGCAGGCAGAGCGCCTCAACGGCACCGCCAACAAACAGGCATGGGAGGACATTCCCATGATCCTCTCCGAGGAAGGGCTGGCGCGTGACAGGGTAGATCGCTGGTTTCGCCAGCTCGGCGCCAAGCCGCATATCTATGCCCAGGTAAGCGGCAACGAAGCAATAGTGAGCATGGTAAGCCTGGGATTCGGAGTGGGCGTGGTTCCGAAGATTGTGCTGGATAACAGCCCACTGGCCGGGCGCACCCGGACACTGGATGTGCAGCCCGCACTGGCACCTTACGAGGTGGGCCTGTTTACCCAGGAACGGCGCCAGGAAGAGCCGCTCATCAATGCTTTCTGGTCCCAGCTGGGAGACGCCTGACGCCGAAAGGCCCAATGCCTGACATTTGAAACCAAAAAAGCCGCTCCGAAGAGCGGCTTTTTCGTCTGACATCCAGCGTCAGGCCGGGCTTTCTACAAGCTCAATACCTTTTCACCGCGGGCAATGCCGGACACGCCGGAACGGACCACTTCCAACACCTGGGTTTCCCCAATGGCGCCGATAAAGGCGTCCAGCTTGTCCGATGCACCGGTAAGCTGAATGGTATAGACCGTGCTGGTCACATCCACGATCTGGCCACGGAAGATATCCACGGACCGCTTCACCTCAGCACGCTGAGCGCCGGTAGCCTTCACCTTGATCAGCATCAGCTCGCGTTCGATGTGCGGGCCTTCGGTGAGGTCCACCAGCTTGACCACTTCGATCAGCTTGTTCAGATGCTTGGTGATCTGCTCAATTTTCAGATCATTACCAAACGTAGTCAGCGTCAGGCGAGACAAGGTGCTGTCTTCGGTGGGCGCCACCGACAGGGTTTCGATGTTGTAACCCCGCTGGGAGAACAGACCGATTACCCGGCTCAGTGCGCCCGGCTCATTTTCCATCAGGATAGAAATAATTCGACGCATCAGGTCCGCTCCGTCTTGCTCAGCCACATATCACGCATGGAACCGTCTGCAATCTGCATCGGGTATACGTGCTCGGTGGGGTCAACATAAATATCCATGAATACCAGGCGATCTTTCAGGGCAAAGGCTTCATCCATAGCCCCGTCCAGATCCTCGATCTTGGTGATCTTCATGCCCACATGGCCATAGGACTCGGCCAGCTTGACGAAGTCCGGCAGGGACTCCATGTAAGACTGACTGTGGCGACCACCGTATTGCATGTCCTGCCACTGGCGAACCATGCCCAGTGCCTGGTTATTGATGTTGATGACCTTCACCGGCAAGCCATACTGCAGGCAGGTGGACAGCTCCTGGATATTCATCTGAATAGAGCCTTCACCGGTCACACAGGCAACCGTTGCTTCCGGGAACGCAAACTGCACGCCCATGGCCGCCGGCAGGCCGAACCCCATGGTGCCGAGGCCTCCGGAGTTGATCCAGCGGCGCGGCTTGTCGTACTGGTAATACTGGGCCGCAAACATCTGGTGCTGACCCACGTCAGAAGTCACATAGGCATCACCTTTAGTGGCCTTGTACAACGCCTGCACCACTTGCTGGGGCTTCATGGGACCGTCTTCATTGGTCTCGTAACGCATGCCGTGAACTTTACGCCAGCCGTCGATTTCTTCCCACCAGCGCTCCAACGCCTTGCGATCCGGCTCGCCGCCGTGCTCGTCCAGCGCCGCCAGCATCTCTTCCAGCACCTGCTGCACCGGGCCCACAATGGGAATGTGCGCCATGATGTTCTTGGAGATAGTCGCCGGGTCGATATCGATATGGATGATCTTGGCGCCCGGGCAGAACTTCTTGACGTTGTTGGTCACCCGGTCGTCCAGACGCGCGCCCACCGCCAGAATCACGTCAGAGCTGTGCATGGTCATGTTGGCTTCGTAAGTGCCATGCATCCCCAGCATGCCCACGTTTTGCCGATCCGTGCCGGGGAAACCGCCCAGCCCCATCAGGGTATTGGTCACCGGGAAATTGAGGCGATGGGCCAGCTGGGTCAGCAGCTCGCTGCCCTCGCCCTGCACCACACCACCGCCGGCATAAATCACCGGGCGCTTGGCTTTCATCAGCTCATCCAGCGCCTTGCGGATCTGACCGGAATGGCCACGGCTGACCGGCGCGTAGGAGCGCATCTTCACTTTCTTGGGATACTCGTAAGGATTCTTGACGTTCGGCGCCGTCTGATCCTTGGGAATATCCACCAACACCGGGCCCGGGCGGCCGGTGGTGGCAATGTAGAAAGCCTTCTTCATGATCTCCGGAATATCTTTCGCATCACGGACCATGAAGCTGTGCTTCACCACCGGACGGGACACACCAATCATGTCGGTTTCCTGGAAGGCGTCATCACCAATCCAGTCAGAGCGCACCTGACCGGACAGCACCACCATGGGAATCGAGTCCATAAAAGCGGTGGCCAGGCCGGTAATGGCGTTAGTGGCGCCCGGCCCGGAGGTGACCATGACCACACCCGGCTTGCCGGTGGCACGGGCATAGCCGTCCGCCGCATGGGTGGCCGCCTGCTCGTGACGAACCAGAATGTGGCTGACAGAGTCCTGCTGGAACAATGCGTCGTAAATGTGCAGTACGGACCCTCCGGGATACCCGAAGATGTACTCCACTCCCTCGTCTTGCAGCGCACGGACCACCATTTCCGCGCCGGATAACATTTCCACGGTTGCTACCTCAAATGTGAATGCATACAACCCACTGCCACGCAGCGGGACGGTGTTTATTGCTTGCTGCCTGCGGAAAGCACCGTATTTGGGTGCTCTGGGGTCCTGTCGGAGGTGGCCGACACGAACGCAGGCTGGGAGGGCGACGCGGAGGAACTGCAAACCTGAAAGGGAGTACTCCCGCTTTTAGGAATGAGAAACCTCCGGAGGCTCCCACAGCGGGACGAGAGTGCAGTGATACTGCTGGCAGGACATCGCGGTAACGGTGCCCCGGGTCCCGGCCTCACACACGCCGGTAAGCGAATGCGGGTCCCGATCTCCGGAAAGCCATAATTTTGGCAGAAATGTGCGGCCAATCAAAGCCCTTGGTCGACTTTAGGTTGCAGAAAATCCCTTTCTCACGTCATGCTAAAGTCTGATGAATCACCCGAAATCATAAGAAGACTGACACCATGACAAAATTCAGCCTGATCCTTGGGGGCGTCCTGCTCGCCATTTCCAGCCTGAGCCCGGCGGCCAAGTTCTATAAGTGGGTGGACGACAAAGGCGTTACTCATTACGACGCCCAGCCACCACAGGGGGCGAACGCGACCGAAGTGAACACCCGTGCCAATGCCAGCTCGGATCAGAGCGAGGCCATCGAAGCCCTTGAGGCCAAAAGGGACGCAGCACAAAAAGCCAAGGAGGCTGCCGCCACCCGGGCCAGGGAAGAAAAACGACTGGAAACGGAGCCGGAAGCCGTGGCGCAAGAGCGTTGCGAGCAGCACCGCAAGAATCTGGAAACGCTGACCAACAAGCCCACCGTACGGCGCAAGAACCCGGAAACCGGCGAACTGGAAGTAATCGACCAGGAAGTCAGAGACCAAATGCTCGCCGAGACTCGTAGCGCTCTGGAAAAATGCGAGGCACGCTAATCCCGGGCAAACAGGCATTGCCACAAAAAAGCCGCCGGCATGACACCGGCGGCTTTTCTTTAGCCAAGCCCAAAGGGACGATTAGCGGTTAAAGGTAAAGCGCTCTTCTTCCACCCCTACGTGGATGGTATCGCCCTGAAGATACTCGCCCCTCAGTAGCGATTGAGCCAACGGGTTCTCCAGCTGCTGCTGGATCGCTCGTTTGAGCGGCCGCGCCCCGTAAACCGGATCGAAACCGGCATCCACCAGCTTGTCCAGCGCCTCGTTACTGAGTGCCAGGCCAATGTCCCGCTCCGCCAGTCTTTTTTGCAAAAAGCCCAGCTGAATCGACGCGATGCCCTTGAGCTGATCCTTCGCCAACGGATGGAATACCACGGTTTCATCCACGCGGTTGATAAACTCTGGCCGGAAGTGCTTACCCACTACCTCCATCACCGCGGACTTCATCGCCTCGTAGTCACTGGCGGACTCCACATCGGCACCCGCCAGTTTCTGGATCAAGTCCGACCCCAGGTTCGACGTCATCACGACCACCGTGTTGCGGAAGTCCACAGTGCGACCCTGGCCATCCGTCAGGCGCCCATCATCCAGCACCTGCAACAGAATGTTGAACACATCCGGGTGGGCTTTTTCCACTTCGTCGAGCAAGACCACCGAGTAGGGCTTGCGACGAACCAGCTCAGTGAGATAGCCGCCTTCCTCATACCCCACATAGCCCGGAGGGGCACCCACCAGCCGTGCCACGGAGTGCTTCTCCATAAACTCGGACATGTCGATACGCACCATGGCCTCTTCGGTGTCGAACAGGAAGTTGGCCAGCGCCTTACACAGTTCCGTCTTGCCCACCCCGGTGGGACCAAGGAACAGGAAACTGCCGTTGGGCCGGTTCGGGTCCGACAAGCCGGCCCGTGAGCGGCGCACTGCGTTGGCCACCGCTTCCACGGCTTCGTCCTGGCCGACGACCCGGTCGTGCAGGGCCTCCTCCATACGCAGCAGTTTGTCTTTCTCGCCTTCCAGCATTTTCGACACGGGAATACCGGTCCACTTGGCCACCACCTCGGCGATTTCCTCGTCAGTGACTTTGTTGCGCAGCAACTGGGTCTCTGCCTGGGCCTGCTCTTCACGGTCCTGGGCGTCCTGCACTTTCTTTTCCAGTTCCGGAATCTGCCCGTACTGCAGCTCGGACATGCGACTCAGGTCGCCGGCGCGACGTGCCTGCTCCATTTCCACCCGCGCCTGCTCCAGCTCTGCCTTGTATTCGGCGGCACCCTGCAATGCCGCTTTTTCCGCCTGCCAGATTTCTTCCAGATCCGCGTACTGTTTCTCCAGTTCGTCGATCTCGTCTTCCAGCTTTTCCAGCCGCTTGCGGCTGGCATCATCCTCTTCCTTGCGCAGCGCTTCGCGTTCCATTTTCAGCTGAATTAAACGGCGATCAAGACGATCCATTTCTTCCGGCATGGAGTCGATTTCCATGCGAATACGGCTGCCCGCTTCGTCAATCAGGTCGATGGCCTTGTCAGGCAGCTGCCGATCGGTGATGTAGCGATGACTCAAACGCGCGGCGGCGATAATCGCACCATCGGTGATGTCCACACCATGGTGCACTTCGTAGCGCTCTTTCAGGCCACGCAGAATGGCGATGGTGTCTTCCACCGTGGGTTCATCCACCTGCACTTTCTGGAAACGACGTTCTAGCGCCGCATCTTTTTCAATGTACTGGCGGTATTCGTCCAGGGTAGTGGCGCCCACGCAGTGCAGCTCGCCACGGGCCAGTGCCGGCTTAAGCATGTTGCCCGCATCCATGGCCCCGTCGCCCTTGCCAGCGCCGACCATGGTGTGCAGCTCATCGATGAAGAGAATGATGCGCCCTTCCTGTTTACCCAGCTCGTTGAGCACGGCCTTCAGGCGCTCTTCGAATTCACCCCGGTATTTGGCACCGGCGATCAGTGCGGCCATGTCCAGTGACAACACTTGTTTGTCTTTCAAGCCTTCGGGCACTTCGCCATTGACGATACGCTGGGCCAGCCCTTCCACGATGGCAGTTTTGCCGACGCCCGGTTCACCGATCAGCACAGGATTATTCTTGGTGCGGCGCTGCAACACCTGAATGGTACGGCGGATTTCATCGTCGCGACCGATCACCGGGTCCAGCTTGCCGGACTCCGCCCGCTCGGTCAGATTGACAGTGTACTTGTCCAGCGCTTCACGCTTGTCCTCGGCATTGGGATCATTCACCGCTTCCCCCCCGCGGACTTCCGCGATTTTTTCCGCCAGCACCTTGCGGGTCACCCCGGCATTTTTGAACAGTTTGCCCAGCTCGCCGTTATCGTCACAGGCCGCCAGCAACACCACTTCCGTGGACAGGTACTGATCACCACGTTGTTGCGCTTCTCGATCAGCAATATTAAGCATGCGGCCAGTGGCCTGCCCCATCTGCACATCGCCATTGAAATTATTCACTGTGGGCAGTTTGTCCACGGCCATATTCAGGGCGGTGATCACATCAGCACTGTTGGCACCGGCTTTTTCCAGCAAGGGCCGCGCGGCGCCGCCCTGCTGCTGCATCAACGCCAGCATCAGGTGGGCTGGCTCGATGGTGCTGTTTCCCTGCCCCACGGCCAGGGATTGCGCGTCTGACAGGGCTTCCTGCAGGCGAGCGGTGAGTTTGTCCATTCGCATTTGTCACTCTCCTATCCGGTCGTGATCCGCACAGCACCTCCCTGACGGCAAGATCAATGCGATCACCGGTTATCTATCAACTGAGAGTTAGATGGGTCCGATTGGGCCAGATTCAAGTCAATTGACCGTTGATAGTTGGCAGCGACGTGGATTCGCTTTACTGCTTTTTAACCCAAGAGGCCGCGCCCATGCTTGGGACGCGGCCTCTTGGATTTCAGGATCAACACAACGTCAGGGCGCGAGCTGTTAACTATCCACTATCAACCGTCCACTGCTTCATCCAGCCAGATCAGCGACGCAAAACGCCCTGTCTCGCCTTCCTTGCGGTAGGAATAAAAACGGGACAGGTCACAGGCTGTGCAGAGATCCCCACCGTGAACATCGTCGACACCGAGCTGGGCCAGCTCGATGATGGCGGCGTGAGCCACCGAGAATCGCCAGTGGTTGGGGGTAGCATCTTTCTGGAAAGCAGGCTTGAACGCAGGCCGATTCTCGGTAAAGGCACGGTAGACCTCATCCCCCACCTGATAGCACTGCCCACAAATGGCCGGGCCCAACCAGGCGCTCACAGGCTCACCGTTGGGCGCAATACTGGCCACGCCTTCGGCAATAATACCGGCCTGAAGCCCCCGCCAACCGGCATGGACCGCCGCGACAGCCTTTCCATCAGTGCGAGCCAGCAGCACCGGCAGGCAATCGGCGGTCAGCACCACACAGGGCCAGCGTTGCTGGTCAATCCAGACCCCATCGGCCTCGTTATCCTGGGCATCGGCGCGTATCACCTGCTTGCCATGGACCTGCCATAACCAGGCGGCGGGGTGATCCGCCTGCAGCAGTTTTTCCACATGATGACGGGCCTGCTCGACCCGGGCCGGCTGGTCACCGCAGTTCAAGCCCAGATTGAACCCGTGCCAGGGCTTGGGGGAATGATCACCGGCACGGGTCGTCACGCACACCCGCACGGCCGGGTGTGGATTCCAGTCCGGGCATAGCCATTGGCTCTTGTCAGGCAGTGACATTGCTGGCTCCTTGGTCAGTCGGGGGAACACACCCCTTCCGCCACACGCAACTTGAACAGCACTCCGTGCTGAGACAGGCCGGGAGAACTGAAGTTTCCACCCATGGCATCGCCTCCGGTTCGCACTGGCGCACTGGTCGCCATGTCTGACTGGGCCACATTGCCATGGATTCGGTGGGTGATATCCGTCACTGAAACAGCTTGCTGGCCCAGTAGCGTCTCACAGCGGCGCCGCAGGTATCCATCCAGCACCGCCCAGTCTGTTCCTTTCTCCGCGTGGTAACTTACCGCGTAGGTCTGATCACCCAAAGGCTGATCCTGATACCCCTTGGCCCCATTCCAGGGGTAATAGCTACTGGCGCAGCCGGCCATCAGCAACGTCACCCCCAGCCATCCCATGCCTCCCCGAGCCAACCGCATACGCTTAACCTCTTATCACTCTTCTTCTTTAATGTCGTTTTCCAGTGCGGCAATCAGCCCCGTCATATCCGCCGGCAGCGGCGCTTCGAATTCACGGTATTCGCCCGTGGCCGGGTGAATCAGCCCCAACTTGCGGGCATGCAGTGCCTGACGGGGGAACTTGTGCAGCGCCTGACGCAGCGCTTCAGTGGCCCCGGCAGGCTGCTTGAGGCGACCACCATAGAGCGGATCCCCCACCAGCGGGTAGTTACGATGCGCCATGTGAACGCGGATCTGGTGGGTGCGGCCGGTTTCCAGCTGCACCTGAATGCGGGTATGGGCCCGGTAGCGATCCAGAACCCTATAGTGAGTCACCGCATTCTTGCCGCCGGTTTTCACCACTGCCTGCTTCTTGCGGTCCACCGGGTGACGCCCCATGGGTGCATCCACCTTGCCGCCACCAGTCATCACGCCCACGGCAATGGCTTCGTATTGCCGGAACAGGCTTTTGTCCTGAAGCTGGGCCACCAGACTCTGATGGGCCTCCAGGGAACGGGCCACCACCATCAGGCCTGTGGTATCGCGGTCCAGGCGGTGAACAATGCCCGCACGCGGCAAGCTGTTGAGCCGCTCATCAAGGTGCAGCAGACCGTTCAGCAGAGTGCCGTCTGCGTGCCCCGCAGCCGGGTGGACCACCAGCCCGGTGGGCTTGTTGATCACGATCAGGTCGTCATCCTGGTACACCACGTCCAGATCAATGGATTGGGGCTGATCATCCAGCTCCGGCTCAATTTCCACTTCCAGCGTCAGCGATTCATTACCGGTCAGCTTCTCTTTGGGCTTGGTCTTGGCTCCGTTGACCGTCAGCACGCCATTCTTGATCCAGGTCTGCAGGCGAGACCGGGAAAAGCCGCCAAACAGCTCTGCCGCCACCTGGTCTACCCGCTGTCCGGCGTGCTCCGGCTTCACCTGTTCGGTGCGCTGAATTTTTTCGCCGCCAAGATGTCCCATATAAAAGGTTCCTCAACCTGTGCTTAAATACCGAATTCGCGAATTGTAACCCGTTCAACGAGGAAAGAATGCCACGACTTTTATGGCCACTACTGTGCGTACTGATTCTGGCCGGCTGTGCCGGCAACCCGGAAGATCGCCCGGAACTCACCGAGGCCGATCAATATCGGGAGGCCAGCGAGTCCATTGAATCGAAAAACTACCTGACGGCCATTGACCAGCTCAAGGAGCTGGAGGCACGCTTTCCGTATGGGGATTATGCCGAACAGTCTGCGCTGGACCTGATCTACGCCCAGTACAAATCCGTGGATTACCCGGCCACCGTGGTGGCGGCGCAACGCTTCATGCGCAACTATCCCGCGCATCCACGCATGGACTATGCCCTCTACATGCGCGGGCTGGCCAACTTCAACATGGAGAAGGGCCTGTTTGACAACATGGTCACCTCCGATCGCTCCAGCAAGGATATGGACGCCGCGAAGGACGCCTTCCGCGATTTCGAGCGACTGGTCGCCCGCTTCCCGGACAGCGAATACTCTCCCGATGCCCGCGCTCGCATGGTCCACATCCGCAACCAGCTGGCCCGTCAGGAGCTGCACGTGGCCCGTTACTACGCACGCCGTGGCGCCATCGTTGCCTCCATAAACCGGGCACAATACGTGGTCAAACACTACCAGCAGACCCCGGCGGTGGAAGAAGGCCTGGCCATTATGACCAAAGGTTACCAGCGGCTGGAGCTGCCCGAGCAGGCAGAG
>Ga0163180_10002415_pt1 | contig 10447 bp, 7 predicted proteins | sample AtlANTMetagenome_2_FD_109647 | JGI IMG/M metagenome (GOLD analysis project Ga0163180, IMG submission 109647) | Marine eukaryotic phytoplankton communities from the Atlantic Ocean - Atlantic ANT 4 Metagenome | ecosystem: Environmental > Aquatic > Marine > Oceanic | place: North Atlantic Ocean...
AGTGCCAAGGCCAGGCAGTATAGCCGATAGAGTCATTGCCGGCTTTTTTAAAACAAGCAGTCATTGCATATCTATAACCTCCCGGTTCTGTCAAATTAGTTCCGCGATGAAAAACATCAATACCATATGCTAAGAGCGTACCTGCAGGTCCAGCTGCACTTCTTTCAAACTTTCTAAGTTCCTTTTGATGGTCAACGTCTTCACGATTTTTAAGAAACCTTTTCATCCCTTCAAATCCATTACTATCAGTTCGATTTACATAATGGGTTGGTCCATGTTCTTCTGTAACATCAGTGAAATAAATAATAAAAGTAATAGAGTTTAAGCATTCGTCTTGGGAAGGTACGGTAAGAGTATGGTTACCAAAGTCACAATGAAATGCTTGATCAAAGTCAGCTTCTCCAGTGAATTTTGCCCAAGCTTGAGCTTGATAGAGTCGCACATCATTTGTTTTTAATGCAGATCTAGCAAATTCAATTAGGCTTGGGTGTACAGCGATAAGATTTAATGAACTGGAACAGTCAAAGGGTATATTCTCAAAATTCTTAAACTGATCCATCGTGGTTTTGCCAACAGGTTTGCCAGATAATTGCAAAGGTAGTTTATTTCCGAATTCTCCTTTGTTCTTTTTATACAGAGCCTTGTCATCGGCTTTACGACCTGGAAATATTATTTCAAAGTCTTTGGTGACATCTTTAATTTCCTTATCATTAAAAAATTCAGGGACCACAACTGCTCCCTCTTTTCGCCATGTGTCAACATGAGCATCAGTAAACCTAATAGTCATATTAGAATCTTCATATTGGAAATTGTAGAAGGTCTCTTATTGGCTTAACAGGGTCTTGTTTGTCTTTAAGTATATTATCAGCGGCCAACAAGATAGAACGTTCGTGCTCTCCCATGAAATTAGCTATGTAGTATGCTTCAGAGCCTTCTTCATCTACTAGTGTTGATAATTCTTCATATTGCGGAAGATAATAATTTTTCACAGATTGATAAATGTTCTCAAATTGTTCCTTAAATGACATTCCCTTAAAGCTCTCAGCTACCTGAAGACCTTGATCCCTTAAAAGCTTATTCTCTTCAATTGGTATACCAAGTTTTACAAGCAAAGGTCTCATTATTGCTTTACCTTCCGTTTCAAGTTGAAGCATATTGCTAAATATATAACGTTTATCTTCGTCTTCGGCCGTCGTAAGCAAAGACTCAAATATCATTTCACCAGCCTGTTCTCCAAGATAGACCTCAGTTAAACATTCCTTAAATTTTTTATTCATATAGGTTTGGTTTGATTTCTCTGCTCATATTAACTATACCTTTCTACAAAAATTTTGAAAACTGGATTAGCTTATAATGGTGGGCGATACAGGACTTGAACCTGTAACTTCCACCGTGTAAAGGTGGCACTCTACCAATTGAGTTAATCGCCCAAAGAGGCGCGAATTATAGTATTCAAGTTTATTTAAGTCACTATTAGGATGAGATGGTTAGGTGTTTCATCTGTAGTAGCAGATACGATTAGCCCCTCTTCTCTCTTGTTTAGTTAATGCTGTGCTTAATATCGGACAGCCTTGATTAAGTTTTTAACTGGCTTGGTGTTAACAATACTGGGAGTTTTCATTCTCATAATACTGACAATTTAATCTATTAACTTCCGATAGCTACTGGTCTTATAGGTGAGGCTGCACTCCCTCTAGAAAGCAGCGGAAGAATCATTACACAAGATTCAGTTACTGAATCATTCGATAACTCATCTAACTTAAGGTTTTCAAGTGTGTATATACCAGCCTGAGTTAAGAAGTAGTGATGCACAGGAAAACCTAAACCTTCTGGCATACCTCCCGGCATTTCAAAGACCTTTTCAGAATTAGGATTAGCTACAGCATCTACAAAAGGAGTGTCTAGACCTACGGCAACTACTTTTTTTGAACCTAAAAATTTTGCAGTAGAATAAGAAATCCCAGGAGCAAATGAATAATAAACTTTACTAACATCAGGGTCTTCATAGTTATCACTCCAACCGGTATTTATTAAGACAACATCGCCGGGCAATATTCCTCTCTTACTTAAACCAGATAATTCTAAAGTCTTTTCTAAATGCTCTACAGTGACGTACTGCCCTGCCTCCATAGCCTGACCGTTAAATACATGCTTTCTTACGTCGAGTAAAATTCCGGAAGTAATTATCGGCGGTACAGTCTCTATGCCTAACTTTAAGAGAGGAGAATCTTTGGTAGGTTTTACTTCAGATTGCGTCATGCCTCCAAAATACTTAGCTTCCGAGACATCGAGCTCTGAATTCCCATCCCAAGTATTTTCATTGTAAGAAAAATGACCTAATGCATCCATTTGTGTTCCTTGATTGCCGTCATTTACGTTCTCATTTAGAACATCCATATTGTAAACTTGCTTCGTTCCAGCAACTCCTACAGGCGGTAAAAACTTAGGTTCATAATCACCTGCAAAGGGAGATTTCGGCATCGTGGGAGATCTTTCATAAGAAAGCTCATATTCTTTAGCGCCTGAAGAAGACAACTTATCAGAGCATCTGGACCAAGTCTCATTTCCAAGTATGTTGCTCATTCCTCTTTGAGAGGTCAGTTCATCTGATATTAAGTTGATAGAAATGACAGGTAACAAAATTAAGAGTGAAATTCGTTTCATATTACTTAGAGCTATTTTAATTATTTGATGTATCAAAGATAAATCCCTGATAGTTATTTGACGTAACTTCCTCTAGTTTTTCTGTATAAACTGGAACACCTATAAAAGGAAGAAATGCTTTAGCTTTAGAATCAATATTTGATCCGTTGTACCAAGATTCCGTGGATTTAAAAATGGTCATACCAGCAATCTCATTCACTAAGTCCATCCACTCTTCTTCTGCTGATAGAGATGATTCAATTACATTTTTGTTATTATCAATCATCCAACCAATACAATCCGCTATCCAGTTAACGTGTTGCTCTATAGAAGGCATCATGTTTGATAATACAGATGGGCTGCCAGGTCCTGTTATTGTAAAAAGATTTGGAAAATTGCTAACTCCTAGACCTAAATAAGACTTTGCACCTTGTTTCCATTGATCTCTCAAGATAATGCCATTTCTGCCAACTATATCTAGACTAGTTAAGGCACCTGTCATCGCATCAAACCCTGTTGCTAAAATTAATGTATCAATATCATATTCTTGATCGGCTTCTATGTTGCTTTTCCCTATTCTATTTATAGGGCTGGAATGTAAATCAATTAAGTGGACATTCTCTCTGTTAAAAGTTTCGAAATAACCTGTATCAACACAAAGTCTTTTACCTCCTATGTGGTATTTAGGGGATAATTTATCCGCCGTTTTAGGGTCTTTAACTATTTCTTTTATTTTATTTCTAACAAAAGCAGCTGCTACTTCATTTGAGTTAGCATCTATTGGAACGTCTGCATAACCCCCAAAAAAACCTAGCCCATTATTTTTCCAATTATCTTCTAACTGATTATTAACTTCATCAATATCTGACTCTGCAATAAGTGCTTCATCTGAAATTCCCGCAATGCCAAATCCATTTTTCCAATTTTCTTTTCTAAACTCTGCATACCTTGATTTAATATCTGCCTCAACCCCTTTATCCATAGGTCCATTATTAGAAGGTATTGAATAATTAGGAGTTCTTTGAAAAACATAAAGATTTTTTACTTCTTTTGCAATCTCAGGGATAGTCTGAATAGACGAAGAACCTGTACCAATAATTGCTACATTCTTATCAGCGAGATCCACTTTTTCTCTTGGCCAATAAGATGTAGATAAAAGCTGGCCCTCAAATTCTTCAAGCCCTTCTATGTCTGGTTTGTTTGGTACAGATAGGCAACCTGTAGCAAAAATACAAAATTTTGATTGGTAAACTTCTTTGTTAGTCTTTATATCCCATAGAGATAATTCTTCATTGAATTTGGCTTCGAGAACTTCTTCTTCAAAACTTATATCTTTTCTAAGATCAAATCTATCTGCTACATGATTTAAATACTCTAGGATTTCAGGTTGAGCGGAATATTTTTCACTCCAGTTCCAATCTTGTTGAAGTTCTTCATCGAACTGGTAAGAATATTCAAGGGAAGGTATATCGCATCTTGCCCCAGGGTATCTATTCCAATTCCATGTACCACCAAGCTCGTCAGATTTTTCAAGTACTACAGTTGTTAATCCCGTATTCTTAAGTTTGTGTAGCATGTATATACCTGCAACACCTGCCCCTACTATTACGACATCAGGATTTAATGATGTTTTACTTTGATTCATAGTTTCCCCTCATCTATAGAATAAATTATCTAATTTAAAATTTATAGCATAAATTCTTCGTTAATGAGCTTAAAGATTTGAATGGAATTCAGACCTTAAGATTACGTAATGAGCTAAAACGGTAGATTCTATTCCTAAAGATCTTATTTTTGCTTCTTTCATTAAATCTTCATCAATAAAGTCATTAGATAGCTCAGATAAAACAACTCCAATGTGTAATCTATTCGCTTTCATTTCTTTTGAATAAATATTTCTTTGCCTAACAAAATCTTATTGGTAATATTTGATGAACTAAATTAACAAGAAGTTAAAACATTTAAGAGCTTAAATAAAGCTTTAATATAAACATATTATGAAAAACACTCTATTAGCCCCTCCTGTTGTTTCCCAGATAGATAAAAGTTCTGAAGAATTTGCTAAATATAAAGAAGCAATGTTGGAAAGACTTGATGGTATAGAGGACTTATTAGATTACGTTGAATTAGGTGGTGGTATGCACCACCATGAGAGACTGGCGGCTAGAGGAAAAATGTCAGTTAGAGACAGGATTGCTAATTTTATTGATCCAGATACTCCCTTTTTAGAAATAAGCTCTTTAGCAGCATATGCATCAGACTATCCAGTTGGTGGAGGTGCTGTAGCAGGAATAGGTATTGTTGCTGGAACAGAATGCGTGATCTTCGCTAATGATCCTACGGTTCTTGCAGGCGCCATGCATGCGTTTTCAGGTAAAAAATGGACTCGTGCAATGGAAATTTCAAGAGTTAATAAAATACCCTATGTTCAATTTGTTGAATCTGCTGGTGGCGATTTAAGAATGGGTGGAGGTAAAGGGAAAGGTCAATCGAGGGGAACCATTTTAGGTGCAGGTCATTTCGCCGAGTCAGGAAGAACGTTCTATGATGTGACTGAATTATCGAAATTAAGGATACCTACAATTTCTATCGTTTTTGGTTCATCTACAGCAGGTGGAGCCTATCAGCCGGGCATGTCTGATTACAATATTTTTATTAAAAAACAATCCAAAGTTTTCCTTGGAGGGCCGCCACTTGTAAAAATGGCAACAGGAGAAGAGTCTGATGATGAGACTTTGGGTGGAGGCCAAATGCATGCAGAAACTTCCGGTCTAGCTGATTACCTAGCAGAAGATGAAATGGACGCTTTAAGGATAGGCAGAGAGGTTGTTTCTCATTTAAATTGGAGAAAAGAAGGCTCTAAGCCTAAGTTGAGACCAGATGAACCCGTGCTTGATTCAGAAGATTTACTTGGTCTTGTTGACCCTGATTTAAAAAGACCGTTTGACGTTAGGGAAGTAATAGGAAGAATCGCTGATGGGTCCCGGTTTGAAGAATTTAAACCTTTATTTGGACCAACAATAGTTTGTGGGTTCGCTTCAATTCATGGGTATACCGTAGGAGTTCTAGGAAATAATGGACCTATCTTTCCTGATACAGCCTCAAAAGGTGCACACTTCGTTCAATTATGTAACCAGATAGATGTTCCTATAATCTTCTTACAAAACATAACAGGTTTTGTTGTAGGTAAAGATTATGAGAGAGATGGTCAAATAAAAAAAGGAGCCCAATTCCTTAATTCTGTATCTAATTCAACTGTACCTCACTTAACAGTTATTTTAGGAGCAAGTTACGGAGCAGGCACGTATGCCATGTCAGGAAGAGCTTATGATAATAAATTTACCTTTCTATGGCCTACTGCAAAGATAGCAGTTATGGGACCACAACAAATTGCAGGCGTTATGTCTTTGGTAAGACGTGCAAGAGCAGCGAGATTAGGTGAAAAGTTTGATGAAAAAGAAGATGCAAAAATGGTAGCTTATGCAGAAAGAGCTCAAGAAGAGGGTTCATTGGCTTTAAGGGCAACCGGAGCCATTAGTGATGACGGAATAATTGACCCGAGAGATACTAGAACGGTTTTAGGGATATGTTTATCACTTGTAAGTGGAAGAAATATTGAAGGATCACCTGGATATGGAGTATACAGACTATGACTTTTCATAAATTATTAATAGCCAATCGAGGTGAAATCGCCTGCAGGATAATAAAAAGCGCTCATGAAATGGGTATCGCTTGTGTAGCGGTTTATACTGAAGCTGACTCCCAATCACCCTTCGTTAGGCAAGCTGATGAAGCAATTAAACTATCCGACACTTACCTCAATGGTAAAGAAATAATAGAAGCTGCTATGCAAACAGGGGCTCAAGCGATTCATCCTGGATACGGGTTTCTATCAGAAAATGCTAAATTTTCTAGGGATGTGCTTAAGGCGGGTTTAATTTGGGTTGGACCCAGCTCAAGAGTTATTACTTCTATGGGAGATAAATTAAAAGCTAAAGATATTGCTGAAAAAGCCGGCGTGCCTACTCTTCCGATGACTACTGATCCAAAAAAAGCTAACACAATCGGCTATCCCATACTCATAAAAGCTGCTGCCGGTGGCGGAGGAAAAGGTATGCGAATTGTTGAATCTACAAAGGACCTAAAAGAATCATTATTAGGTGCTCAAAGAGAAGCAATGACTGGGTTTGGTGACGACAGAGTCTTTATAGAAAGATATGTAGCTTCTTCAAGACATATAGAAATTCAAATTCTCGGCGACATGCACGGAAACATAGTTCATCTAGGAGAAAGAGAATGTTCTATACAAAGAAGGCATCAAAAGATTATCGAAGAATCTCCTTCACCTAGAGTTAATCCAGAGATGCGTGAGGCCATGGGAGATGCTGCTATTAAATTAGCGAAGAAACTGAAGTACGAATCTGCAGGAACGGTTGAATTTCTGGTTGACGATAAAACCGGAGAATTTTGGTTCCTAGAGGTAAACACAAGATTGCAAGTTGAGCACCCTGTAACCGAAGAAGTTACTGGAAAAGATTTGGTATATGAGCAGTTAAGAATAGCTAGAGGTGAAGAATTAGGTTACAAACAGGAAGATATATCATGGGAAGGATCTTCTATTGAAGCAAGATTGTATGCAGAAGATCCTGCTAATGAATTTTTACCAGCTACCGGAACTTTGATTGCTTATGAAACTGATGAAGGTATAGATGCAAGATGGGATACAGGAATAGAGCAAGGTTCTGTGATAGGAACAGATTTTGATCCAATGTTGGCTAAAGTTATAGCCAAGGGAAAGAATAGAACTGATGCTGCAAATAAATTAGCCTTAGCCCTACAATCTCTACATATAGGGGGAATTACGACTAATAGAGATTTTCTTGTGGCTTCATTAAGGTCGAAACATTTCCATAAAGGCCAAACGACTTCTGACTTCATAGAAAAAGCTAAACCTCAAAGATCAGTTATTTTAAAAGGTCAACAATTAGAGCAAGCCACTACTGCAGCTGCTTTATGGATACAAGGTGAGAATAGAAATAATGCTTCTTTGTTAAAAGAAGCTCCTTCTGGATGGAGGAATTCAAGACTGCCAAGGCAAAAAATAAGCTTTGAATACTCTGATAAAGAAATAAAAGTCACTTACAAAGCAAATAGAGATGGTTCTTTTGACCTAAATGAAGACACTAAGGCAAGTATTCTTAAATGGACTGCTACAGGAATAGATCTAGAAGTGAATAACACAAGATTCTTTTCTAAAGTAACTAGAAAAAATGATGATCTTGTTGTGCACGGTCCTTGGGGAGATGCTTTATTAAAAATTCTCCCTAGATTCACTCTACCGGGAGCTGAATTGCAAGCTGGCGGACTTGTAGCGCCAATGCCAGGTAAAGTAATTGATTTAAAAGTGAAAGTAGGTAGTAAAGTTAAAAAAGGAGATACATTAGTCATCTTAGAAGCCATGAAAATGGAACATCAAGTCAAAGCAATAGAAGACGGAAAAGTAACTCAAGTTTTAATTAAAAAAGAGGATCAACTTGAGAATGGAGCTTTGCTCATGATAGTAGATTAAATTATTTAGGAGACGTCATGAGCGCTAATAAAGAAAAAATAATCATAGGTAATTGCAGCGGATTTTATGGGGACAGGCTGTCGGCTGCTAAAGATATGGTTGAAGGAGGACCTATAGATGTTCTCACTGGTGACTATTTAGCAGAATTAACTATGACCATTCTTTATAACCAAAGAATGAAGAGGGGTGAAGATCAAGGCTACGTAGGGACTTTCCTTAAACAATTCAAAGACGTTGCAAAAAATTGTGAAGAAAAGAATATAAAGATTGTTACTAATGCGGGAGGTTTAAATCCCTCTTCCATGGCAACAAAAATAGAAGAGATTGTTCAAGAATTGAATTTGAATCTTAAAGTTGCTTATATTGATGGAGATGATCTAATCCCTCGATTTGAAGAATTAAAAGAAGCCAAAGAACCATTAAATAACATTGAAAAGGGAAATTCTTTACATGACTACGAAAAAACACCTTTAACGGCAAACGCATATTTTGGGGCTTGGGGTATAAAAGAAGCTTTAGACGCAGGAGCAGATGTTGTCGTCTGTCCAAGGGTTACTGATGCTGCGGTTGTAATTGGCCCTGCTGCTTGGAAATACAATTGGTCCAGAGACAATTTTGATGCCTTAGCTGGTGCTCTTGCTGCTGGGCATATAATTGAATGTGGAGCCCAAGCTACTGGAGGAAATTACTCATTCTTCCAAGAAGTGCCTTCTTTCTTAAATATAGGTTACCCCATAGCAGAGATATTTGAAGATGGGAGTTTTACTATTACCAAACATCCCGGTACTGGAGGTTTAGTTTCTGTTGGGACTGTAACAGCTCAACTGCTTTATGAGATAGGCTCGCCTGCTTACGTAAACCCAGACGTCATTGGGCATTTTGATACTTTAAAAATGGAACAAGAATCTGAAGATAGAGTCCATGTTAGTGGATGCAGAGGCTCAAGTGCTCCTAAAAGTCATAAAGTATGTGTAAATCTTGCTGGTGGATTTAGAAACGGTACGGAGATATTGCTGACGGGATTAGATATTGAAGAAAAAGCTAAATTGGTTACGGATCTTATCTTTAATAATGTTGGCGGTAGAGAACAATTTGATCAGGTTGATGTTCAATTGATAAGGACTGACCATCTGAATCCTAACTCCAATGAAGAAGCGCAAGCTTCCTTGCGAATATCAGTCATGTCGCAAAACCCAGATCTTGTAGGAAGACTTTTTAGTGCAAAAATTGTTGAATTAGGATTGGCAAGCATTCCTGGTTATACAGGAAGATCGGGGATTGCTTCTGGGCCCTATATACAATATTGGCCAGCTCTAATAGATAGTAAATTTATTACGGAGAAAGTACATATTGATGGAAAAACTATTGACGTTCAGCCTACAAGTCAAATGGACTTTGAAGAAATTTACTATCAAAAAGAACCTTATGAAAATAAACTTCCGGAAATCAAAAACTATCAATCGACTCAATTTGGAAAACTGTATGGAACCAGATCTGGGGATAAGGGAGGTTGTGCAAACTTAGGAGTTTGGGCTAAAAATCAAGTTTCGTATTCGTATTTGTATGATTTCCTAACTGTAGAAAAACTTAAAGAGCTTCTCCCTGATCTTAAAGATTTTGAGATAGATAGGCATGAATTACCTAATATACTTTCTTTAAATTTTTACGTTCATGATATTTTGCAAGATGGTGTTTCATCTTCAACAAGATTGGATGGGCAGGCTAAATCTTTAGGAGAATACCTAAGAGCTAAAGAAGTAAATGTGCCGGATTTCTTAATTAACTAAATAAAACTATGACTAAAGAATTATCTCTAGAAGGCCTAGTCTTTCAAGCCACTAAAATTAATGTTGAAGAAAATGTTCTGACAATTACATTGAATAGGCCTGAAAAAAAGAATGCTCTTAACAATGTAATGATGAATGAAATTTGTTACGCCCTTGCCTATGCAAAACAAGAAAGAAGTATTCGGGTAGTGATTATAGCCGCTGAAGGCGATGTTTTTTGTGCTGGAGCTGATTTAAGAAGAGAAAAGGCTGAATCTAATGTGCCTAAAATTGAAGGATCAGATGATATTAGTTTATTAATAAGACACCTTTATAAACCGGTTATTTGTAAGATACAAGGCTCGGTTCATGCTGGTGCCCTTTTAATGGTAACTAATTGCACCCACGCGATAGCAACTGATAAGGCAAAATTTTCTGCACCTGAGATTTTAAGAGGAGTTTGGCCACA
>Ga0163180_10002416_pt1 | contig 10444 bp, 13 predicted proteins | sample AtlANTMetagenome_2_FD_109647 | JGI IMG/M metagenome (GOLD analysis project Ga0163180, IMG submission 109647) | Marine eukaryotic phytoplankton communities from the Atlantic Ocean - Atlantic ANT 4 Metagenome | ecosystem: Environmental > Aquatic > Marine > Oceanic | place: North Atlantic Ocean...
AACGCGCCCAACACGATGATCAAGGTCAGACCCAATCCACCTGTCAGATATCCCATCATTTGCCGTTCGTCCGATTTTGAAATGCTTGAGCGCCGAAAAACGCGGCCAAGATACCAGCGACCGAAACGAAATAGACTGACGCCATATCGCCGAGAATCGACGCTGCCTGTTCCAGCCCGACCCAACTCGAGATGACGACTACCGTCGGATAGAGCAGCATTCCCCAAAGAGCAAACCAGCTCATCGCGCGTTGAGCGTCGGCTCGTTCGTTTTGAATCTTGAGCTGTTGCAGCTCCCGACCATGTGCTAATTCGGAATCAGAAATTTCACCATCCCCATTGGCGTCCATTTCCGCGAATTGAGTATCTTCTTGAAAAGTTTTAGCCATTCTTTTTTGGCTCCGGTTTATTTTCAGGCGTAATCGTTTGAGATTTGATCACTACCTCTTCCTTCTTCATCGATTTGATTTTCATCATCACCCGGAACCAGAGTTGTAAGAATTTTTCTTTCACCAGATCACCTCCACTTGATTAGGAACTCGGCGAGGTTCGCACCATGCCGAAATTTTGTATTGCGGTTCGTTTCTTTTGCGGGAGTACCCTTGTCCCGTCTCAGTCAACCTTGCTATGTCATTGCACTTCTTGAGATCAGCAAAATATTGACCGCTGGTGTCGACCATTCTTCCCTGTTGGTTATCAGGGGTCGGCCCAATGCTCACCATTAGAATAAAAACCAGCTTCACGCGAGAATATTGATATTTTGTTGATAACTAAGATCCTGAACCTCGACCCTACCGCTGGGCGCGATGGTGTAAAAACGTGGTCTGATTGTTTCGACCACTTCTTTTACTCGACCGTCATCGCCCTCTGCTAACTCTCGCAGTCTTTCCATTTTGGTAACTGCGACCGTTCTCCAAGAGATTAAAGATTCGGTGTTTTTTACTTCCATTTATCTGAAGATCAGAATGACCCCTCCTATCAAAATAAACGCGCAGATTAATCCGATGGCAGTCACGCCCATAACCATCCAAACCTGTCGGATCATTTTCGCTCGAGCTGCTGCTCTTGCTTTGACCGCTTCCATCTCACGTTTGTGTGCGGCTTTTTGAGCTGCCATCGACGATTCCCACCTCTCGAGCAACTCTGGATCGTGAACGACCAAAAGATCGTGAAGGGATTTTTGAAATCTATCGCGTTGGACTTTTATATGTTCCAATCTAAGCAGCTCTTGCGGAGAGAGCGTTTGTAACATTGAGCCTTTTTTGCTGGCTTCGAAATTGTCTAGCGCAGAAGAAAAACTCGACATCATTTCTACAGCTTGAAGGCCACCTTGTCCCACCTCGTTCATCTTCTGAATAATTCCCGAAATACTGGATAGGATGGCTGACGCGGCTGCGACCGATTCGATGATCATTACTCACCTCCGCGACCGAGCCATTTCTGAACCGTCTTTGTTTCGACGATCCTGATGACCAGATATGTGAGTGACGCCAGCGCAGCGAGAGCCGATAGGACGTCCCCCACAAAAAAGAACGTCCCAAATCCCGTTGATACTGCTGCAGCGTCTCCCGCACCTTTAAGTTCTTCAGTCGTCAATGCGCCTCACTTATAGACGTGACGTTCGACTCTTCTTTTAACTCTTCTTCGAGTTGAGCGATTCGACCTTGGCTAAACGCGATTTGTTCGCTTAAAGACGCGATTTGGTCTTTCATCGTCTTGAGAACGACCTCGATCTTGACTTGGCTTTGCTCTTCTTTTTGAACCTGTTCTGGATGCTTTTCCATTTCTTATTCCTTTATTTCAAATTTATTTAACCAATCGGGGACTCTTTCGATGTAGTCCTCGAACTTTTCAAACCCAACGATTTCTTCAAAGTCTTCCTCGAATCGATTGGGCGTGAATTCTTCTGGGATAGTGGTGATGGTCTTCATCAGCTCTTGTCGCTTCACCATCGCGGGGTGCGGGGTCACGATCCAGTGCCTAGTCTCATCAGCCTCGAGACACACGAAAGCATTCCAAGCGCCCATCTCTGCAAAAATTTTGTAATATCCTTTTCGTTGATGGGATTCAGCCGTGACGTGGTTTTTGCAAACGATTATTTTTCCATGAACCGAGTAACTATCGATTCCGATCCTTGTGTCTCCATGCCAATGCACGTTCACATCGTGATAACTCGTCGAGTCTTTAAGCGGTCTTTCAAACCCGGAGGTGTATAAACGGTTTCTTACTGTTTCAGTAAGCGCCTCGTCAGATTTATCAAGCCGCTCGTCGGGCAATGTTCGATAGCACTCAATAATGAAATCAACATCAGCCTCGGTTGATGGCCTCAGCTCATAATCGCCATTAGTGATTGTCGGTATCATTTGCCTCCCGACGTGCTGATCCATGTGATCGGCAGCACAAACGAAACGCTGCTAGTCGTAGAGGTTGAATCTCGATGACGCGCGTACAGTGTCGCGTATACCGTCACGCTGTCAGAAGAACCATCGACTCCGGTTGATCGGTCGCCCGTTATGAGGAGCCAGTCATTGTTATAATTCCAGCTTCCAGAACCCCCACTATTGTTTGGGGTGTCCCAAGTAGCAGAAGCGCCGGAGCCGCTTTGAGACACCGACCAATAAAATTGCACGGCGTAGGAGCAGCCCACGCTCATATTGTAGGCGCTCTGAGGCGTGTTTCCCTCGCTATACGTCGAACTGGTGTAATCCGTTCCCGACGTCCCATGCCACTCCCATGGCTTACTCATTCGAACTGAGATCTGTCGATAACGACCAGCATCGATTCCGATATTTGAGACGTTTGAGGCTGAGTCAAAGCCGAAGTCGACGGCGCTTGGACGAAACTGATTTATCTGGATTTGTCCTGAAGTGGGTATCGCGTTGTTTTGGGAAATGTTGGGGACATACGAACCCCCTCGATAATAATTGTTGAAATGGACGTAATAGCTGGTTGTGGGGGGAGGCCCAAAAAAGTTGCCGAGGTCGTAAAAAGACACCTGCCCACTCCATCCATTAGAAACAACGGCCATTACTATTCGCCCGTTGTTGCCGGATCGAGAGGCTCGTTACCACCCCAAGGGAAAACCGGAGACTTTCTTGATGCGCGTTCATGCGCTGCTTGAAGCTGCTCATCAATATGTTGTTCATATCCCGGTTGCGCTGCGATGACGTCCGTCACCCATTTGAGAACGTCGGCTTCTTTTAAATCTTCCAGATTCGTGAAGTCGTCGGCTTTCTCAAGCGTCGAGGTGGAGAAAGGGGTCGCGCCGGGAAACTCGTATTCTTTTCCATCGATTGTCGCTTTCGCCATCCATCGCGTTTGGACAACGGCGTCTTTGAAATCTCCTTCGTCTTTAACCTCCCAAGTTGTGAGAGTGTAAGTTTTAGTAAGTGCCATCGTTTTCAAGCTCCTCGATTCTCTTTGTTAAATTCTTGATGATCTCGTTCGACTCTTTTATTGCTTGAATACAGAGCGGAACCAGCCTCGAATAATCTAGGGTCAAATACTCTTCACCAGATTTTGACCATTGTTCACCACCATATTCAGCGGTCTCAATATCCACCGCTGCGCGTTCAACCAAATAGGGAAATATTTTCTGGACAGATTGCGCGGAAACCCCGAGCTGTTTCTTATCATTGGTATAGCCCAACTCCCGAGCGATTTCGTTCTCGGTGTAGACAAAACCCTCTAACGACTCAACCTTTTCAAGCGCGTTCTCGATTGGCCCTTCAATATCTTTTAGGCGCTCGTCCGAGTAGTAGGCAACGACGTTTCCAGCCGTGTAGATGCTTGCGTCGACATAAAAATTCTTACTTCCGTAGGTGCGAATCCAAGATGAATCCTGCATCCAAATCCCGCCCGCGTAGGATTGGCTATACCAACCGCTATTACCTTGAGAACGAAACCAGTTGTAGGTGTGTATCGTATCCATGTAGCTCGCGCTCGCCGGGTCTGTATATCTGCCGGTGTTGCTAACATCGTAAAAAATCGGCGCTCGAAGCGATCCAGTGGCTTCACCAATCGTCCGAATATAAATATGGTTGCTTTCTCCGAGGTACATGGACTGACTATTCGTTTGGCCATAGTAGTGTTGAGATTGAGCGACATAAAAAGAAGTGTCCCACCTCGGCGTACCGCCATTAGCAGAACCTATGGTGTGTATCTTTGCTAAAACAGAAGTAGCCGCGCCATCGATATAGTAAGCGGTGTTGTCGGTGTCATAAAAAAGCGGAGCGCGGCTCGAAGTATATGAATAAGTATTCCCAGAACTATCACTATGAAAAAAGGCAAAATTACCAGCGCCATTCCTAAAATAGAATCCATTAACCGATTGCAAATACCAATAGCTCGAGTGATAGGCAATCTTCCCCGGAACCTCGCCAGTCCAACTCGCCGATTGGAAACGTATGTCGCCGCCAGCAAGGTTTAAACAAACGACCGTATTGTGCGGATCGACATAATAACTCGTGTCGTTGTAATCATAGAAAACGGGCGCTCGCCAGCTTGCTCCATGATGACCGTAGGAGTCTATTACTGACCAATTACTTGAGTAATCATATATTCCGTTGTCGAAATTAGTGCTCTGTTGAATATAAAATGGTTTGCCGTCGGTTATAAAATGAACCCAGCTCGAGTTCCCCGACCCCATGTGGAAATAGCCAGCATTAGTCTGCACCTTCCAATATGCGCTGCTTTGTTGGATATAATATGTTGTGTCGTTGTTGGCGTAAAAAAGAGGACTTCGAATGTCCGTGACACCATAGACCCGATTCATGTAGGTGTTTTCGGTGTCGATGTAGTACGTCGTTTGATTGTTCAGGAACATAGAACCGCCAGACGCTTTTCTAAAATCCCAAGAACCCCACTCGGCGTTCAAAAGCCCCCAATTCGAGCCAGTTCCATAAAGCTGCCATCTCCAAACGCCGCTGTTATCGTATCCAGCGACGCCATGGCTGCCGTTCGTGCCGGATGCACCAAACAAATGAAGGTTGCGACCATCTTGTCCCCCGTCTCGCAGCGCATGACCCTGAACATTTAATTGATTGACGTTTGTTGTAGTCCCGCCATTAAAATAGTAGCTGGTGTCGTTGTCGTCGTAGTAAATAGGAGCCTGCATCGCGACGGTGTGACGCGCGAGATCCGTCCCAACACGGAAATACAGTCCCGCCGGGGTAGCCGCGTAGATCATATAACTATTCGTGCCGGCCAGATTAACCCGGAGACCGTATTCGGTTTTTGAAGAGGTACCTTCCAGATACGCGAGCCAGTCGTTGTTATTCGTCGCGTTTACATATAACACCGAATCAGTGGTGCTATTGTTTGTGCTGCCCATAACCTTGAGGTGCTTTATTTGAGAGGTGCCGGTCGGCGCGATCAAATAGCTCATGTCGTTTATGTCTTTAAAGCTCGGCCCGACGAATGGCTTGTCCGATGCGACTATCGCCCCGCTGCTCATGCCGTAAAACGAATAATCGTCTGCATTGAAGTGCATCTCTTTATAAAGCGAGTTCGTCCGGTCATACGACAAGACGTAGCCATAACCACTCGAGGTTCCTATCTCGATGCCTGTGCCTTCACCATCGCCCGCTGTGTCCCCATACCAGCCCGTCGCCCTGATTTGTCCCTTAGCGCGAAGGTTCGCAGCGTAGACGGTTCCCGTAAGAGTTCCACCACTCAAGGGGAGATAAGTTCCAGAGGTGCTTTCCGTTCCTCCGGTCGAGGTTATAGCAAAACCGACCGTTCCCGTGACTGATATTGTACGAACCTCACTAACCGAAGGAACGCCGGTTGATGATCCACCGGTGTATGAAAGCGCAAGTCGCAGATTATGAGTTCCGTTAGTCCATGTTGTCCCTGAGAAAGTGTGGTTGATGTTCCCGCCGGAATCTAAACAACCCAACCCGCTCTGAACATAAGCGAAATAACCCGAGCCAATAAATATTACGTTGGCTCGATATTGTGTGGCGGTTGGGGTTCCCGTTGTCCTTGTGAACTCCTGAGACACTAGCTCAGAATAAGAACCACCGCCCTGATTTTTATTAATGGTGAGCGTGATCGAGCTTGGAATCTGAGCGAGCGCCGCCGAGCTGGTTGATTGCTGCTGTGAACTCATACCGTCGACGGGATAACTGGCCGAGGCTGTAACCGTTTGCGATGCGGTAGTCGTAGCGACCACAAAATCAGCGGTGTTCGTCGAAGTAGTTCCAGCCAAAGTCGAGACCGTCGCGGTGAGCGCTTCGGCTAGAACTGTTTTGGCGTAATCGCTGAAGCCCCCAGACGAACTATCAAAATACGTTGTTCCGTCGGTATCTTTAAGAACCATCTTTCGAGCGACGACAGTTCCGTCGGTCTTTACTCTGAATGGCGCGGTTGAGCCGCTCGATTCATCTGCACCAGCAAAAATCCTCCAATCCTCGTCGGCGATTCCCGACAGCGTGGCCGATGTTGAGCCGCTGCCGACCTGAATATAATCAGTGTTGTCGATTTTGTTGTGATCGACCGCATCGTCGTCGATGTCTGCGTTGCCAGCCGTATTTTTTGACGCGAGCGATCCGGTTCCCGATACCTGAACCCACGCTCCACCCTCACCGCGATACATCTTATTCGTATCACTAACGAGAACATATTTTCCATTGACGACCGTTCCGGGTAACGAAACACCAGAACCAAGAACCTCGAATTCGTTGGTTGACCCTATGAGCTGCCACGATCCGGCGCGACCCTCATACAAAAAGCCGTCGTCAGTATCGACCCAGATCGCTCCATTAACGACCGTCGGCGCTGCGTCTTGCCTATAGATCGGATTATTTGTTGCGTTATCGTCTGGGGCATTTCCGTCGTCGTTGACGTCTGACCAGTTGACATAGCCGACCGTTGCCGAGACGGTTGAGGTGTCTGAGTCTGGGTTTCTATCTGATAACGCCCCGGCACCAGTGCCGACGCCAGAATACGCCGCTGCTCTTATCCAATAATATCGAGTGTTGCCGGGAACCAACCCTGATTCGTTCGAAGCGTCGTGAATAAACTGGGTGCCTCTAGTCCGACCTATTTCCGACGCGCCACTCCAAGCCGAACTCGAAGACGTATAGATGATGATTTCTTCATAGGCTTTTGAGTTTGATGGGTTCGTCCAGTTAAGCTCGACCCCTTTCAATATAGAAGTAGCAGTTAAATTTTGAGGATCGGGGACACCACGAAAACCCGGAGTGATCGTCCCGGTTGCTGAGGTAGTCGAATAATCTCCTTCAGCGGGGTCGGCGTAGCTGCCCGACGAATCCTCTTTCAGCGTTAAATTAACGCCCGTCGAATTGCTGTCAGAGTAACTCCACGCGACACACTGAAAAACCTTGTTGCTCCAGTTAAGCTCCTCGACCGTCACTTGTACCCGGTCGCCAACCGCAACTTTAAGGCCGGTTAAATTTGTCGGAAACTGGACGACGGTTTGGTGATCCGATAGCTGGATCATTTTGTTCGCAATACGTTGAGCCATATAACTCGAGTTCGTCATAGGGAGCTGAATGTCTTTTGTCAGCTCAATCGAGTTATCTCGGTTCAATGCTGCGGTTAATTGGACTCGGGGAAACTCCATCGACTTGTGATTTTGTGATGGATCTATAAACAGCCCTTTTATCGTATTGAATCGATTTGATCGTTCCGTCGAAGTGATGATCTCAATAGGCCCAGCCAAATCGTCTTCATTGAGCGACTCACTTGGCGATTCATAAGCGCCAGCCCGGATCGTGTAGTTGCCGCCCGTGTAGGTCAGCATTCCATTGAAGCTTGAAAGGATTTTGTCGATGTTTGACTTGTGCGAGTTACCGCCGAATAAAACTCCGTTACAGGTAAATCGTTTCTCCGTCGACGACGTTGGTATTGCGACGGTTGTATCACAAACATTTGCAGCACTAACCACCGACGCCCAATCGATCTTCGAAGTCGCTATTCCGACGCCGAACGTGTCATTAGTGAGATAATCAGCTAGACATAGCGCGGGGTTATCTGAAAACGAAATATAGCTGGCACTCGTTGGGTTAGCGCCCGCCGAGGTATCGTCTCGAGGATCGTAAACCTTCCGACCTTTTACGAGCGCGCGAATATCATTTGGGGATAACTTGTCCCAAGTCTCTTGCGAGTCTTCGTTGAGCGTCCATTTGGTGACGATATACGCGATTCCGCGACCTCTATGGTTCGCCGTGTAGTTTGTAAACGCCGCGACAAGATCTGAGTCGGCAGTTTGCGTCGAGCTGCCGAGATGCTTGTTGATCTTACAAATAGTATTTGAATTGATCGGGCCGAAAGTCCCGGTCGTCACGTTACCGCCCGAACTCGCGCCTCCGTTGATCGCTGAATCGAGTATCAATTCATTATCAAAATATATGTCGGTAATGTCTTCACATTCGTGGCCCGCCAGCGCGATAGCATGATAAAGGTCTTGGTTGTCAGTTCCCCCAGCATCAACGAACGTGATCGGGCCTGACACAAGAGCCGTCCCGTATATAATCTTTTGAGCCTCCATGGTAGATCGAACCGTTCGCTGTCTGGATTGGTTCGAGTCCATTTTTGGCATCTTTAACGAGAACGCCTGAATCGTTGAATAAACCAAAGCGCCCGCGCCGATTATCGTTGCAGCGCCAGCGATAAACATCCCGATCCCGGTCGTGGCGACCATTGAGCCAGCGACCACCGACCCGATTATTTGTATGGCGGTAATAATTGCGGGCATTTAGACAGACCACCCGCAAACGATGCGCGACCCGATAATCGTGATCAAGCCCTGATCAGTTAAACAAACCGCGTCGCCTTCGTATTTGATTCCCAACGCCGGTTCCCCCATTGGCACTTTCACCAAAACAACGTCGCCCGTTTTTGTGGTTTCCGAGGGTTCACCCAAGACCTTCTCGACACACGCTCGGAGAGAACCATTAGCCTCGATGATCTCATCTGCCTCCGTCTCGTTTGAGTATTTGAAGCCGTTGAGATAATCGCGACCCGTTAGCTCAGACAAAACGAAATTTGCAAAATGAGCGCAATCAGCATTCCCATATTCAAAAGGGCGTTTTTGCCACTTGTTTAGAACGGTTAATAACTCGCTTCGCGTGATCATAGTCACCCGATAAACGGCAGCGGAGTTTGTTCATCATCAGGGGGGGTCGATGCCGGCCCGCCAGCCGATCCACCGCCCGAGGTGTCTCGCCATTTAGGTTTAGCGCCCTCGATGTCTTGTAAAAACTCGAAAAACAGATCGCCAGAATAATTCGATTGTAATTGAGCGTTCGTATAGAGAAGGTTTCTCGAGCGATCAAATTTGGCGAGTTCACTTTCAGCGGTTAATTGAATCACATCGGACTCAGCTCCGACCGAGACACTCATCACGTCCATGAAACCAGACCAAAGTAGCGTCGGATCAGCGACAAGGACATCGGAAGTATTTAAAGCGCCGACATAGATATCAACCGGCCTCATGAAATAATCCTCGGTGAGCGCTGCGGAGCTGATAGTCGAGTCCAAACCGGAGAGGTTTAGCGTGATTTTGTAGGGAGAAACCGACGTTCCTTCTTCGACGCTAGATATTTGTCCAAGATCACCGACGCCGAGCCAATCTTGCCCGCCCCATGTATGAGTTCCGATTGAGTTATGAAGGTAAACAATCCCACTCGCAAAATCGAGCTTCGCAAAAGTGATAACCCGCACGTCTGTTGCTGCGACGGCGGTCGCTGTTGCTGCTGCTAGATCACGACTCACGCGAGAACGTCCTCAATTCCTTCGATATTGAGAGTTGAGAAGCCTCCCGGTCGATTGTCCCATCCTGCGGGTGACGTCAAAATGAAAATACCGCTAACCGGAATTGAATAATCGATGACGTCGTTGTCATTGGTCGGCTTTCTAATTGGCGGAGCGATCACAATACTCACTTCCCCCGAGCCATTGCTTGAAGCGTCTGTCGTGACCATGTGAAGCTCATTATTGAAAGAGATGTAATCTCCCGGTCTGAGGTAATTTGTTGTCGACGCGGTTGCTCCGTCAGCGTTTAGAGTCGATCCGGTCTGACCGGCTCCATTAACTAGCAAAGTGCCTCCACCCGCCCCACGCATTGACGTGAACGAATGGTCTTGAACCGAGAACCGATGCTCCATGCCGTTTAAGCTTGCGATGAATGCTTGCATCGTCGCGCGATCTGCACCTGTCAGGTTCTTGAACTCCATCGAAATTTTCCAATAGGAACCTTTTCGATTTGTAGTTTGTATCGCGTTCGTTAAGGGGGAAACGAACGAGCGGGTGTTGGACACTAGCTCGAGAGTCGATTTCGATGGCGTAACAGCGGGGAAAGCATACGTCGTCATGCGAACCGACCTCGACGGCTAAGATCTCGAATCTGGTCAATGGTTTGCCTAGAAGTTATTTCCATGGCAGCGCGTATTTTTTGATCGACGTCAGGCCCAGACCCG
>Ga0163180_10002418_pt1 | contig 10441 bp, 5 predicted proteins | sample AtlANTMetagenome_2_FD_109647 | JGI IMG/M metagenome (GOLD analysis project Ga0163180, IMG submission 109647) | Marine eukaryotic phytoplankton communities from the Atlantic Ocean - Atlantic ANT 4 Metagenome | ecosystem: Environmental > Aquatic > Marine > Oceanic | place: North Atlantic Ocean...
ATCCCAAGAACCCGTTACCGTTCGGCACCCCGGGCTCCAAGGTTTTCGTGGGTGAACGCAAGCAACAACTGAACCTGTTGAACCGGCTCAACCAGGAAACCGGGCTCCAGTATCCGGATGACCCGGCACTGAAGGCACGAATTAAATCGTACGAGTTGGCGTTTCGGATGCAGATGGCTGTGCCGGAGGTCATGCAATTGAGCCAGGAAACCAAGGCTACCGAGTCAATGTACGGACTTGATGCAGATACAACACGGCCCTTTGGGCAGTTATGCCTGACTGCTCGCCGGCTGGCCGAGCGGGGTGTCCGTTTTGTCCAGTTGTATCACGATGGCTGGGATTCACACGCCCAGTTGAAAGTCAGGCATTCTTCGTTAATCAAACAAGTTGATAAACCGATTGCTGGTTTACTCAAGGACCTGAAGCAACGTGGCCTGCTGGACGAGACACTGGTTGTCTGGGGTACGGAGTTCGGTCGTACGCCGGGGGCCCAGAGCTCCGATGGCCGTGATCATCATCCCTACGGCTTTTCCGTCTGGATGGCAGGTGGTGGAATCAAGCGCGGCGTCGTCCACGGGGCAACCGATGAGCTGGGATTCCATGCCGTTGAAAATCGGCATTACGTGACCGACCTGCACGCCACGGTACTGCATCAGCTGGGACTCGACTCTCATCAGATGAACGTACCAGGACAAAAGCGGCTGGAGATTGACTACGGTACACCGATCCACGCGATCATGAGTTAACCCAAGGGTGCCAGCCGCACCACCTCGGTTTCAAAGCTGCCATCCTCGTGCAAGTCGAACACGCGATAGCCTGCAGGTACGGTATCGATTTCTGCGTTGTTCGTGCGAGGACAAAACTGGACTGCAACCGATGGTGTCGTCAGGTACCGGCGTTCATCCTCATCCATTTGAAACTCATGATGAACGTGTCCACAACAGACAATACGTACCGCTGGAAACGGCCTTAGCAACTCATGGAAACGGTCCGGATTGCGCAGGCCAATCTTGTCCAGCCAGCGAGTTTCCACGGAAAACGGAGGGTGATGCATGAAGACCAGTGCGGGAAGATCCGGTTTCTCAGACAATCGATCATGAGCCCACTGGCACTGTGCTTCTCCGATTTCACCATGTACCTGCCCCGGGATATGAGTATCAATCCCAAGGATTTTCCAGCCGGGAAGCTGCTGTTCAAAACAAACTTCCTGTTGCCCCGGCGTAACGATTTCAGCAAAGACGTCGTGCATGGACTCCCGGTGATCATGATTACCAGGAATGATCCGACAGCGCGGAACCCAGTCGCCAAGCATTTCTCGAAGCACGACGTACGTGGGTCTCAGTTCATCGTGTGCCAGGTCCCCGGAAATCACCAGCAGGTCACACTCCGACTCATGGGTCGTCACGTGTTCCAGTGCACGGCGTACTTGATCATGAGGCCGTACGCCCCGCAACTCTGCATCCGGTTCCGTGAACAGATGGCAATCCGAGATCTGGACAACGCGTATAGACATATCAACCACCAGGGCGAAGAAAAGGAAAGTCGTGAAGTGACCGAGGTCTTGCTATCTTATCGCAACTTTCCGGCAAGGACGATATGAAACCTATCCGCAATACTCATGCCGGGCCAATTACTTCTTCTCTTCTTCCTTCGCATCTTCCTCTTTTTCCTTGGGAAGAATAGTAATCTTCATGGGCACGGCGTAGGTTGCCTTCATGACGAAGTTGATCGACACGTGGGCCATCACCGGAAATTGCTGCTGCTGAACCGGCAGCGTGGTATCGGCCACCTTGAGGGTGATATGTCCCTTGCTTTCCTTGCCAGTCAACAGGATCTTGCTGTTCTTATCATCCAGGGTTACGCCCTCGGGAAGTGAATTACCGTAAGTACTGCTGAGATGCTGAAACAAGACATCCAGCGATACATTCTTTTCGAATCCCTCGAAGCGTTCGATCTCAACTTCGATTTTCACGGACTCACCAGGCTTGGCAGTAATTTCATTCTGGCTCACCTTGAGTCCCCGAATATCACCTGGCGCACCCACGCAAAGTGCATGTTCATCGACGGTCCAGTGCCCACGGCCACCTCCGGGCTGATAGGTCTCCTGGTAAACCACTGCCTGTCGCTCAAGCTTCCTGACCTTTTCCCCTTCCTTGACCTCGGCAACGCCCCGGATCGTCATGTTCGAGATATCCATGGTGGCATCTCCCGCAGCCTCCAGGATGATGCATCCGTCGACACCTTTGCCCGCCAGGATTTTTCCACAATGCACCTCGACTCCCTTGGGCAGTCCTTCTGCCTGCAACTGAACCTCACCTGCGAATCCGTTACGGCGTTCCAGCCTGACGAAAACCACGCCTCCGGTACCGGGTGTTAATTGAGTCTTATCCGTATCCGCAAAAATACGGAAATCTTCCTGGCTGCGGTGTACTTTCAACAGGTAGACATGTTCCGGTCCCCCGCGCAGATGCAAATCACGTACTTCAATGAAGTACTGTCCATCGGCAGGTACGGTCCAGTTTTCGACCTGTGAATCGGCAAACGTGTGCTTGCCAATTTTCATATCATCGTTCAGCGTTTGCTGCTTTCCCTCTGCGTTGAGTATACGAACATGCGAATCAAGCATCGACTGGTGACGCCGAGCCACGACCTCGATCGTATAGCGTTCGCCCTTCTTGGCATCGAACCGATAGTAATCAATATCCGTTTCGCTCTCGATCCGACCGTTCACACCAACCGGTATTGAAATAGGCTGCGCCGCCGACGTTTCATTATTGGGATCACTGGTTTCTACCATCAGCGGTAAATCACTAATGACTACTGGTGCCGGGTTCGACAGGTTTTCTCCCAGCGGGACCTGCACCCACTGCAGCCCCATAGGTTGGTCGGCCGCGATTGCGGCCTTGACCTGTGGTTCTTCTCCCAGGCCAAATCCCACCAACTGTAAATCGATTTCCTGGCCACGCTTGACGCCCAGGGGATAGACATTGGACACGAAGGGACGGTTACTGACTTCCACGCAATACTGCCAGTACGTATTACCCTGGAAACGCACGTCGCGAATTTCCAGCAGGTATTCACCACTTTCCTTGAACTGGTAAGTCATCCAGGGATCAGCGGCAAAATAGTTATCCACTGCGGCTAATGTGCTGCCGTTGGCAGTACGGAGGGTAATCATCGGGTCTGCGTGTTTTTGCAGATCATGAATACGATCCTGTAATCGCATGCAACGCATGTGGAAACTAAGGGCCATGCCCGCTTCGGCTTTGAATTTAAAGTAGTCCACATCTTCTGCTTTTTCGATTACACCACAGATCGTAGCTGGAACCGTAACGTCGTTGGCTCCCTCCACCTTGTCGTTGTCTCCCGATTCCTGCACCACCCCGTCCGCAACGATGACCAGTTGCCCAACTGTGCTCACGCCCTGCGGTGTTGCCACGCGAAAATCTCGCACTCCCGGGCTGGCATCCGCCGTCACTGTAAACCGGATTTTCATTCGTTCAATATTGGGCTTCTTCTCTTCCTTTGGTTCCTCGGTTTTCTTTTCGTCCTTGGCGTCTGCTTCTTTTTTCTCCGGCGGTGGCTCTGGAGGGACAATTTCACCGGTCACACCGGTGCCAGAAACGAGTACCCGGTAAGCGCCGTGCAGGTTGTATCGCGAACGAACATGATGCTCCGAGGTCTGACCTACCTGGGCTGCCACGGGTTCCAGGCTCATGAGCATCGGGTAGGGCGTTTGTCCGTAGCTCGATCCAGCCATCGCCAGGAATACGAGCAGCGGAAGCCAGGACCTGCGCGCGATCGTTTTGGATATATCTTGGAAAGATTTCATAATGGTTTACTCAATGAACAAAGATAAACTGTTTCAGGTTTAATACGGCCCACATCACATCCTGGAATCCTTCCAGGGGATTCTCCCCTTGCTCCACGATTTCCTGGCAGGCTTTATGCTCCTGTTCCGTGGCTCGCCGACAGAGTGTTGCCAGGAAGATCTCATCCACGATTTCAGCGTGGTCTTTCTTGGCTTCCAGTAACCTGGCAAGTCGACCATTCTTGTCCGTAATTTTCTTGGCGATCGTATCACCATTGAGCGTATGTAGTGCCTGGGCCAGGTTTTCATCAGGTGAGCGCTCACATTCACAGACACTGACTCGCTTGGGCTTTCCAAAGGTACGAAGAAAATAGTTGGGATAGTTTGTATCCGGCAGATCGATCGCCCGTGTTCCGAGAGGCAGGTTCTTGAATTTCGTCTGCACACCCGTCACCTGGTCAATCGCATCCAGGAGCGGCTCAGCGGCCAATCGCTTGACGCGAAAATGACTGTAGAACCTGCGATCCGATGCGTTCGCCTTGGTCGGGGAGCTATCCAGCTGGTACAGGCGTGACACCATGATCGTACGAACCAGGTGCTTGAGATTAAAATCGTGCTTTACCAGGTCGGTACTCAAGGCCTCCATCAGGGCCACGTTACTGGCGGGATTCGTACTGCGCAAATCATCTACCGGGTGGACCAGGCCTCGACCCAGCAGGTAACCGACATAACGATTGGTAACCGCGCGAGCAAACCAGGTGTTCTCCTTGGAGGTCAGCCATTTCGCAAGGGGGATGCGACGATCCAGGGCATGGTCCTCGGGCTCACCGCCCAGTGGTGTTGGCAGGAGCGTCTTTCCTGTACGAGGATGCTTCACGTCCCCGGAGGATTTAACCACGACCACTTGCTCGCGCCCAAACAGGCCAAATTCCTGGCTTCCCTTCAGGCCCACACGGGAAAAAAAGGCTGATAATCCGTAATAATCAGCCTGGCTATATTCCTCGAATGGATGATGGTGGCACTTGGCGCACTCTAACCGTATACCGAGGAACAACTGGCTGGTGGCCTCGGTCAGGGCATCGGTCTTGCTGTTAATACGAAAATAATTCGCTGGACCATTCATGTAGATCGACCCCTTGGCCGTTACCAGCTCCTGGACAAACTGGTCAAAGGGTTTATTCGTACGCATCGATTCACGAATCCAGTTGTGCAATGCCCACATCCCCTGTTCACCCAGGTTGTCTGTACTGTTACGAATCAGATCGGACCATTTCAAGGTCCAGTAGGAGGCATAGCGATCACCGTAGATATCGAGCTTGGGGTCGCCTGTCAGTCCCAGCAACTGGTCAACCAGTTTTTCACGTTTTGCCGGATCCTTGGAATCCAGGAAGCGGGTGGTTTCCTCGATGGTTGGCAGGCTGCCAATCGCATCCAGGAAGGCACGACGGACAAAGGTTGAATCATTACAGACCGTGGAGGGTTCCAGCCCCAGTTCTCGAAACTTGGCCGCAGCGGCCTCATCCACGTAATTTTTTGATTTCCAGTCAGCCAACTGGGTCGGTTTTCCATAGGGAATCACGAAGGTAGAAATCGTCGCCTGGCCCTCGAAGCGGACCATCACGGGCGCCTGGCCCTGGCCCAGGATCGTGACGCGGCCGTTTCGATCAACCGCCATCAGACCCTCATCCATCGAATCAAAGATGGCCAGGGCAGTCACATCACGTACTTCTCCATCGGCATAGGTAGCCATCACACGCAACTGTTGTGTTTCATCCACCTGGGCCACACGGTGATGAGGAATCACCTTTAATTCAGTTACTTCCAGTGCTTTACTGTCCGGTTTTGCTACGCCTGACTCGATCCAGGCAACCAGCAACTGGTAGTCAATCGATCCTTTTTTTAATCGCAGGCCACCCTGGTGGGGAACTTGCATGGTCGGCTTTAACAACACCAGACTATTCTCGGGTCGTACAAAATCAATTCTCCGTTGCAATCGGTCGCGCACGATCCCCTGCCAGTCCTGGGATGGTTCGAAGCCAAACACAGATAGTTTAAACCCGCCCTTCCCATACTGGCTGGCATGGCAGGCTCCCATGTTGCAACCGGCCTTGGAGATCACTGGCCGCACCTGCTTCATGAAACGAACTGCTGGTTCCGAAACCACGTTCTTGGCGGTCACCTTGACCTCACCCTGCCAGGATCCTACCTGGACCTGCACGATGGCCTCGCCATTACTTCGCGCCACGAGTTGACCTTGCTCATCTACCGTAACGATCTCTGGATTCGCCGAAACATATTTTGCCTCGTGCGTGGCATCCACACTGCGATCGGAAAACTGACCAGCGTTGTCTTTTCGGGATACCAGCAACTGGGCCCGTTCAAAATTACCATCCAGAATCACCTCCGCTGGCAGAACCTGCAGCAGAAGATCGTCCGCCCGGGCCACCGGGTGAATGACCAATATGGTCGTAACCATGAGCAGAAGCTGCCGGTATCGGCCACGGGTATGCGTGCTATCTAAAATCATAGCTGGTTGCATAACCTCCCTGGAAAGATGAAATCGGGCGGGGCTAAAGTCCTAACGAGCTTTAGCTTACGAGGACCTATATAGTATGAATCAAGCACTTGCCGATGACTATAGCGTTACGTGTTATCAATCCCTGGATCCCCCAAACAGCGTCGTAAAACGCATATGAACCGGTTAATGGGTCTGTTAGAATAGGATTGTGTTGCCAACCCCGCCTCACGTTTACCAAATCGTGGCAGCGTGGATTCATCCTGCCTTATTTGCATTTCACCCTGTACCAGGTACTGCTCATGCCCAAGTCACAAAAGGATTTGTTTCGCAGTTGCGATGGTGTCTCGCGTCGAAGTTTCCTGCAACTGGGAAGTCTCGGCGCCCTGGGGCTTTCCCTGCCCACGTTGCTGGCTGCCCAGGCGCAAGCCAAGGGTGGCAAAGCAGCCAACACGAACTGCATTCTGATCTGGACGCGGGGCGGGACCAGTCACCATGACACGTTTGATCCCAAGCCGGAAGCACCGGTCAGCGTACGTGGTGAATTCGGTGTGATCGACACGGCAATCCCTGGGATCAAGTTCACGGAAATTGTTCCCAACATGGCCAAGGAGCTCAATCGATTTGCCTTGTTGCGTGGCTGGAATCCTCGCAATGGCAGCCACGGCACCGCCGATCAATGGGTCATGTCCGGTCGACGTTTCAACCAGGCCATTGCCTATCCGTGCTACGGTTCCGTGGTTAGTCACTACCATGGCTTCAAGTCGTCGATGCCTCCCTTCATCCAGTTAGGTGACAACGTGGACCGACGCTACGGCGGTGGTTCATCCGGTATCCTGGGACTGGAACACAATCCGTTTGAAATCCTGTCCGATCCCAATGCGGACAAGTTTTCCGTTCGAGACATCACGCCACCTGAAGGAATCACCCTGGATCGAGTCAGTCGACGGAGACAGGCCCTGGCCAAGATCGATGCGATTCAGCGAACGGCAGATCAGCAACCTGATGCCTTTGCATCGCTGGACGAAAGCTACAAGACCGCGTTGAACATGATCACTGCTCCAGAGACGAAGAAAGCCTTCGAGATCGAGAGTGAATCAACGGAATTACGTGAAGCCTATGGTAAGAATCGTTTCGGACAGAGTTGCCTGCTGGCACGACGGTTGATTGAAGCCAACGTGCGTTTTGTGACGGTAACCGACGGTGGTTGGGATACGCACCAGAACAACTTCAAGTCCCTGAAAGATTCCCGCTTGCCCCCATTGGACCAGGCCGTGCCCCAGTTACTCAAGGACCTGGAAGACCGCGGCCTGCTGGAAACCACGCTTGTCCTGTGGCTCACCGATTTCGGTCGGACCCCCAAGATCAACTCGGCCAGTGGCCGGGATCACTGGGCGACCTCTGGTTTCGCAATCGCTGCTGGTGCTGGAATTCCTGGCGGCCAGGTCCTGGGCGCCACGGATGCCGAGGGTGGCGTCGTTGCCCGTGACGAGTACTTCACGGACGATATTGCCACAACCATCTATCACAAGTTGGGCATTCCCCACGACTTGATTGCCAAGGCACCCGACGGACGACCGATCCAGTTGATCGAGGGTCGTCCCATCAAGGAATGGATGTAATCATTCCTCGCAAGGGTTTTGAAATCGCGCTGGGTTGATACCCGAACAGCTGGGCGCATCTAGAGAACTTCTGACAAGCGTTTGCCGGAATCCAGCAAGTACTGCGGGCGTCCCGTGGGATCCGTGATGGTAGTCGCAAACGGATTAATTCCCAGCTGGTGATAAAGCGTGGCAAAGATATCCTTGTAGGTCACTGGTCGCGATGTGGCGCTGCCCGCCTGGCGATCCGTGGATCCGATCACCTGCCCGGTATTCATCCCACCGCCGGCTAACATGGCTGGGCCGACACGTGGCCAGTGATCCCTGCCACCGTTGGCGTTAATTTTCGGGGTCCGACCGAATTCACCCCAGATCACGATCGATACATCGTCCAACATGCCACGTTCCTCAAGGTCCGTGATGAGCGCATGTAAACCAAAATCAACGATCGGCAACATTTGTCGCATGCGGCCAAAATTATTGCTATGGGTATCGAAATCACTCAACGTGACACTGACACAACGGACTCCTACCTCGATCAATCTCCGGGCCATCAGCAATTTCTGCGGCGCGCCGGGATGATCGCTGGTGACATGTCGCCCCACGACCCTGGACGCATCCATGGTGAATTTTTCCACCACACGTGGGTCTTCCTGGGAAAGATCCATGGCATTAGCAAAGTCACCTGAAATCAGGATTTCCGTCGCCTGGCTGGAAAAATGATCCATGGCATCCATCATGCCACTACGATCAACATCACGCCGCAGGCGATCCAGCGTCGAAAGCAACTGGCGTCGATCCCCGATACGCCGGGCGCTGAGTTGTTCGTTCAAGGTTAAACTGATGGTATGGTGGTTCCCCAATGCCGCCAGTTCTTTCTTCATGCCATCTTCGAGTTCGCGCGGGAACATGCTGGACATGTCCGGGCGGAACGGCTGATAGCTGGGTCCCAGGTAACCGGGCCGAGCACTATTGCGCACCAAGGGTCGACCCTGCATCATGTCAACGAAAAGCGGTACGGCATCCTTGGCGGTTCCCTTGAGCTTATTGACCACACAACCCATGGCCGGGTGTCCACCAATCGAACTGAGGTCCTTGTAAGATTGACCGGACTGGCACTGGTAAGCATCGTGGCGACCTGTTGACCCTATCAACGATCGGATAAACACGAAGCGATCTGCAATCGATCCAACGCGTGGCATCAACTCACTGATCATGAACCCGGGCAGGTTGGTTGCGATCGGTTGAAACTCTCCGCGGACCTCACTGGGAGCATCCGGTTTCATGTCAATCGTATCCATCTGGGGAGGACCGCCATCCAGGTGAATATTAATCACTGCCTTGTTGGATGAACCTATCCCGGCGGCGTCTTCTGCTCGCAGCAACTGGTCCAGCGTCAGTCCACCCAGTCCCAGGGCGCCTGCCGTCAAGAAGGCACGTCGCGTGACACCGTCACAATGACGATAGCTGGAACCTTTCACCTTGATCATCTCAACCGGCCTCTCTTTCGAACTTCCTGTCGATCCACATCAGAACCGAAGGATCCTCGGATTGTGCAAATCCTGCAAGATGGATTCCCGGCTTTTGACACAGGGGTCTCTCAACAACATATATTATCGTCAAAAACTCCCGACTGGCAACGCTGCAATCACGCCGGGACCATGATCTTCGCTAACTCACTGGGGGATCAGGGTTTGGTTCACTCCAATGATTTCTCTTTTGCGGACACCAGGAGATTACTTCAAGTGCTTTAGTGGGATTCGGGTGACCGCCACGTCTTCCTTGTTGATCGAGTAGGCAACGTACAAGAACGAGTTCCAGACAATCGCGTGAGGATACTGCCAGCCATCGAGCTTGCTTTTCCCGGGATAACGCATTTTGGTAGGTTCATTTCGGATAATCCATGATCGATTAAACTGACGCCCATCGCGACTCGTGGAAATCGCCAGCAGGTGACGATCAAACCTCCCTGGCCCCGGGTTGTTGATCAGGTAGACGCTTTGATCGGGGAGCTTGCCAAGAGCAAAGCGGGCCGTGGAATCGGGAAAGTTGCTCTTCACGGGTGTGCTCCAGGACTGGCCCTGGTCACGACTTGTCGCCACGTAAAAAACTCCACTGTAATTCCTCAGCGGCATGACAAGGGTTCCATCCTGTCGCTGGTACATATTCGGCTCGGCATAACCAATCACCTTCAGGTCCTGGATCAGAATCCTGGCCTCCTTCCATCCGGACAGTCCATCCGGGGCCGCGGTCACCAGCATGCGCATCCGCGCCGTGGCCCGTTGATCTCCCACATGTTCGCCGCCAATCACCAGGTGGCCATTGGATAGTTGGAGCGGTGGATTAATGAAAAAACCCCTGGTAATGCGCCGGGCGGTTCCCCACGTGTTGCCGTCGTTCGACAGACGTGCATAGAGCGCCGTGTCCGGGTGAAAGTTAGTACCTCCGGTTACCGTGTAGTAAGCGATCAACTGCTTCTCGTGAACCCGAAACCCAGCGGCTACGCAGATACCC
>Ga0163180_10002420_pt1 | contig 10438 bp, 12 predicted proteins | sample AtlANTMetagenome_2_FD_109647 | JGI IMG/M metagenome (GOLD analysis project Ga0163180, IMG submission 109647) | Marine eukaryotic phytoplankton communities from the Atlantic Ocean - Atlantic ANT 4 Metagenome | ecosystem: Environmental > Aquatic > Marine > Oceanic | place: North Atlantic Ocean...
ACGCTGTGTCATACCACTGTACCATATGCCTATGCTGTTAGGATAACTTTGACTCCACAGTTTTTTAAGCCGATTGCCTTCGCCTGTCCATATGCTAATTGTTTCCCATTCACCTATACTGTCTATGCACAGTATCACAGCATCATCGAAAGGACTGGTAAAGTAACCTCCTGCGGCATGACTGTGATGATGTGTTGTTGTGCGTATGCGTGGTGGATTTTTGTATAGTTCACTGAGTACACTTCTCGGTGAAGGTTTTGTAAGTAAGTTATACTGTCCAGCATATAGCTGTCTTGTTTTCTTTAACCACGGTCTTTCATAAAAGAATATTTCGTCAGGCATGCCATGATATAGTGCATCTACAAGTATACCACGATTAAGATGCTTGTCATTTTTTATTCTACTGTAGCGTTCTGCATGTGCGGCAAATACCAGTTGCTTGTTATCAAACACTGCTAAACTAGCATCATGTGCCATACCTGTCCAACCCCAACTGATCATAGTTCGTATTTTTCCCAATCAACGTTTTCGAATCCTTCGTCACGCTGTAGATTAACAGCATGTGCTTTTACTTTGCCTTTCCAGTTGATGTCATTGATTAATACTCTGCCAGTATCAGCAAAACCCATAATCAACATATCAAAAGGAATACCAGCTTGTCTAAGTGCATCTTCTGTTACTTGTCTGACACTTTCTCTTCTGCCAGTGATAAGCACTATTCTACAGCCTTTCATTTCCCATTCTTTAAATTTATCCAATACACCATCAAGCAAGTGTGGTGGATTGTGTACTAGATCATAATGACCATTTAATACATAATTAAATATTGTTCCATCAATATCACAAATTACAGTTTTCATAGTTCGCCTTTCGCTCTCATCTCTTTGCGTATTTTAGTAGCACTAATGTCATGAATATCTTTTCCTAAATCATGCTCTGTAAAAGTATATCCAACACCTCTACCATAACTGATGTCAACTATGTTAGGTACTTTTATTACTATGTACTCTTGATTCATTGTGTATCCATGTTCAGTTAGTGCATTGCGTATACCTACTATAACTTTGGTCCATTCAAATGGATTATCTGTGTTGCCCATACCAGCATCAGCACCATGTACATCTCTTACCATAATACATACTTGACCATGCTCTGCTAAAGCACGTTTGAATAATTCAGTATGCCCGTCATGCCAAGGTTGCCAACGCCCAAGCATTTGTGCCGTAGGTTTTTTCCAATTAAACATCTGTTTCTTTCTTCTCTAATAGATAGTTCCAGTAGCCCACTGGTGTTTCATTTTGTTTTTTCATAAAACGTTCAACGACCGGTACTAACTGTAAGTGAGTATCTTCAAACCATTCAGCTACATGGTAATCACAGTCTAGTCCTTTTGTTTTAGGTCTTTCAAACAACTTGTTGGTATCTTCGAATCTGCCTTCAGGAATAGTATCCATGTACACACTAAAATCTGCACCAAATACTTTTCTTAATTCTTTAGTAGGGCAAACAAAATCTGCTACAGCAATTCTGCCTGACATTACAACACCGTCACTGAGATACTTCATACGTTGTGCTTGTTTTAGCCTACCTTCTTCTGAAAAGTCCCAGAGCGTTTTATCATGTCCTTCATACACTGCTCTTACTTTGTCAGCATTGATGTGTACTCCATTGAGTAGTTTTGCAAGTGGTTCAGCAAGTGTAGTTTTACCACTACCTGGAAGACCAAAAATCAAAATTTTCATTTTTTATATCCTTAATTAATTTGTATGCTATATTCAATCTTTTTAAATATCTCTCCAACCTTATCTCACTGCCTTTCATAATTGCATCAATTGAATTGTTCACAACTAATTTTTGCAAATAATCTATTTGTGGTCTGGTCAACTGCATGTCATATCTACGCTGTATCATATCACCTTGGGCAGTATCAAATATACCCGTTGACCATACTAAAAAATTAATGTCAGCACTACAATATTCAATATTATCCTTTTGTGAACGTATCATATTATCAACCCAAGTACGTTTATAGAAACATAAATTTGGCGTTGATAATGATTCAACTAGTATGTATTCATACTGTTTAATTATATTATGAACTCGTAACCATGTCAAGAGCTCATAGTAGTTTAAGTAGTTTCCATAAGCAATTGTGTAAACGCTGTAATCATGTTCTTTGGGCAAACGTTCTAGCCATTCAGTTGTACTTGTGACTACTAGTATTTTCATAAGTATTGATCCAACTCTTTGCGTACACGTTCTCCTATTATACGATTACCTTCTCGAGTAAAGTGTCCAATAAAAGTATCTGATCCATCTCTGCTTATCTTAGGATCAATTGGACCAAACACATGATATTGTTGTTTTAAAAATATATCCATAGTACCAGTACCAACTCCCCAAGGATATGGAAACTGTAATCGTGTACCATTTTCAAATTTTAAGTTGTGTTCTGGTCCACAGTCAGCCCAAGGAAAGTAAAACAATTGTGTATCAGTTTGTTTACATCTTTCATCTATTAGAGTTGCACACGACTGAACTACATTTGTATTGGTCATACCATCAAACAGTTTCTTCTGATAATCTGGATAATCATTAAAGTTGCCGCCAAGGTTAGCTTTGTTGCCAGCATTTAAAAAATTAAAGTTTTTGCTTGTGCCTTTTCCTTGATACATGTCAATGTTTTCAGCTTGTAAATCTTGTTCATACCAAAAACAATCTTCAATAGTACCTGGTGTGTTCCAAGTTAATCTTGGTTCCCAAGTGCATTGTACAACAATATAATCAAAATCTGCTAGTTGGTTTGTTTGATAGTAGTGTTCAACTACTGTAGCATGCTGTGTAATTCCTCCGCCACTAATAGCATATATTGTGTAATGATCCTGTGGATCTAAATGTTCAACCCAACCTCCGTTGATATCCAATCGTTCTCTGCCAAGTCCATTGTCTTGTTTGACAGTAGTGCCATCACTTTGTAGTACTTCATTGTATTGTATATACTCAGGATCCCAACTGTAGGAACCTGCGGTGAAGCTACAACCACATACTAAAGCTGTTTTACGGTAGTTCATTTTTTATCATCTGTCCTAATACAGTATTGCCTTTGTGAGTAAAATGTAAATCCGGATTGTGCAAATCTAATTTGTAAAATAAATTCTCAGGATTTACATTCAGATATTTAATATATTTATATGGGTATTTAACTCCCGTCAAGCTAAAACTGTATGTGGGCAAACCTGTTTGACTGGCTAATAAATCCAAATGACTTGCACTGGCTCTATTCAAATACTGCCAACCATCTAATTTGTTTACAGCATTGAACCAGGTGTTCATGCCATTTTGCCATTCAAAGTCGAAATGTTGTTCCAGTTTGTTTTGTACACTATTCCAAACATGAATATTGTTATTGAAATAATTATCAATATTCCATTGGTGAACTCCTACTCTAAGTTGTTGATACTCAAGTTGTTTTTGTATTACTATTCTAGGACTGAATGTTTCTTGTATTAGTATACTGGTATAGCCTTTGAGATTGATAGTTTCTAAACATTGACCATAAGCCATTAGACCGCCACCTGGGTGGCAATACACTTCATGGGGTGTAACTATTTCATCATGCCAACAGTAATCAGTGTGCAATGTTTCAGTTTCGTTCTCGTATGAAAACCAGCCACTGCTGAAACTACAACCAATAATTAGAATCATGCATTAGCCTGTCTAACTAGTGTACCCATGTTACCAAAGTTACACATACTGCTATTGTCTGTGACTCTTGGATCTCGTAGTACACGTAAAAAATCTTTGTGTTCAGGGTGTGTTGGTTTCCAAATAGCACGTTGTTCAAAATCTGACATGTGTCCCCATTGTAGTATCAAACTGAAAGTTGCTCTACTAGGTTTTGTATCACTCCACCATCTATCTTTTACCATTTGTATAAACTCTGGAATCTCTTTGTAGTTACAGGTTTGTACAACAAAATTATGTGTAATACTCAAGTCTTGGTTGCCTGCTACATAATTTTTAAAGTCACCCATTTGTGAATAAACATAATCAACATTGCTTACCAATTGATCCCAATGTCCTCCTAGTCTTGTTTGATTTTCGTATGTATCTTTTCTACCAGCATCAAAACTAAAAATCATGCTCTTGACATTGCGTTGCACTTTATGTATACTATCCCAAGTTTTAGGCGTAAGCATAACTCCATTAGTTTGAAAATGTAGATATGTATTTGGTCTGTCAGTTAAGTCCATGCTTTGTAAACGTTCTCTGAAAATTTTACTACCAAAAGGATCGCCACCTCCTGTAATCCAAAGGTCAAACCAATAATCTTTTGGTGCCGCCATTATTTCATCAAACAGTTTATCTGTCAGATATTTTCTTTTGTTGTAAGCATTGCCTTTTGCATGCAGTATCTTTTCATTTCTACAACTTGGACAATATAAGTTACAACTTTCATCTGAACCAATTTGTATATCATGTGGCAGATATTCTGCTACTGTGCTTTTTGTATTGATAGCATTTACTTCATATTCAGTTAAGTTATGATATTCACCGTCTTTTGGGTTGCCACTAAAACGTCTCTTTGATATCTCATCTATAATAATAAGTTCATCGTTGTGTATTTTTGGACAGGTATTGTGTTTGCACATGGGCCAGTTTCTGCCGTCCCACAATTGATTTCTTACCTCTTGTGCTTTAGGTCCGTTCCATATTTCTTCCATGGTTTGCACATTCAAGTCACCAATAACAACAGGTAGCCAATAAGGACAACACATAAACACTCCGCCATATGCACTTACTTCTGCTCTATTGAAAAAATGTCCGCAGTATCTACCATTGAGATTTTTAGCATCTGCTGTTAGTTGACTGTCATCTTGATCAGTTCCTTTGGGCTTCCAACCTTTGGGTTTTCCAACTGGAACTATATCAGGTAAAGACTGCACTGCATCTGCTACAGAGTTCGATGTCACAGCGTTTGCCCTCCTTGAGTAATCCTTTGTATTTGTTGTAAAGATGATTGTTCCATACATCTACAGGACTTGTTTTCATATCTACTCGACCAACAGGATTACGTTTGCCAAAGTCCCACGGACACAAATACATTGTTCCGTCTATGTATATGAATGCTTCCTCTTCAACTTTCTTACAAGGTAAGTTTAAACTTTTGGTTTGGTCTTCCCAAGGGTGTTGATACAGCTCTGTAATTTTTGCACAACCTGGTCTAACATTATTCCAATAGTCTTTGAATGCTTCTTGTTCTGCTTGTGTATCTGGTAAATTGATCATTCTAACTTCACAGTCTATCTCAGGATGATTGTCTACAAACCTTGTTACATTTTCGTATACTTTATCAAAACTGATACCTCTGGTTTCATCAAATGTTTTCTTACTAAAGCCATCTACACTGAATCTAATAATATCTACAAATGGTGCAATACGCCTTTCCATACGTAGTGTCATGGGTTCACCATTGCTGTTAAGTTCTACTTTTGCTGTAGGATCTTCTTTAATATATCTTGCTATGTCTGGAAGCCTTGTATCAACCAAAGGCTCGCCTAATCCAAAAGGTCTGTATACAATACCCATGTCTCTGGTATCATCTATAATTTTATAAATTAAGTCAAGTTCCATGTGTTCTTTTGGAACAAGATGATTAGGACAAAACCAACAAGTTGCATTGCAAAATGTTGTTGTTTCTATTTGGAGGTATTTAAACATAAAAGTTTCTCAAATTGATCCTTGGGCAATGTTGTTAACCTAATAGCTGTATTACTAAACTCAGGTGCCTTGCCGTACAGTATCTTTTGAGAATCTAATCTACTGATTATATCTTCAGTTGGCTCAAACACAACATGATTGATAGTTGGTTCACTATAGATTTTACAGTTGCTAAAATATTTATATGCAAAATCTATACCTTCTCTATTGCGTTCAAGACTCTTTTCAACTATGTAATGATGTTTGTGCAAGTATTCTGCTAGTCTAAGTGTAATACTGCTCACACTCATTATTGGTCTTATTTTTGTAATCTGACTAATTGTATTCACATGTCCTTGTAGTATGCCCAGTCTAGCACCTGCTAGTCCCCAACTTTTGCTGTAACTGAATGCCAATAAACAATTCTCATAATTGCACAAGTCAAAATAATCTTCTGTACAAAAATGTCTATAGGTATTGTCTATTAGCACAGTCATATTTGGATAAGCACCACAAATATAATCTAAAAACTTTGCACTGTATACTTTACCTGTTGGATTATTAGGACTACAAATATAAAACACATCAGGTCTGTGTTGTTCTATATGAGCTGTAATCTCGTCTTCGTCTTCTCCACATTCAATTATATTATCTGTAAGGTCTATAGCATTTGTTATACTGCCTCTGTAAGTAGGTGTTATAGTCAAAAACTTTTTGGATTCATCCAATGTTGCTTCAAATGTTAAGCGTATTGCTTCGTCACAACCACCTGTTATTAATATGTTGTCCATGGTAGTGTTGTAGTAATCTGCAAATATCTCATAGTATCTATAATAATCTTCATACTTCATTGAGCTGGATAAATCTAAAAAATGTTTGATTGCTTTTTGTATATGGTCACACAATACTTCGTCTTGGTTTTCATTTCTATCCAAGTTAATATATCCTGCTTCAATTTTTTCTACTCTTGCAAGCAACCCTGCCCAATGAGGTCTGTTTAGTTTTTTAATATTTTCTTTAATCATTAAACTGCACCTCAGCTTTTTCTTTTTCTGTTTCACTTCTATCGTAGTAATATCTATGTTCAATATCCCTACCATAGATAGGATAATAAAATATTTCCTTGTCTTTGGGTATAATATGTTGTACTTTTTGTGCAAACGGTGTGTCATCATAACTCATACATTTTACAGTGATTAACACTGGGTCATAGTCTTTGGTTAAGTTTGCAACTTTTTGTATAACTTTATCTATAGTAAATTCTACATGGAAACTAAATTCCAAATACACACCCATGTCTAATAGTTCTCTGTATTTCTTTTCACTAGCTGTGCCGTTTGTGCTTATTCTAGGTTCAAATCCCATGTCTATACAAATTTGCACTAGGTCTTTAATTTTAGGATTCAGTGTAGGTTCACCTCCTGTAATGTATACTCTACGATTAGGCTTTGGAGGTATGTGTGGATCAATAAGTGTCAATCCATGTTTGAATTCTTCTATTGTTATGTGTGGACTTGAATTATCATGTACACCACTTTGTAATTTACCTGTTTCGTCATATACTGGACCAGGACAATAACTGCAATCATAGTTACAACGTAAGCCAATATGAAAATGTACTTCACTCATCATCATACTGCCTCTGCCCATTGCAAGTATTTCATCATCGTCTGTAGCTACAGGTAGTTCCTCTAATTGATGTTCATCAAAACGATTGTGTTTATTGAAATAGTCGTAAAGCTCTTTGGTTTGTGCTTTTGGCTGTAGTAAGTCAGCATCACAAAAGCATGTTTTTGTTCTACACATTGTATCTTCTTTTAGTACCAACTTGTCTAAAGTTTTCCAATGTGGATCAAACTTTGATACATGTCTGATGTTAGCACATACACCACTGCAAATTTCACCAACAGGATTAATACTAAAGTTAGCTTTATAAATTGGACAATACCAACTCCAAAAGTCAATTTGACGCATCTTTAAATCTACCATGCTTATGCGTTTAAATTGTTTGTCTTGATTTATAATGTAAACTGGATTTTCTACATATACAGGTTTTACTGAGCTGGTAGTTCCATCTAGTCTTATTAGTATGCCAACATCACCTGTACCAACCCATATGTCACCATTCATATATCTTGTGACCAGTTGTTCAACAATTACACCATCTTCGTATCTGTTGATGTTTTTTGTAATTTTGTTTATAGCGTAGCCATTTAGTTTATCGTCTTTGTACTCTCCTGCTATAGATTCATCCACACCTATACCGTTACGTTTTCCTTCAGTAAACTCTGCAACTGCATTGTCAAGTTCACCAGGACCACTATATCCGTTATTAAGCATTTTTTTAGTTACTCTCATTGCAATTCGCTTCCTTGCCTAAAGAATTGATAAGTTAAGTAACCCGGCACTGGCTTCATTATAAGATCAGACTTTTTAAAAATTAAATCTACTTGTGCTAAATTACCATACTCATAATCTAAATTTACAATATCCCATAACTTAAAGTTTTGATCTTCTACTACTCTAGTAATTTCGCTAATTACATTTAATTTGCTTTCGATTACAAGCAAATCAAACAAAGGAAAAGTATCACTACCACCTTCTAAAACATCTAATTCATATCCATCAACGTCAAGTTTAAACAAACTTTTTCCACTAGGAATAATATCTAAACTGTCAAGTGTTACAATATCTGATACATAAGAAAAAGTACTGCCGTCGTTTACTAAATGTAAATTTGCACCTTTCTCTTTTCTTTTACCTAGTGCTATATTTTTTAGTTCATAACTAAAGCCTTGATAGTTATTTCGTATTTGTTCATTGTGATTAATATCAGGCTCTATTAGAACATAGTGTGCATTTGGAAAACTATGCTGTAGCCAAGGCGTACCTGAATGTACACCAATATCTAGTGCATATGTTATATCATATCCAGATTCTTTTAAAAACTTCAAACTGTCTTTTATCCTTGGAATACGATGTCTATCCATACTGCTTCTCACCATCTTTGTATATCTCATACAAACTTAATGCTCCTGCATGAAACTGCCTTGGAGCCTGAGACCATACGCCTATAAAACTATTTGTATGAGCATGAAAACTTAATGGACGTAAATCCCATATTCTCCACATTTGGTCTTTTGCTAGTTCTATTTGTTGCCAGTCTACACTGTCTTTATCTTTAGCGTCATTGTTACAACACATTTCTTCAGATATCAACAAGCCACGATTAGGGTGTAGTCCGTTTCGTATTGCTCCTAGTTTGTTCCATGCATCACTTGTATGTGTTGCATCGTGGATTGCTAAATCTATTGGACCATATTTTTCTGTTAGACGTTTAATTACTTTTGGATCATAGCAGTCTTGTTCTAGTTCTAAATGGATACCAGGAATTGTTTTTGCAATTTTTATGTCATCTATTTGTTGTTTCTCTAGTTCATCTTTTGCAATACTAAAACTAGATAAGTTGTCAACACCTATTATTGTAGCTCTTGGAAATAACTTTTGTAAAAACTGTAAGTGTTCGCCTTTGCCAACCCCAAACTCTACAATAGTAAAATCATCTTGTTTATTGTAAATTGGGTTTGTACGTAACAAATGGCTAACTGCTAAATCATATATTGCACAATAGCGTCTTGTCATTCTACGTTCGATGCTTCTAGTACAAACATCAGCTTCGTCAAATGCTACACTGCTATATGTTTCAAACTGCACTGGGTCACCTAGTATCCAATTACTTTCATAGTCCGGAGTACCTAGCTGTTGAACTTGAGATCTACCATGGTACCTGCCACTTAAAAAGTGTCCTGTATATGTTCTTATCCAATCACCATAGTGTGTTGTATCTCTTTTACCGTACATAAAATTGTAAGGTTCTATATATCTAGTTTCAGTTACTATATTCTTTTCTGTATGTCTTGTAACTATTTCGCCATTTTTGTCAGTGAATTTTTCTGTGCGTTCACCTACAGCGTTTACAACTGTTCCGTCTTTTAGTGTTCTACAACCAAGTCCGTCGATGTCAGCTTCTTCAAGTCCACAAGGTTTGTCGTTGAGATACCATTGCCCTTCTCGTGGCTCTGCTATCATACCATCAACTCGACCTATAAATTTTACACCTTTGTGAGCTGTTTCTAATATACCGTACCCACAAGGTTTGTTGTTGTGAAACTCTCCATAGTATCTGGCACCAGTGGGCCAAACATGTAGACCTACTCCTTGTTTCTTATTCAACAAGTATTGTCCTACATAAGTTTCACCATGCTCCCAAGTTTTTACAGCAACACCAGTTACAGTATTGTGATCAAACTCTCCTGCACACTTGCCAGTAAGTGGAACATCATAATAACCTAGTCCGTGTTCAAAATAGGTATTGTGTTTGTCATGAGTATATTGTCCAACATAAGTTCTTTTTGGACTATAATAATCTCTCATGCAAATTTTCCTTTGCAGTAGTTGTAAAATTCTATATCTTTGGCAACTGTATCTAAAAGTAATTGTTCTTCATGTGGTTCCAATGAGTCAGCAGTCTTATATTCTAAGCCGTGTTTTAACAGACTTGTTTTTGTGTTGTGTGTATGTCTAACACTTGTGTCAGGCTTTAATTTATATTCTTCAGCTAATTTGTCAAACTTTTCTATATAATTATCTTCCATAAAAAACACATGACTAAGCCTATCTACACTAGCCAGTGCTTGTTCATAGGACATGCGTTCCTGCTCTTCATCAATTTTTCTTC
>Ga0163180_10002424_pt1 | contig 10432 bp, 9 predicted proteins | sample AtlANTMetagenome_2_FD_109647 | JGI IMG/M metagenome (GOLD analysis project Ga0163180, IMG submission 109647) | Marine eukaryotic phytoplankton communities from the Atlantic Ocean - Atlantic ANT 4 Metagenome | ecosystem: Environmental > Aquatic > Marine > Oceanic | place: North Atlantic Ocean...
CAAATGGAAAGTTCTGGGAAAGCCCGCCGGAATCAAGGGCTATAAATACACCGACAAGACCTCGAGTCAGGGCATCAAGACAATTCTCATGAAACCCGGGCGCAGCGGCGGGATGCTGAAAATCATCGGCGGCGGCGAGAACCTCAATTACGGGGGCGCGATCCCCGCCAACCCGGATTCGATGGAAGTTTATTTCAACGTCGAAAACGAATGGTTCTGTGCAAGCTTTGGCGGCGACGTGAAGATCGCGGCTCCCGACTTTTTTCTCGCACGTAAAGCCGGCGCGCAGGCGGCCTGTCCGGAAGCTCTATGCGGAAACGGCATTCAGGAACTCGGGGAAGATTGCGACGACGGCAACCTCGACGAACAAGACGGCTGCACCAGCACCTGCACCAGCACCGAGGACTGCTCGGGTGAATCCTTTGATTCAACCTACGAAGGTATCCAGACAAAAATCTTCGATGGGTTCAGCTGCGGCGAACAATTTTGTCACGGCAGCACTTCCGGTCGGGTCGATCTCACCGAGGGGAATTCTTTTGCGGCTCTCGTGGGCCAGCCGTCCGCCCAGTCTTCGCTGAAGCTGGTCGAGCCCGGCGACCATGATCTGAGCTTTCTCTACCGTAAAATCGCCGCCAAAACTCTCGGCGGTGATTATGCCGCTGGCTTGCCGGGCAGCCCGATGCCAACCAGCGGGTCGACCGTACCCGAAGACCTCCTGGAGGCACTTCGCCTCTGGATTCGTGGCGGGGCTCCGGAAACAGGCGTAATCGAGGGGACGGCCGACCTTCTCGACGCCTGCCTGCCCGAAATTACACCGATGAAAGTGGAGCCTCTCGAACCTCCTGCGCCAGGCACCGGCGTCCAGTTCTACGCGCCGCCATGGGATCTCCCGGCCGGGAGCGAACGCGAGGTCTGCTACGCGACTTGTTACGATGTCAGCGACCAGGTGCCCGCAGCACACAAGGTTGCCTGCCCCACCAACTACGGCGGTGCTTCCCGAACCTGCTTCAAATGGGACTCGAATGTCATTCTCCAGGACGCCCAATCCCACCATATGATCACCACCATGTATACAGGCGCATCGGATTGGACCGATCCCGAATGGGGCAGCTGGACCTGCCATGGCGGGGATCTGGCAGGAACCGCCTGCGACCCTTCTCAGGCGGACCTTTCGGCGAGCCTTGGGGGCGGGGATTGCGGAGCCCGCTCGGCATGCTCCAGCACGGTTGTCGATTCAGTCGCCTGCGCGGGCTTCGGGCCCAGCGATTATACCTTCGCGGCTCTGGGCGGTGGAAGCAACACGACCACCCGGTTTGGCGGAACACAGGAATCCCGAGGGCAAGTCACCATGCCCGACGGGGTCTTCAGCACCTTGCCCGAGCAGGCGTGCATCGTGTGGAACTCGCATGCCTTTAATCTGACCAATAGCGACACGACCATGGAGGCGTATTACAACTTCAATTTCGCTGAGCCTTCGGACCAGAATCCCATGGTGGCGATTTTTGATTCGGTCAACATTTTCGACATGAATGTGCCTCCGTTCGAAAGGCAGGAGATCTGCGGAACCTTTGTTCTTCCGCAGAACAGCTACCTGTTCGAGATCAACAGCCATGCACATCGCCACCTGGAAAAGTTCCGGGTCTGGCTGCCACCGAACAACTGGAGGCTGGACGAAGTCCCCACCTCGACGCCTGATTATATCAGCCGTATTTACAACGATCCGCTGTTCCTGTTTTTCGACGAGCCGCTGCACTTCCCCTGGGGAACGAGCAATTACAATCGACGGATCAAATACTGCGCGGTCTACGACAATGGTGCAGATAACATTCAGGACGTCCGTCGTTATTCGGAAAGTATCGGCTTGACCGTACTCAGCCCCTGCCAGCCAGGCGAGCGGCGCTGCATCGGCGGCCCCCGTCACGGGCTCCTCTGTGCCGGCGAGCATCGCAATTGCGACTCCAGCCCTCAGGCACTTGACGGCGTCTGTGACGCCTGCCCCTTGCGGGGCGGCGTAACCACCCACGACGAAATGATGATCCTGCTCGGGAACTTCTACATACCCGGAGGCTGACAACCCTGGATTGGCCGCCAGACATGGACCAGGAGCCGGGTCCTGATGGTCAGGCCGGATCCTGGTCGGCGTCCATCGACTCGGCCAGTGCCAATGCTTCTGCCGAGACGCGCGGGCCGTCCTCGGCCAGAAGAGCGGCGAGAAGCATCGCCTCGGCGATCAGACTCGCCAGCTCGCCGGCAGACGCCCAAGCCGGTTCGGGGGCCCCTGCGTAGGCCAGAGCGCCGAGCGTCCAGCCCACTCCCCAAATCGCCATCGCCACCAGTGCCAGAACCATGCCTTGGGAACCCACTCGTCCAATCCGACTGGCGCTGGCTGCGCCGAGAACTGCAAAAATGACCCCAAGCCAACCATCGCGGCCCCAACCGCCCGGCATTTCCGGAGCGAGAAAGAACACCACCAGCATCGGCCATAGCAAAAATGGCAAAACGGCCATGGACTTGATCGACCCCGGAAAGGGAGCATCTCCCCGCAAAAGAATCAGAGGCGTCGGCACCCGCAAGGCAAGCAGCCAGAAGACTCCTGCCAGCCCCAAAAAAATGGTCTGCCATCCCGGGTAGTCGATACAGAACCGGCTGACGAACGTGAACAACAGAGCCAGCGCGATCGCTCGTGAGAGCAACGGCACCGGATCCCGAGCAAACAGAAGGAAGGAAACAAACAACAGAAGGTCAAAGAGAGCCATGGACCACATGCCCGCCGCCCCGGCGCTCCCATAAAACCAACCGGTCGATACCCATGCCGCCGACAAGCCGGCTCCCAGAAGCAACTTCACGATTCGTGTCGATGCAGATCCTGATGCTCTTCTGCTGTGGTCGGACGTGTGTCTCGGCCAGGACCCCGCGTCAATCGAATGGTCCCCAGGGACTTCACATTCGCGCAGGCATCCACGGCCCCGGTATGGCAGGAACCCGCCTCCGGCACGAAAAAGCGGTAAGGTCCACCGCGGGTCTCCGGCAATGGGTCTTCCCCCAGCCGATAGGCGACGATCCCGTTTTCCAGATCCTCGAGCGGCGCGCTCGCGGAGAAACCGCCCCGCGTCGATTCGAGAGTCAGGTGCGTGGCCTCGGCCTTTGGTGCGACTGCCTCCAGAATTACCCGGAGAGGTACGGCCACACCCTCGCGGCCCGGAATCAGGCTCGCCACATCCCCGATCTGCCCCCCAAGCTCGCAGAGTTCGCGAAAATGGAAGCTCCGGGGCGAATCCACCTCTCCCGTGATTTGCAATACCGCCATATCAGCCAAATTAGCCCTAAATCACGAAGAATCAACGCTCCGGAGCGAATAACGCATCTGCTATAGAGCCCCGCCAGCCAACTGTTTTTTCAGCTTGAATCCGGAGCCGGGAACGAGCTATGTTTCGGGTTGGAGCAATCCAGCTCGCCATCACATCCCACATCTCATTCAGGAGAAAAAATATCGTGCGCGTCCTTGCCTCTTTGACCCTTGCTGCCGCTATTCTCTTCGGAGCCACGAATGCCGAAGCAGCCCCCGATCGTCGCCTGTGCTCGGCCAAGAAAAACGTGGCTGCGGGCATCTTCTTCAAATGCATGGCGAAAGCCGAAGCCAAGTTCGATATCAACCAGAGCGTCGGCGACCGTATCCGAGCCAAGCGAAGATGCGTCGAACGCCTCGAGAAGTTCTACGTACGAGCCGATAGTCGGTTTGGTGCCAATTGCCCCACCTCGGCGGATGCCGGTATCGTAGAAGACGATCTGGCCGAGATCTCCAACAAGGTATCCCAATGGTTGCGCACCAATGAAGGCGCTCGGCCGGTCGGGCCCGATATCGAATGCGGCCCCAACACCGTGTTGGATACTGTTTCAAACACCTGCACAGGCGCCCCTGTGGTCCCGCCCGATACCTGTGGCAACGGCGAGATTGAAGTCGGCGAGGAATGCGATTTCCAGGCCTTCGGCGGCTTGACCTGTAGCGACTACGGGTTCGATCGAGGCAATCTGGCTTGCGCTTCGGGATGCGTCATCGATGCGGGGGATTGCTACGACGATGGCAATCCAACTGGCTCGAACCGATTCGAGGTAAGAGGCGATGGCACAGTTCATGACAATCACCTCGGTCTGCTCTTGGACGCGAAGTTTGATCGCCATAATAATAGGATTCCCATTTCGGAGCGAAATCTGAAGTTTACAAAGCATGGATTGACGACCGTCTTTCTGGCTGCCCTCAACGACACCTTTACGGCCATGAACAATGGGGAAGAACCTCTCGGGGGATGCACACCCTGGCGGATTCCGACCTTGGACGAACTGAGTTCGATCGCAGGATCAGGAATGATCAGGGCCCAATGCGGCGCTCCGATCGAGATTTGTCTTCCCCAAAGCGACTACGCTTATTGGTCGTCCACCGAGATCGGGGAGGACACCGTCGGCATCGTCCTTTCGACCGGAATGACCCGCATCCTGCCGAGTGGGTCCAAAGAACGAGCGATCGGAGTTTGCGATCCCTCCTGAAATCCCGTCTCGGCACCTATACGACTGACGCCAGTCGGCGAAAAGCCCCGTACGCACAGAGCGTACGGGGCTTTTTTCAATCAAATAGAACGACGCTGCGAATCGACTTGCCTTCGTGCATCAGGTCGAAAGCCTCATTGATCTCGGCCAAAGGCATCGTATGGGTGATCAGCGGGTCGATCTCGATCTTGCCGTCCATATACCAGTCCACGATCTTTGGTACGTCGGTACGCCCCTTGGCCCCGCCAAAGGCAGTCCCCCGCCAGACGCGTCCCGTCACCAATTGGAATGGACGTGTCGCGATCTCCTGGCCGGCGCCGGCCACACCGATGATCACGCTCTCGCCCCAACCTTTGTGGCAGCACTCGAGCGCCTGGCGCATCGTATTGACGTTGCCGATGCACTCGAAGCTGTAGTCCGCCCCGCCACCGGTCAGGTCGACCAGATAGGGCACCAGATCTCCCTCGACTTCCGCCGGGTTCACAAAATCAGTCATCCCGAAGCGCTCGCCAAGGGCCTTTCGTTCCGGGTTCAGATCGACGCCGACGATCCGGTTGGCCCCCACCATCCGTGCACCCTGAATCACGTTCAGGCCGATACCGCCAAGGCCGAAGACCACGACATTGTCGCCTGCCTGCACGTTGGCGGTATTGATCACCGCGCCGATACCGGTGGTCACACCGCAGCCGATGTAACAGACCTTGTCGAACGGCGCGTCCTCGCGAATCTTGGCCAGCGCGATCTCGGGCACCACCGAGAAATTCGCGAACGTCGACGTCCCCATATAGTGGTAGAGGCTGTCGCCTCCGATCGAGAACCGGCTTGTGCCATCCGGCATCAAGCCCTGCCCCTGGGTTGCCCGGATCGCCTGACAGAGGTTGGTCTTGCCGGACGTGCAATAATTACATTGGCGGCATTCCGGGGTGTAGAGCGGAATCACATGATCCCCGGGTGCCAGACCTTTCACCCCGGCTCCTACCTCGCGGACAATGCCCGCGCCTTCATGGCCGAGAATCGAGGGAAAGATACCTTCGGGATCCTCACCCGAGAGCGTGAAGGCATCGGTATGACAGATCCCGGTTGCCTGCATCTCGACCAGAACCTCGCCTTCGGCGGGGCCCTCAAGATCCACTTCTTCGATGACCAACGGTTTTCCTGCGGCATGCGCCACGGCGGCTTTCACTTTCAAGGTCCGATCCTCCTGCCCTCCTTTGTGGCCTGTCGGGGCGCGGCTTTCAATGCTGAAAGCCGGAGCCTTTGGGATTTTTCGTCACTTCCAGTAGGACCAAGGCATGAGCGCCATCCTATCCGTACGTAGTCCCAGTGTCGGCCGGGTCCTCGAGATCCTCGTGGAAGTCGGGGAGACCGTGGAAGCCGAAGACGAACTGCTGATTCTGGAATCCATGAAGCTGGAGATCCCGGTCAGCGCGACGCGCGGCGGCGAGGTCGTCTCGATCGATACCGCGGTCGAAGCTCAGGTCCAGACCGACGAAATTCTCCTTACGATTCGCTGATCTATCGTCAAGTTTGCACTTTTCGCCTGATCCTCTAGGCATTTCATCATGAAACTCGGATTGATGATTGGCTATTGGATGTTTGGCCCCGAAGACCCCGCCCCGATCGCGATCGAGGCCGAAAAGCTCGGGTACGATTCCGTTTGGACGGCCGAGGCCTACGGGTCGGATTGCGTGACCCCGCTGGCGTGGATTGCCGCACAGACCAGCAAGATCAAGCTGGGGACCAGCATCATGCAGATCTCGGCGCGCACGCCCGCGTGCGCCGCCATGACGGCCATGACGCTGGACCACCTCAGCAAGGGTCGCGTGATGTTCGGCTTCGGTGTATCCGGACCGCAGGTTGTCGAAGGCTGGTACGGCCAGGAATTTCGCAAGCCGCTGGGCCGCACCCGTGAGTTCCTGACTCTGTTCCGGGAGATGATGAAACGCGAGGGTCCTCTGGAGTTCCAGGGCGACCACTACCAGTTGCCTCTGGAGACAGGCTCGGGTCTCGGCAAGCCGCTCAAGCTGATCAACAAGCCGTTGCGCAGCGAGTTGCCGATCTATCTCGGCGCCGAGGGACCCAAGAACGTGGCCATGTCGGCCGAGCTCTGTGACGGCTGGTTGCCGTTGTATTACTCGCCCTACCGCCCCGAGGTCTACGAGGAATCCCTGAAGGATGCAGGCCCCGACTTCGATGTGGCGTGTAACGTCACGGTGAACATCAATGATGATCTGGAAGCAGCGCTCCTGCCCGTGAAGTCCATGCTCTCGTTCTACATCGGCGGCATGGGCGCCAAGAACAAGAACTTCCACGCCAACCTGGTGCGACGCTTCGGCTTCGAAAAAGAAGTCGATCAGATCCAGGATCTGTTTGCCGAGGGCAAGCGCGAAGAGGCAGCCCACGTGGTGCCCGATTCGTTTGCCGACGAGATCTCTCTCTGCGGCCCGATCGATCGCATCAAGGATCGCATGCAGGCGTGGGAAGATTCCCGCGTCACCACCATGTTGATCGGGGACCGCGACCCGCGCAATCTGCGCGCGATCGCCGAACTGGCACTCTAGACGTTTCTCAGGCCGCTTTGCCGCGACCCGCGGCAAAGCGGTCGAGCAACATCACCAGAACAAACCCGAGTACGGCAAAGAGGATCGGAAACCAGACCGAACCCGGAGCCTCCCAGGGTGCGACGTTCAGGAAGATCTTTTCCTTGAACTCCTTCATGACGGTTGTCGAATCCTCGACCTTGAACGGCCAGATCTTGCGCAGGCTGCCGAACATGAAGCCGCAAAGCACCGCCATGGTCAGCGATTGTGCCTTCTCAAGCAAAACCTTGAGGATCTTGCTGAAGGTCAGGATCCCGACCAGAGCCCCCGCCCCGAACGCCAGCAAGGTGGTGATGCCCTCGCCGGTCAGGTCCCCCGTGCCAATCCCCTTCAGCACGCCGGTGACGTGATAATACATGCCCAGAATCAACAGGATAAACGATCCACTGATCCCCGGCAGGATCATGGCACAGATCGCGATCATGCCACTGAAAAAGATGTAGAGCGCGCTCGGGCTGGCGACCACCGGCACCTGACCGGTCAACCAGAACGCAAAGATCGCACCGGCGATCGCGGCGATGACAGTCGTCGGGTTCCAGTTCTCGATCATGCGTGCCACCACCAGCGTCGAGGCGAGGATCAAGCCGAAGAATGCGCCGAAGGTGCTGTCCATTTCATGCTCGAGCAAATGGTGCATCAACCCGGCCAGACCCAGCACGCCGATGCCGATCCCGGCGATCAAGGCGATCAGAAACCGCAGATCGATGTGGCGTGCGGCGTCCGCGATGCGACGTTCGCGCACGGCAGCCAGAAGCGTCAGATCGACGTGACTGATCGCGGTAACCAGACGCTCATAGATGCCGAGGATCAGGGCCACCGTGCCGCCCGAGACGCCGGGCACAATATCGGCCCCGCCCATACAAACCCCGCGCACCACCTGCTTGGCATCTTCGACCAGCGAATCTTCGGCATGTTCCATGCCCCGCAATTACCGCCCGGCGCTGCAGGACACAAACGCCCGGGAAGAATTCCGCCCGCAACTACAGCACACCATGCCCCGCCTCATCCGCGCCGATGCCGCCAGGATTCGCAAGACTAATTTCTTGACTCCGGCCCTAGGACCAACAACGATGCCGGGATGTCGAAGGTCACGCCAGTGCCGTGGAAACCCGGTCTCGCAGCAGTCTTCGCCTTGCCGATCCTGTTGCTCCCGGTTTTGGCCCTGTTCTACTGGAGCTCCCCCGAAGGCACTGTCCAATTCGTAAAACAGACCTGGATCTTCTTCACACCCTGGATCATCGCGATGGCCTGTATCCGGCGTTCGGTGCGAAATCCGTTTCTGATCCTCGTGCTCAGCTATCTGCCGCTCGCCGTCTGGTCCGGCTACATCTACCTGTACTTCCCGAACTCTTTCCCCGATTCGCTCCACGACTTGTTCATGCAGCGAAAATATCGAACCCTTGTTTGGGTTGTTCTGATCCCTCAGCTTTTTCAGATCCTCAGCTTGATCTACAACCACCGAAGTACTCTCCGGCAGCTGGAATCGGTAGATCCGCGCTAGCGCTTGTATCGCGCCAGCAGGCCCTTGGCGACAACCAGTCGCTGGATCTCGTTGGTGCCCTCGCCGATGATCATGAGCGGGGCGTCGCGGTAGTAGCGCTCCACGTTGAATTCCTGGCTGTAGCCATAGCCGCCGTGGATGCGCATCGCTTCTAGAGCGACTTCCTGGCACATCTCGGAGCAGAAGAGCTTGGCCATGCCGGCTTCGACATCGGTGCGCTCGCCGCGTTCTTTTTTCTCGGCGGCACTTTGCACAAGCAGACGCCCGGCCTCGATCTTGGTGGCCATATCGGCCAGCTTGAGCTGGATTGCCTGATGGTTGCAGATCGGCTCGCCGAAGGTTTCGCGTTCCTGCGCGTAGCGGATCGCGTCTTCGAACGCGGCCTGCGCCACCCCGACCCCGCGGGCGGCGATATTCACCCGGCCAACCTCGAGCCCGGCCATGATGTATTTGAAGCCCATGCCTTCTTCCCCGACGAGGTTCTCGACCGGGACGCGGAAATCCTCGAAGGCCACTGCCGAGGACTCGACCCCCTTGTAGCCGAGCTTCGGAATATCCTTGCTGACCGTGCAGCCCTCGCCGATTTTTTCCGCAATCAGATAGCTGATGCCTCGGTGGCGTGGTTCGGCATCCGGGTCGGTCTTGACCACCAGACCGAAGAGCGTGCCGGTGCGCGCATTGGTCGACCACATCTTTTCGCCGTTGATGACATAATCATCGCCGTCACGAACGGCGCGGGTGCGGATGTTCTGCGCATCGCTGCCGGCGTGGGCTTCGGTCAGGCCAAAGGCCGCGCGTTTTTCACCGGCGGCCATCGCCGGCAGAAAGCGTTGCTTGAGTGCATCACTGCCAAAACTCTTGATCGAGAAAGCCACCATCAAATGCGTGTTGATGATGCCCGAGATCGACATCCAACCACGACAGAGTTCCTCGACCACCTTGGCGTAGGTCACCACACCGAGACCCAGGCCGCCGTACTCCTGCGGAATGGTGGCGCCGAACAAACCCATTTCCTTCATCTGGTCCACGAGGTCCTGCGGATACTCATTCGCGCGCTCGAGCCTGTTGGCGACCGGCTTCACTTCCTTTTCGACAAAATTCCGAACGGCTTCGATAAGATCTGCGTCTTCTTGCGTGCTCATGAGGTTCTCCTTCGTTTGCAAGAGTCCCATCGAGGCTAGCGCTTGGCAAGCATGGCCCGTCAGCCATTCTTTTGCGGCCCGAGTTTGCCTTCCGCACCCCCATGAGAAATGACCGTTCTGGCGGCCCGAAAGCCCCCCGGAGCAGCTTTTTTGGACCATAAACCCGCAACACAACCCTCGATCTCGGTGTTGATCCCCGCACGGGACGCCGCCGCCACCCTCGACGCCACGTTGGAGAGTGTGCGTCGCCAGACTCTAAGGGATTTCGAATGCCTCATTGTCGATGATGGCTCGGTCGATGCCACATCCGCGGTCGCCGCGCGCATGACCAACCGGGACGCTCGCTTTCGTCTCATCATCACCGAGCCTCGGGGATTGGTCAGTGCTCTGAATACCGGACTCGCCGATTGCCGAGCGACGCTGATTGCCCGCATGGACGCCGACGACCTGATGCGACGGGATCGATTGGAGAAACAATATGCCGCCTTCGCCCGCGATCCGGCCCTCGCGCTGCTCGGAACCCATACGCGCATCTTTCCCCGCGCGCGGATGGGTCATGGTCTGCATGCCTATCAGGACTGGCTGCAATCCATCCGCACGACCGCAGAAATTCGACGCGAGCGATTCATCGAATCTCCGCTACCCCA
>Ga0163180_10002425_pt1 | contig 10429 bp, 7 predicted proteins | sample AtlANTMetagenome_2_FD_109647 | JGI IMG/M metagenome (GOLD analysis project Ga0163180, IMG submission 109647) | Marine eukaryotic phytoplankton communities from the Atlantic Ocean - Atlantic ANT 4 Metagenome | ecosystem: Environmental > Aquatic > Marine > Oceanic | place: North Atlantic Ocean...
AGAAGAATATTTCCAAAGTTTGGTAGAAGAAAACTAGGTATTGGAATTGGTGTCTCTTGGTCAGGACTTCGGGCAAAGCTATGAGAAGGAGAGTGCGCTATGTTCAGTCCTGAAAGCATCAAAAAAGAAAGGTTGGAAAGAATAATCTTCCGATACAGATCATAAGAGAAAAGAAGTGAAGGATGTGTGTATGCTTGTAAAAACAGTCCATAGATATTGGAAACCCACTCGAAGGCCCCAATGGATGTGTATTTTTGTTATTTCATTTTTTGGCTTGGCTTCATCATCGGCTCTGGCACAAGATATCCCGATCACTGATGAGAAAATTTCGGATGTGGAGATCCCAGCAGTCTCCAAACAGATTCACCACATGATCAAGAAGAAAAAAATTGCCGGTGCGGTTGTGATGGTGTCATGGAAAGGGGAGCTAATTCACTATCAGGCCAAAGGAATGCGTGATATTGCAGAAAAACAATCTCTGCAAAAAGATTCTCTGTTTCGGATATATTCAATGACCAAGCCCTTAACCAGTGTGGCGGTCATGCTCCTCCATGAGCGTGGATTGTTGAATCTCGATGATCCAATTGAGCGCTATATACCCGAATTTGCTACGGTGCAGGTCTATCACAAAAAAAACAACAAAGCGCTCCATCGTCGAATCACGATACGAGATCTTATGCGTCATACATCGGGCCTGAGCTATGGTTTTTTCAGCCAGACTGCGGTTGATGCAATGTATATGAAAGATCATCCACTCTACAGCAAAAACAATCGAGAGATGACCCGAAAACTCAGCGCCTATCCACTGCTGTTTCAGCCCGGTGAGAGGTGGCATTACAGTGTTGCTACCGATGTGTTGGGAGACTTGATTGAGCGTGTCTCTGGACAGGAATTGGGTATGTTTTTTGCTGAGAATATTCTCCAACCCTTGCAGATGAATGATACCTCCTTTTCGGTTTCTGCAGAAAAGCGAGATCGCTTTTCCTCGAGCTATAGTGCCGGTGTAAAATTAAAAGAGAAATACAGCAAGAGCCACTATTTGAATGCAAATCGCATTCAATCTGGTGGTGGTGGATTGGTGTCAACCGCGTCGGATTATATGCGTTTTTGTATGATGCTTCTCAATGGTGGAGAATTGGATGGTGTTCGTCTGTTGCAGGCCAAAACCATAGCAGAAATGACCACCAATCAATTGCCCAAAGGGGTGTTTAGCTATGGTGTATTTGGGTTTGGGTTGGGATTTCAGGTACAGCTCTATGACTGGGGAAACAAAGGACATGTTGGTGAGTATGGATGGGACGGAGCTGCCAGCACACATTTTTGGATTTCTCCACGAGACGAATTGATTGTGATTCTCCTCTCCCAACGGCAGCCCTATAGCGCACAGCTGAAAAAAACGATCAAGCCACTGATTTATCAACACATCAAATAGACTGCATGAAATTAGGTAATGCTGATGTCTGAGGGTGAGAGAAAAACATTGCTGGTACGAGTTATTATCATTATCTCAATGATAGAGATCCTTTATGTAATCGCTTGTTGAGTGATTGTGTGGACTGAACAGAGGTAAGAAAATGTCTATTCGCAAAGTTTTGATTATCTATACCGGTGGTACAATTGGGATGAAACAAAGCCCGAATGGCTATACTCCAGTTCATGGTTGGATGGAACAACAGCTCAGAACCATTTATGCTTTTCAAGATCCACAAGCCCCACCACGTACCACTCCAGCTTCAAAAAATGGCATTCGAATTTGCTACGATATTATTGAATATGATCCACTGCTCGACTCGGCGAATATGGAGGTGCATCATTGGGTGAAAATCGCGCGTGCGATTGAACGCCACTATCATCAATATGAGGGGTTTGTGGTTCTTCATGGTACCGATACCATGTCATATACTGCTTCTGCCTTGTCTTTTATGCTGGTCAATCTAAGAAAAACGGTTGTGGTTACGGGCTCACAGATTCCGCTTTCAGAGGTTCGTAATGATGCAGTCAATAATCTATTGGGTGCTTTGACTATGGCGGGTCTATATGAGATTCCTGAGGTTTGTCTGTATTTTGACAACCAGCTGTTTCGAGGCAATCGAACCCAAAAGATCGATGCTTCCGGATTGGGGGCCTTTCAGTCGAGTAATCTGCCTCCCTTGGCAAAAGTCGGCATAGAGATCGAAGTTGCTTGGCATTTGACACGGCCCGCACCGATTCGTCCGCTGCTGCTTCGGGAGATCAAGGAACAAAATGTGGCGTCGCTGCGACTTTTTCCAGGAATAACCACCGCATTATTAGAGCGATTTCTACAACCACCTCTGCGGGGTGTGGTATTGGAAACCTATGGTGCGGGTAATGTCCCGGCATCGCGATTGGATTTTATCGAGGTTCTCAAACGTGCGATTGATCGCGGTGTGATTGTCATTAATTGCACCCAGTGCGTGAAGGGTACGGTAAGTGGAGATTATGAAACCGGGTCGGTTCTCTCTCGTATTGGAGTGTGTAGTGGCTATGACATGACTCCAGAGGCTGCACTTACCAAGCTTGCCTATCTTCTCTCGCAAGAGGATCTCTCTGTGCAGCAGATCAAGGAGAATATAGGTAAGAGTCTACGAGGGGAGCTGAGTAACTATCATCAAGCCGAGCGCTTTTCGTTTCAGGAGCAAAATTTTGTCGATACGGTGGCACGGGTCATCACCCAAGGTGGAGAATTGGGTGTAACCGAGCAAATTGCCAAGACGATTTTTCCGGTACTGAGCTGCTCGGCTGCGGCCAGAGGTGATCTGGAGGCGTTAGAGCGCATGCTGGCCAGTCATTTTCCGATTGATATGGGGGATTATGATGGTCGTACCGCACTCCATCTGGCTTCTGCTGAAGGGCAGCTTGACGTGGTGGATTTTCTCATTCAAAGAGGCGCCAATGTTCATGTGGTGGATCGTTGGGGCGTTGGACCACTACATGATGCGATTCAAAATACGCATGATGATATTATTGATGTGTTGGTGTCAGCAGGTGCCCGTGTGAAACCCAAAGAGGTGGTAAACCTGATCTGCCAGTCTGCTGCAGGTGGGGCTTTGAAGCATTTGCAAAGGCTGGTTAAAGCCGGAGGAGATATCTCTATAGGGGATTATGATGGCCGAACGCCTCTACACTTGGCTGCCGCCAATAATCACATTGATGTGGCCAGATATCTGATCGAACAATCGGCAGATATCCAAGCAGAGGATGTGTTTGGGGGTAAACCCATTGATGATGCCATCCGAAATGGGTTTTTAGAAATGAAAACAATTCTAGAAAAGCGATAAAACCGCTTCTTTATAGAGAGAGGTTTGTGAAGGTTTTCTCCAAAAGAGAGATCTGAGCGTATCTTTTTAGAATATTTTGAATGTTATGTGCCAAACAATCATAATTGCAATAGAATCATTATATTAAAATGGAGTACCTCGTGTTGTTATCAGTTTTATTGTTGGGTATTGGTTGTGGGCCCAAGATGCCAGAGCCACAAAGTATGTCGATTGTTCCAAGCTCAAGTGTATATTTGCGAAATTCTTTTGACATGGATCCATCCTCGTATATCGGTCGTTTTGTGACGGACGGAGAGCAGAGTCTCGATGAAGCATCGGGAATGGCGATGTCATGTTCGAAGTATATTACCCATCGTTTTGTGGAAGGCGGAGGGGTAAAATACAATGAGGTTCTCAATGTTAGCACCAATGTAGGTGCACGCTTGGGTGTCCCGTTGATCGGATCAGCAAAAGGAGGCTATGGCTCCACGGGTGTCGTTCGTGTACAGTACGAATTAACTGGCAAGATGCTCTCCGAAATCAATGATCCGGATAAGTTTCGAGACTGCTGTACTGAGTATCCCGATCAGTGTACACGCCGCTATATCGGAGAGTTTCTCCAAGGAAAAGGGGTTGTATACACCGAAGCGGTAAAGGGAGCCAATGGTGCTGTGGAAGCAGTTGATCCCGGTTCTGGAGTGGAAGGGGAGCTCTCTTTCTCGCATGGAAAAAACTGGAAGCGTGGAATCGAATTTCCCAATCCGGTATATTTTGCCTTTAAAGTCAATCAAACCCCATACAACGAGCTTTCCCAATGCGAAAATTGGATGAGTCGGGTTCCACAGTCAGATAAAGGTCGGTATTTTGTCGGGATTTCTTCAACCCATAGCGACGAAAACAAAGCGCGTAAAGATGCACAAAAGAAAGCCCAAGAAGAGGCGATGCGCTCTGGGGCGATTCGCTATGATGGTGCACCGGTCCAGCTGATTCCTGAAGATTGGTGTATGGAAACATCCTTTCAAGGTGGAGCAAAACAATACAAGGCCAAGGTTTTGGTATTGGTTCCCAAAACCGAAGTGTCCTCCACACCACCGGTGGAGCCCACCAACACGGACAATCCCCAGGTAGAGGAAAAGGCCACCACTCCGCAAAAAACGGAAGAGTCGCAAAATTCAGAAGGTGAAAAGACCACAACCACGAGTGGAAACGGAAATACAACATTTTTGGCGCTTCTCTCTCGAATCAAATCCACAAGTTTTGATTCGGATAAGGTCAAAGAGGTAAAGGCTTCTGCAGGATTTCCCATTCAATGTGCAGAGCTAAGCACCCTTCTTGCAGAGTTTGATTTCTCCAAAGATAAGCTTGATGTGGTCATGACTCTGCGATCACATATTACGGATCCACAGAATTCGATGGTTCTAGAGCAGCATTTCAATTTTGATTCCGATAAGAAGAAGCTTCGAGATATGTTTCGCTAAATCCGAAGCAGAGAAATAGAAAAAACCGTATCCTGATAATTCAAGATACGGTTTTTGTTATTCTGGAGATGAGGGGTTCTGTTCAGGGGGTGTTTCTTCCGGTTTGGTCTCTTCTGGCTTTGGTTCTACAGGCGGTGCAATTCGCTCTTCGAGTAGCTCTTGGATTTGGCTGGGGATCGCGATTTTGGGAGTCTCTTGCAGATTATTCTTGAGTGTAATGAGGCTGATTTCCTGATCGATATTCATCACATTGAGTGTGGTTTTTTGGGCGAAGATATTGCCCTCAATGGTGATGAAATCTGTAAAATATGCGTTGGATAGAATCTCGCCTCCATTAATGATGAGGGTGCTTTCTGTTTGTCGTAGATAAAATGTTTCATCATCAAAATAGAGATATACCAGATTGTCCATACGATCTTTGGCTTTGACTTTGTGTACACTGATATCGTTTACGGTCTCCATACCGATATACTCTGGCTCTCGATATTGTTCTTTTAGTGGAAGAAAGACGTTCTCAAAGAGCATAATCTGATTTTTTTTGGCAAAACCAGAGAGTATATCATCGCCCTCTAGTGGATTGATACTCCAGACAATATCCTGTGCTTTGTGATAGCCACTTTCCTGTTTTCCGATGTTTGGAATTTCCGTGATGATATAGCTGCCTTCATCCTTAATAAACCATGCTTCGAGTTGGGCTTTGAATTGCATTTTCGGAATGCTCATCTCGACCAGACTGTATTGATTTTGTAGAATAACAGGATTGAGGACTGTGTTTTTTTCATGCAAAGCAAAGATCTCCTCAGGTAGTGGGGGGGAGGAGAGATTGTTTTTGGGACAGCCCAAGAAGCTAAGAAAAGAAAAAATAATCATGGTTGATCCTTTTGGAAAGAGTTTTGTTTAAGAATCCAGCTACAGGCAGCTTCTAGTGTGGGATCATGCTTTTCAAGATAATCCTTACGAGAAGGGGATATGATCACATCAGGAATAACCCCTTCTCCTTCATAACGTTTTCCACTCGGGGTTTTGAGATCTGAGATGACATATTGAAATCGATCTCCATTGGGCAGCTGCGTGATGATAGAAGGAAGAGCTTTCCCGGGGGTCTTTTGACCAAAGAGACGTGCTCTTTTGAGCTCTTGTAGGCCACCGGCTAGTATTTCTGAGGTGGACACACTCAGCTCATCGATAAGAATGGCTACAGGTCCATCATATCGAACCCGTCGACTCTGGGGCTTAATCTGAAAAAACATTGTTCCGGAGCGTGTGATCTGTGCCCCGAGACTCTTTCCTGATTCAGAGAAGATGTGTCCCGCCAGTCCTGAGCCCAATCCGATCAATCCTCCCAGGTTACCCCGAAGATCAATGATGAGACCTTTGGGCTGGGTCTGCGCAATCTTTTGAAATGCATCAATGATACGAGGACGGATCGGCATCATAAAGCTGTTGAATGCGATGATATCGATGTTGTCTTCTCGCTGTTCATGAGAAAAACGAACAAGAACCGGAGGGTAATTCGCCAATTCAGCGATTACGCCTTCTCCGGTTTGATAGGGGAGATCGAGAGACCGTGGCTGATCATTGTGATCCAAAAAACCAAAATTCTTGGTTGTATTCACGAGATTATAGCTATGAAATTGTATAAAGAGTCCGATATCAAGGGATTTCTGGTGCTGAGAAGAGTGGAGAGTATCGACAAACTCGGCCGTGCTCCTTCGTGAAACATCGGTGATGATCCAGCCGGTTTGTACACCGAGTTCTTTGGCCGGAGAGGAAACCTTGGTCACAATCAATTGCTGCTCGATCCATCTTCCCTCAATACCATTCCATCCGAGCATTTTTTGGTTGTTGAGCGCTACGTGATCTGTTTGTAGGGGATGCTCTGTACGATCGGGCTGTTGAGCTGGGGTGTATTGTTCTTGGGCGATAATGCTGTAGTGTGAGAGCTGAAGTCTTGAGAGCATATCGCGAAGAATGGGGCGTAATTCTGTACTGCTTTGTGCTTTATCGGCTTTGGGTTTTAATTCTTTGTATACAGAATTCCAGTCAAGTGTTTGAAAATCTTCGTAGGGAAAAGTGGTATTGACTGTGTTCCAAACCAGATCAAAGGAATCTCGTTGGGTGGTGTTTTTGGGCGCACAGGCAATTAAGAAGAAAAAAAAATCATATTGAACATGCCGTAAAAATCGTAAATTTCTAATATTCAAACCGAATATATTGATGCTGTAATTTGATTTTATGATTGTTTCATGGATGTTTTTCCGAGGGATGTGTTTTTTTGGCTTGAGAAAATATGAGATGACCCCAAAAGAAGGGCTTGTGAAGTTTTGGTAACAAAGAGAAGTCTTCACTCCCTTTGTTCTTGCTGTTTTTCGACCATCAAAGCCGATAATGTTCTTTTTAGAGGATCTGGGCAGCTGGGACGGATATCGAATGCTGTAGAAGACTTCTCAAGAAAATGCTAAATCATTACAGAGAATCTTGTATTAAGGGGAGTTTTTTCATGGATTTAGAGAATAGCACACTGGCCAATCAAACCATAGGCTCTTCATTGTTTGGTGATATATTTGGAGAAACAGAGTTGGATACGATTTCCTTCGACTCAAATGCTTCTCTCAGTTCATCTTTGGGGCCCTCACAAATCCATGGTGTTGAGATGGCGATCGATCGTTTCAATTACGAATCGGAGCTGGGTGAGGGAACATATGGCAAGGTATGGAAAGCAGCAGATTCGGACATCGGTCGGTCTGTTGCTGTGAAAAGCTATAAAATGACTGGTGCTGCAGCGGTTCAGCTTCTTTCTTTGGAAACCAATATCGCAGGTAAAATCAATCATCCTGGAATTCCAACCCTCTATGATATTCGAAAGACAGCGGATGGACAGTGTCACTATATTATGCGCTTTGTTGAGGGAGAAAGCCTGGAGAGCATTATCGAGAAGCTGCGTGAAGGAGATGAAAGTACGCATGAGAAATATCGATTTGAGCAACGCGTTGCGATTATCATTCAAATTTTACGGGTACTGTCTGCCGCCCACCAAAAGAACATTGTACATCGTGATCTCAAGCCAGAGAACATCATGATAGGACCATCAGGAGAGGCCTATGTCATGGACTGGGGTGTGGCTTTGGATTTGGGGATCAACAATGGAGAAGGACAGCTGGCCGGTACTCCACGATACATGTCTCCAGAGCAAGCGAGTAAGAAACCCCTGACATCAGCAAGCGATTTGTATGCTCTGGCAGCGGTTTTTTACGAGTTTATGTCGCTAAATGAGCATGGACCCAAATATTCCAGTATAGACGAGCTGCTTGAAAAACTTCCTTCTTATCAGCCCACTCATTTTGAGCTTATGCAAGCGCATCCCAAATTTGGTTCCTTTCCCATGATCTATGCTTCGATTATTCATAAAGGACTGAGCATTGATCCAAAAGAACGCTACAGCTCTGCGGACGAGATGCTGTCAGATATTGAGAGTGTTGTCAGTGGTGATGTTGAGGTAGGATGTCCGATCACCTTGTCCTTTAAGCTGTTGGCCATGACACAGCATGCACTTAGTGTGGCCCCTGTTCGAACTTTCTTCGGTATGGGCTTCGCTCTTCTTTTGATGATGGGGTCTTTGATCTATGTGGGAACACTGATCTCTTCTTGAAAGAAAAGCATTTTTCTGTGAGAATGGGATCGTTTCAATAGAAAAGCTCTGTATGCTGACATTTCAGCAAAGAGAAAAGACTTTGTCAGTCCGAAATGATCTGGATAGGTAAGAAGCATATCTCTCGTGATATGCTTTGCAATTAACTCCTGTTCTTCTTTTGTTTTTCCATTGTTGAGGTTTTTATGTCACTGTTTCTCTCAGTGCTGCTCGTAGCTGCGTATGCACAAGATGATTCTCCTTCTGATTCGGAAACGGATACGACCGAAGATTCAGAAACACCCCAAACAGGTGAGCCACAACAAGAATCATCTTCGCCAGTCGAGCCTTCGAGCGAAAGCCCAGCAGAACCAGAGGTTGTTGTTCCTGAGGAGAAAAAAGAGCCTCCTCCGATACCATCCAACAGTGAAGCGATTATGGGCGTCGAGATAATGCTAAAAAATGGTGTAGCGCTCAAGGGTTTTTCTCCGATATTCAATGTAATTAATTGGAAAGAGGGAGACTCTCTCTACATTCGTATCAATGATACATGGATGTACATAGAGGGAGAGAGAATAGCGAATATTCGTCATCTACAAGCAACCGAACAAGAGACAATACATCCGGGCCCCAAACCCAATGTAAAAGGGGGATATCAAGCTAATATTGAACCCTCTCGCATGGGATATGCCTATAAGAACTATACCTATTCTCGCTATGTCTATGCACCGAGCTCCATTCCGATGAAGGCCGGAGAGGGCTATGTGAGTGAAAAGTTATTCCTATTTACCTCTGCGGCCTATGCCATCAATGATAATTGGACCATCCTCGGTGGTACATTTACATGGTTTCCACCGGTTCTTTTTATTTTGGGTACCAAACTGTCCTATCCTTTGGCGCACAATGTGCACGTCAGTATCGGAGGAGAAAGTTTTATGAGTGGTATCTCCGGATTTGAGTCATTGGCCACCATCGGATTTGGTGGTGTGACCTTTGGGGATGAGGAGAGCAATTTTACGATCAATGCAGGAGCAGGTGAGGTCTTTGGAGAGCTTGGATATCCGGTTTCTGTTGCGGGAATGACGAGAATTAGCGAGCGGATGGTCATCCTCACCGAAAACTGGTATATCCATAATCCAGGAGGGGATTTTGGTGATGGCTTGGCGATCGCATCATTGGCGTTTCGATTCGTTCCACCACCAAAGAGCAACACGGCAGGAAAAGATGTATGGGTAACCGATGTGGGTCTGTTTGGAGTATTTCCTCTAAGTAGCTACGGCGGAGAGGCATTATTTCCTTTACCGCTTCTTGAATTCTCATACTTTTTTTAGTACCAATACTGGAGAAAAAACAAATGCCCTCTGAAGTCAATCGAACATCAGAGGGCTGAGTTTTTGTGAAAGCGCTACAGACAGCCGTTGAGCTTATCCATGGTATCCAACGCATTTCCGAGGTACATGCGGTTGTTGTCCTTGAAGAACAGTGGGTTTTGTACCCCCGCATATCCAGCACCCTTCACACTACGCTTGAGAACGATGGTACGCTTGGCTTTCCAGACTTCTAGAACCGGCATTCCAGCGATGGAGCATCCGGGATCTGTTTGTGCCAATGGATTGACGATATCATTGGCACCGATGACCATGACAATATCGGTCTCTGGTAAGTCTTCGTTGATCTCATCCATTTCCAGAACGATATCGTAGGGTACCCCAGCTTCTGCCAGAAGAACATTCATATGTCCGGGTAGACGACCGGCAACCGGATGAATGGCGAAACGAACATTTGCACCATTCGAGCGCAGCTTACGGGTGAAGGTATCGACCGAGCGCTGGGCCTGTGCCACCGCCATACCGTAGCCCGGTACGATGACAATAGAATTGGCTTCTTTGAGCTCTTCGGCGAGATCCTCGGCATCGATCATTTGAATCTCTCCTTGTGGCCCTTCTGAGGCTGTGCTGGAGGTGACCTTTGTTGCACCAAAACCCCCGAACACAACATTCCAGATGCTTCGGTTCATGGCTTTACACATGATGTAGCTCAAAATG
>Ga0163180_10002427_pt1 | contig 10428 bp, 7 predicted proteins | sample AtlANTMetagenome_2_FD_109647 | JGI IMG/M metagenome (GOLD analysis project Ga0163180, IMG submission 109647) | Marine eukaryotic phytoplankton communities from the Atlantic Ocean - Atlantic ANT 4 Metagenome | ecosystem: Environmental > Aquatic > Marine > Oceanic | place: North Atlantic Ocean...
CAATATCGGTCCTATCAATCTGCAAGGTACCTTGCTGAAAGATCGAAGCCTGAACTTGGAAGCGATTGAAGAGCTAAGAGGCTTGGATGGGGTAGATGCCGTATTTCCAGAGCTCTGGGTTACCCAGCCGGTGTCCTTATCCGGATCGTTGATGGGAACGAGTTTGATCAGTGATGCAACCCTTCTTGGGGTTGATCCGGATGCCATAGAAGAGGATAAGACCTTATTTTCGTGGAAGCAGGATGAGGCGATTCCAATTATGGCTCCACAGATGCTTGTTGTTGCCTATAATTCCGGATTTGCGGCATCGAATAATCTTCCTCGGCTCAATGCCAAAAGCATCTTGCGACTGGCCGATGATAAGCTGCGATTGAAGATTCATGTGGGCCGTAGCTCTCTGAGTGGAAGCCGAGAGAAGCGTAAAAATTATGGTGGTCGGGTTGGTGGAATTACCAAATATGGTGGGATTTTGGCTGGAATGATTCCACTCGCTGCGGCCCAGCAGATCGCCGAAGATTTTGGCCAAGATCCGAATGCTTTTAGCGGTGCATTACTACAGGTGAAGGAAGGTGCGACAGAGAAACAGCTCAAAGCCATAGAGAGCAAAGTCTCGGGCTTTGGATTTGTGATGGAAGCCCAGAACTCGACCTTCAAAACGATTTCATCCCTGCTTCGGATTCTGGATTTGTGGATTTCAGTGACCGGTGCAGTGATATTTCTTGCCGGGGGGATCGCGCTTGCGCAGCTATATCAGCTGCTTCTGGTCGAGCGTAAAGAAGAGCTGCAAACCCTGCGATATTTTGGGGCGCGTTTTTCCCAGCTGCTCTCGATTTTGCTGATGGAGATTTTATCTGTAATCAGTCTTGGAATGATGCTGGGAACGATGCTGGGGATCGCCTCTGCGAAGCTCTGCTTTCCATTTATCGAATCGAAGGTAGATGAAGTCGCAGGAATATCCTTTCCGATTGAAAAAACAGTGGTACATCCGTGGACATTCTATATGGTTTTTGGCGTCATGATCTTTGTTCTTTTGCTGATCATTCCGATGCTATGGCGTCTGCGAGCACAAAAAGGATTGGACCTCAACGGTTAGAAAACGCCGGATTGGCCTCAAATATCGCCAAAATTGCTTTTGCCTTTCTGTGCAGAAAAGATGGCGAAAGTTGGTATATTTCGATACACTAGAGGTATTGACATTAAAAGACTTTTGTTGATATGAATAGGGTGCTTCATGGATAAGATATTTTTCGCGATCATTGCAATGGCCTTCCTTTTTGCTGGTGTGCATACCTTTGATCATCAGTATCTCTCTTCTGCAACTCCCGCTGTCGAGAGCGGAAATATTGCGATCAAAGGAATTCTCAGGGGAGAATGTCAAGAAGCACCACAGCTCTTGGCATTGGGGGGATCGCGCTGGGATGTGATTAGCAAAGGGGAGATTACCGCCGCTGGAGATTCGTGGAATTATTCGATATCGACGACCAAACAAGCCCAGAGCCTTTTGGCATTCTGTGAAGCCGATAAACGCTCGGAAGGAACCTTGCTTTTGACGACCAAAAATCCAAACAGTGAGATTGTGATAGCACCGGTTCCAGAGCCCGCGGCAAAAGTAGGGCAGGCTGCGTTAGATGCAGCCAAGGGCAGTGTTGATTTGGCCATTGGCCTAATCGGCTATATTGCGCTGTTTTTGGGGCTCATGAAAATCGTAGAGGAGGCAGGAGGACTGCGCTTTATGGCCAGAATGATTCGTCCATTAATGGTTCGTCTGTTTCCTGATATTCCCTCCGATCATCCAGCAATGGGTGCCATCATTATGAATGTTGCGGCCAATGCATTGGGTTTGGGGAATGCGGCGACACCTTTTGGTCTAAAGGCGATGAAGGAATTGAATACCCTTAATCAGCATAAAGGTACGGCGACCAATGCGATGTGCTTGTTCTTGGCGATCAATACCAGTGGTCTGGCTTTGCTTCCCACAGGCATTATTGGGCTTCGAGCCAAGTTTGGTTCTTTGGATCCTGCCGCTATTTTTCCCACAACCCTGATGGCCACTGGATTATCGACCTTGGCAGGAGTCTTTGCGGCTAAGTTTTTGTCGAGACTGTTCTCCTCACCAGATCCCGATCCGGACTATGTCGCTCCGGAGAATACTCCATATTTAGGTGGAATCAAGGAATTCATTCCGCTGACGATCTTTGCGATGTCATTGTTCTCATTGGTCTCGGTAGTGTATATCTACGGAGAGATGGCGAGTGCTTGGATCATGCCCGGATTGATCTTTGGGATGGTAGGGGTTGGGGTGGTTCGCAAGGTTCCTGTTTACAAGGTTTTTGTCGATGGTGCGAAAGAAGGATTCCAGCTTGGAATTATGATCATTCCCTATCTTGTGGCGATTCTCTCTGCGATAGCGATGTTTCGTGCATCGGGTGGATTGGCGCTTATGGTTGAGCTGATCTCGCCCGTAACCGATATGATTTTGCTGCCAGGGGAGGCGCTACCTCTGGCTCTGCTTCGTCCGCTAAGTGGTTCCGGAGCCTTTGGTATTACCGCAGGTCTGGTCGAGACTCATGGGCCGGATAGCTATATCGGTCAGCTGGTCTCCACCATGAATGGTTCGACTGAGACCACCTTCTATGTACTGGCTGTGTATTTTGGATCTGTTGGTGTCAATCGCTATCGCCATGCTCTATGGGCGGGACTTGCTGCAGATATTGTCGGGGTTTTGGGGAGTATTTGGGCGGTGAATATGTTCTTGCAGTGATGTGAGCATTCACTCTCATTGCGATCAGAATGCTCTTGTCAGCGGGGTCGAGAAGCAATAGGTTGATCCCAATCACCATAATATAAGGATCGGCTATGATTGTTCTCTACTCTCTGTTTTCGATGGCGCATGCCAACGCCGATTTTTGCACCCATGATCAGCTTGCGGTACAGGATCGAAAGGCCCTTCGTATCACGAGAAATACAGTTTTTGCTCGGCATGGGCGAGCCTTTGCAAGCAAGGATTTACAGGAATATTTTGGCCAGCAGCCCTGGTACCAAGTGCGCAGTGACTTTTCCGAGAAACAGCTTAATCAGGCCGATTTGGACTGTGTTGAGCGGGTGCAGCTGTGGGAAAAGAAGCGCGGAAAAAAGATGCTTGATGTGGACATGACCGGTGATGGAAAAACAGAAGGGGTGTATCTTTTTGATACCCGGCCCAAATCGAGTGGAGATTTAGAAGGGATATGTGAAGGCTCATGTTTTGTGTATGTTGGCTATGATCGATTTGTGCACAAACTGGCTATGAATTGGAAGCGTGGGAGCGATTATCACGAGCTCGCATTCGGTATTTCCGATGTCGATCGATCGACCCCACAAAAAGAGATCTATCTTCAGCATTATCAACCATGGATGGAAGATCCTGCACGTAATAGTGATTTTATGTGGGTCTATAATGGGAAAAGCCATCAAAAAAGAGTAGAGGCAAGCTACTATAATGCGGGGGGGCTCGATTTTTCAAAAAAAGGTTTGGTTGCTGTGGAAGATGCGGATGACTGTGTTGTGAGCAAGAAAACATGGTATGCGATCAGTGGATCGAGCATGACCCAGCAAAAGATAGATTACAGCAAAGACATGTCCGGTGGCTTCATGTATGAGGATGGAAGTGGATATGGATGTCCGGCATGTCCCTATGTCTATCTTGAATATGGAAGCAAAAAAGTGTTTTTGGGTGAAATTCTACGCGATCAGGTTGGAGCTGATGCTCTGCAATGGGATTCTTTGGATATTCCAACGACCCATACAAAAATCCGGATTCACTTGGCTGAGGAAAAAAAGGAAATAACCTATCTCGATACCCTCTATCTCCAGGTTGGAGATGTACAGCTGGCTCCGATTTCTTGCGAGACTGAAATCGAGTCTTGGTGTGAACAAGACAGCCTCTTTCTCACACTTCATCCTGAGGAGAGCATCACATTCGACTTTGTGCTTCCACCCGATGTTCGGATACAAAAAGGAACGGTATCACTGTATGCCTATGGGTACTATGAGCCCATTCCTTAGATTCGGTCTCGAGCGCAGCGTATCGTAAGGAGATCTGCTCCAATTGGGAATATTAATGGTTCTCAATATATCTAAATGGTGTTACCCCCTATTGATATTTGCCCGGAGCTCCGATGTTGTTCTTTCTTTTCTCGTGCTTTGAAACCGCTGTGGCTGACAAGCCGACAGATGAGATGTGTCGTCATTATCGGAAATGGAAAAAAAGTGGGATATCTACCGCTGCACTTCAGCAGGGACTAACCTACTACAAACAAAATAATTATCTATTTGACAATCACACCAGCATTGCCATTGCAGACTATAGTTTGTCTTCGAAAAAACGGCGTTTTTTTGTCTTTTCATGGGAGGATGGTGCGGTTCACAAAGTGCAGGTATCTCATGGTTCTGGGAAGCAGGATAAGCAGAAATGGGGTGATCTCGATAATGATGGGATGCTCGACACCTGTGATAAAGATGGGGATCAAACCAACATGACCCGAGTGGGGTTTTTTAAGGTGGGAAACTATTATTTATCCGAGAATCACGATCCAACACAATGGCCTGATCTGATTATCGAAGGAGAGGAAGAGCGGATTAATGGGCTTCAGCTGATGGGGCTTTCAGTCACCAATTCAGAGGCTTTTTCGCGCGGGGTTGTCATGCATGAGGCGATGTATAATGCGGGGGCAGCCGGGCGACAGATGGGAAAGAGCTTTGGCTGTCCGGCATTTCGTCCCGAAGAGGGATCCAAAATTATGCCGCTTTTTCACCATGGTGGAATGTATTACTCCTATGCTCCACAGTGTGAAACACAGCATCAGAAAGTACTTGCATCGATCCCGAACTGGGAGAAAACCTGTACAGTACAATAAGCTATAGTCGGTTTGCAACCAGAACCTTGGGAGCATCTTCGAGCGTAATTACCCCTTTTTCGATCGACTGAATGGAAAACTGGTGCTGCTGTAATAGAGAGGTGACCTCTGCCAGATTTTGGGGGTGCACCTCCATTATGATGGTTTGAATTCGCGACCAGTCAGCGCCCTTTAGCCCACGCAGAGCAGAGAGCTCATGTCCTTCGATATCGATTTTGAGCACAGAGATCGGCTCATCGTGAATATAGTGGGCAAAAAGAGTGGAGAGGGTTTGCAGTGGAACCTCTTGCTTGAAGCGAAGGAGAACAATGAAAATACAGAAAAACATCCATAGAATAAGTCCCAATATTCGAAAGGGGAGAAGAAGTATATCAACGAGCTTGTTTAACGAGATATTCTGGAAAGCCTGTTTCCAAAGAACCACAAGAATATGCCTTCTGCTTGCTTCCAGACCTCCCAATCCTGGAGCAAGGGGGTATCGATAGAGCTGCATTTGTCCTTCAAATTCTCCTATTGCCGTATGAATGGGAATGATGTCTGGGTAGGGCTCGCAATTTTTTTCGAGGCTGCGATATGTCTCTTTGATGGCTTCGACGGAAAATATCTTGGCCTGATAGTGGAGGTGAAAGAGAATGGCAGCACAGCCGATATTACCACCGATATCGACAATAATTCCTTGTTTTGGGACAGCAGAAAACTGATCTAGTGATTGGGTGTACTGCAATACATCTTCCCATAAAATATCACTCCACGGTTGTCCCTTTACCGATTCGGGGATTGGATATCGCGACATATCGAGACTCAAGAGCTATGGGGTGAAATGATAATCAGCGTCTATGTTGGTTTATAACCGGTTTGATATTCATCGTATCTATGTTTTTTGCTCGGGGACTTCATCTTGCTCCAATCCATACTTTGCTGATATTCTTGCAGCGGTATGCCGGATTTGGAGATAGAATGCTCTCCATTGTCTCATCAAAATGATGAACATCTCTATTTGAATCAAAAGGAATAGCGTAGCATGGTGATGCCAACATTGTATATCCCCCATGGGGGTGGTCCATGTTTCTTCATGGATTGGACCATTGGGCCAAAAGATACCTGGGATGGTCTGGCCAGATGGCTGCGCCGATTCCCCAACAAGCTTCCAGAACGACCGTCTGCGATATTGATCATTTCGGCCCATTGGGAGAATCACAAACCAACCCTAACCACCAAGGAGAATCCGAATCTGATCTACGATTATCATGGGTTCCCACGCTCGACATATAAGCTCAAGTGGCCGGCGCAGAATAATCCTGCACTGGTTGCACGAATTCAAGAGCTACTGTCAGAGGTGGATATCGATTCAGAGATCCATCCAAAGCGAGGGTTTGATCATGGAGTGTTTGTTCCGATGAAGGTCTCTTTCCCCAATGCAGACATTCCCACTACCCAGCTGTCACTTGTCAAAGGATTGGATCCCGCATTGCATTTGGAGATTGGAATGGCTCTCCAGCCTCTTCGAGAAGAAGGAGTGCTGATTATTGGCAGTGGTATGAGCTATCACAATATGAAGAAATTCATGACCCCTGCTGCGCTACAGGCGTCGAAGAAATTCAACAACTGGCTTGAATATACTGTGGTTTTGGATCAGTGGGAACGCTTTGAGCAGCTCAGCAATTGGGAGCGAGCACCCGCTGCACGGCAGTGCCACCCCTATGCTGAGCATCTGCTTCCTCTGATGATTGCCGCCGGTGCTGCTGGTGAAGATCCAGGTCGCAAAGTCTTTGAAGATACGGTGATGGGGGCTGTTGTTTCTGCGATTCAATTTGGCTAATGCTCGCATCGGCAGGTTTTCGATTGCTATGAACCTTTTGTCGGACGTCGACCACCACGTCGTGGTCCATTCTTTTGCGGTCTTCTTTTGCGATAGCGTGGGTTGTGTGGTTTCTTTGCAGGCTGTTGTTTTTTCGGTGCCTCCTTACCCAGCTGCATCGCCTCTGGGAAATGCCAAGGGTGATCAGCGATCACCTGCAAAGGGGTTGCGGTCAGGCGCTCGATAGCGCGCAAAAAAGCGGTTTCTGAATCATCACAAAATGCAATCGCAATCCCGAGCCGTCCTGCTCTTCCGGTTCGTCCAATCCGATGTACATAGGATTCAGAGATGTTGGGAAGATCGTAGTTAAATACATGGCTCACACGCTCGACATCAATCCCTCGTGATGCGATATCGGTGGCGACCAGCACCCGAATACTGCGATCTTTAAACCCAGCCAAAGCCCGTGTACGTGCCCCTTGGGACTTATTTCCGTGGATGGCTGCAGCCATAACATTGCTTTTTGCAAGCTCTTTCACCACCCGGTTTGCTCCATGCTTGGTTCGGGTAAATACGATTGCACTTTCGATTTCAGGATCTTCTAGAAGATGACGGAGCAAGCGCTTTTTGTTGGATTTTTGTACAAACATGACGCGCTGCTCGATTTTATCAACGGTGCTCGATTGTTGATCGACTTCAACCTTGATTGGATCGGTCAAGAACCCGCTGGCAAGCTTGACAATGGATTTTGGCATCGTGGCTGAAAACAGTAGGTTTTGGCGTTTTTGGGGAAGCAACGCCAATACCTTTCGGATATCGTGAATAAAGCCCATGTCCAGCATCCGATCGGCTTCATCGAGGACAAAGAATTCGACCCGCCCAAAGTTCAGATGACCCTGCTGCTGGAGGTCGAGCAGGCGTCCGGGTGTGGCGATCAAAACATCGATACCCCGTCTCAGATCGGCGACCTGAGGTCGCTGGTTGACACCGCCAAAGATCACCCGATGACGAAGTGTGAGATATCGCGTATAGGCATCAAAATTTTCACCGATTTGGGCAGCCAGCTCTCGGGTTGGGGTGAGGATGAGTGCCCGAATGACTGGCTTTCCTTTTTTGGGATTGACTGCGAGTCTTTGTAAAATCGGAAGCAGGAAGGCTGCGGTCTTTCCCGTACCGGTTTGGGCACAGCCCAAAACATCACGTCCTTTGAGCAAAGGTGGTATGGCTGCAGCTTGAATGGGTGTCGGTTTTTTGTAGTTCTCGTCGGCGAGAGCACGCTGAATGGGCTCGATTAGCTCGAGCGAAGTAAAATTAGTCACAAATTTCCTTGGAAAAGGCGAGAGAAGAGATGTGTTCACGTTAAATAAAGAGACATCCTTCGCGAGCAGCACTGTTTTGAAAAAGTCTAGAATGGTAGTGCTATACTCGTAGTGTCCCTATCTATCTCTGGAAACTCGAATTAACAAGGTGTAAAAACCAGAGATCGTTGCTGATTTGAATATTCGTCTGTATTTTATTAGTGTATGGTTATTCGTAGGGGACTTTATGTGGTCAATTGTCTTTATTTTTGCCTGTACAGCCGAGCGCCTAGAGGGATCGCAGCCAGAGGACTGTATCGATCGTGCAGATAATGATATGGATGGGGATTTTGATTGCGATGATGATGGTTGCCAGAATTCGCCCGATTGTCAGGATACAGGAACTGTTGCGCAGCCACTAGAAGAGCCCTCCTCTGAGGATACTGGAGCTCCGGATTCCCAAGATACTGGAGAAGAGGAGGAGCAGGATCCCCAAGATACTTCGGAGCAGGAGGATCCCGAGACCTTTGATTTTTACAGTGATTTTGAGAAGGCGGATTATCAGCAGGTACTTTATTTGGGAACCCGCTTCTATGGGGCCCAGCGCTGTGGAGACCATCACAATTGGATTCTTCAAGACAATGCTTTTGGTGATCATTGCCATCTTGAGGATGGCCCTGCCTATCAAGCAGGTGCTGATATGGTGGGAGGATGGCATGATGCGGGTGATTTTATCAAGTTTAGCTTAACCCACTCTTGGGCGGTATATACTCTGCTCAAGGGCTATGAAGTCTTTCCCAGCGCATATCGAGATCAGGATCAGCATGATTACTCCGGTGTGGCCAATGGTGTTCCGGATGTGCTGGATGAGGTGAAGCAGGCGACAGATTATCTCAAAAAGCTTCATCCAGATAGCCAAACCCTAATCGCACGGATTGGTGGGGATCAGGATCATGATAGCTGGGTGACCTCTCCCTATCAGTCTACATTGAGTGTGGAACAGGGAGGCGGGGCGAGACCGGTCTATACAGGTGCACAGGCAGATATAGCAGGAATTACAGCCGCCGCATTGGCCCTGATGTCACAGCTATACGAGCCCTTTGATGCGGAATATTCTGCAGAGTGTTTGGAGCTGGCGGTAAGTATCTATGAGCTGGGGAAAACCCGACCAGGAACCACAGCCGATAGCTTCTATCCAGATGGCTCGTGGGAGGACTCGATGCTCTGTGGCGCCGCTGAGCTTTATCGAGCGACAAACAATGGGAGCTATTTGGATGATGCGATTGGGTATAATGACTCGATAGGAACGCATTGGTGGGTGGTTGGATGGGATAACAACACCGATTATTGCCGTCACAGTTTATTTCTCTCGGGTGAAACCGCTGCCCTTGACAATTGGCATAGTGACGTGTCCCGCTATCCCGGTGCTGTGACCTCCGATCAATATGTCGATGGTTTGGCCTGGTTCTTGAATTGGGGGAGCCTGCGTTTTGCTATGAATGCGGCCTTTTCTGCCGCCCTGTACTATGATGTCACCGGAGAAACCGCCTACCGTGATTTTGCGATCTCTCAGGCGGACTATGTCTTGGGAAGCAATGAGTATGCACGCTCCTTTGTGGTCGGCTGGGGAGAAAATCCACCACAGCATCCACATCATGCCAATGCCTATGGGCGCGAAGCGTTGGATTGGGATCTTTCGCAGCCATTTTTACACTCATTAGAAGGAGCTATGGTGGCGGGCCCGACCCAGTCTTGGGAGGAGGTAAGCAGCCCGGGATATGCCGATGATATCAATGATTGGGTCGGAAACGAAGTGACGATTGATTACAATGCCGGTTTTGTTAGTACCATGGCTTTTATGGTACATCTCTATGGCGGTCAGTAGGGTGTCTGTATGGCTGTGGCACGGTCTGATTAATGGTAATATATGTAAAACGACAAGCATTTTGTTGGGTTCACCATTTGACATCAGAATATAAAAAACAACACCATCTAGTAAGGATATGGGATGTTCCGATTCGTATTTATTTTTGTGTTCTTTTTTGTAAATATGAATTTTGCGATTGCTGAGCCCAATCAGAAAGAATTGTTGTTACAAAAGAAAGCTTTTTCAGAGTGGAAAAAACTTCAACCAATTCTGAAAAACAAGAGTCTAGAAGGGAAGGAAAAACTCCTACAAAGATTTGCAAAAAAATACAGCCAAGACACGTTGAGAAATCAAGGCTATTCAAAAGACCTTAAGATTCTTCAGGCGAGCATCGCAAACAAGCGGCTAAAATCAATAAAGAGTCTTGCGAACACAAAGTTCTTTTTGCAACAAAAAGCATCGTCTGATTGGATCAAGATTGAATCTAAATTCAAAAGCACGAGTCTGGCAGAACAATTGGTATTTCTTCAAGATTTCATCATAGAATATAGTGACGTAATATTGAAAGAA
>Ga0163180_10002428_pt1 | contig 10425 bp, 9 predicted proteins | sample AtlANTMetagenome_2_FD_109647 | JGI IMG/M metagenome (GOLD analysis project Ga0163180, IMG submission 109647) | Marine eukaryotic phytoplankton communities from the Atlantic Ocean - Atlantic ANT 4 Metagenome | ecosystem: Environmental > Aquatic > Marine > Oceanic | place: North Atlantic Ocean...
GCAGCATTCCACTTTGCTTTATTCTTCATAAAGACTAGAACAGATTTCTTCCAAGCAGTAGTTTTTCGCTTAGGATTTTTTTCTGGACCTTTAACTTGCTTCTTTGGTTTGATTTCTATTATGTATTTCTGTTTCTTAGCAGTTTTGATATAGAAGTCTGGATAATACCTATGAACTCTACCATCAGTAGGACAACGGTAAGGAATGATTACTTCCTCACTTCCCCACTCAAGAATTGAGTCTGTAGAATCACAGAAGTGCATAAATTTTTTCTCCCAATTTGATCTGTATATGATCTTTGTTGGGTTTCCTTTATACTTCTTAGGATTCTTTGGTTTATACTTACCTGAATAAGCCATCCTAAATAAAATGGATACACTTAGATATTTAGAGTGCCTAATACCTCAATACCAAAATATGTTCAGGATATCGCTAAGAAAGGCGGTATGGCGATGTCCAATGGATTCGCCGTAAAGTTTGATATCAATGGTACATTGAAGAAGTACATTGATAGTGTTGTAACCAATGCTGATATATACGAAGGATTTTGTGATGAAGCTCAATTACCACCTTCACAAGCAGCTACTGGACAGTTACAAGGGAGACTTCTAGGAGAAGGATCCATATCATATGCTCACACTAAGCTTTACACTGATGTTCAATTAGGATGGATGTGTGATGCTAACATGGAACCATTTAAGTTTGTTAATGCTTGGTGGCAGTATATATTTGCTGAGTTTCAACCTGCTGCTGGAGAAGGCGATGCTGTTGATAAGGATGGATATGCACCAGGAACTACTGGTGCTAGTTTCGGTAAAATAATGAGTACCGATTGGAAAAAGAAGTCTAGAACTACTAGGGTTAGATATCCAGATGACTACACTTGCACTATTAGGATAGCAAAGGTAGAAAGAGGGTTTGATTCAGCAATTGAAAGGGTTTCTGAAGTTCATGTGCTTCAAGATGCTTATCCATATACTGTTGAGTCTATACCATTATCATTTGGTGCTTCTCAAATAACTAAAGCTACAGCAACATTCCATTATACTAAGCATCATGTGGTGTATAATGATATTTCTGATTGGGGTTGGAATAATGTGACTTCATCTAAAGATTCTGATGATCCTGAATTTGGTTTATTTGGTCTTACCACAGAAAACGGAATATCAAGGGGTCAATAACGCTACTAAATAAAAGAAAACTACATTATGGCTTTACCAAAGGTTGTTGCTCCTACCTATGAGCTCGAATTGCCGTCAAACGGAAAAAAGATTAAATACCGTCCATTTCTTGTTAAAGAAGAGAAAGTCCTTCTTATTGCAATGGACTCAGGAGATGAAAAGCAGATAACACAAGCAACTGTTGATGTAATTAAATCTTGTGTTTCATCTCGTATAAAAATTGAAGATTTACCTAGTTTTGATCTGGAGTATGTATTCCTTAAAATTCGTGCTGCTTCCGTAGGAGAAGAGATCACAGTCAATGTGGTGTGTCTGGATGATAATAAAACTAAAGTATCACATACTATCAACATTAATGATGTTGAGGTCTTTAAACCAAAAGGTCATACTGATAAGATTATGATCAATAAAAATGTAGGTATTATTATGAAGTACCCTAAGTTGGATCATTTCATTGAATTTGGGGTTAGAGGTGAGACTGATATGGATGGTTTGGACATTATTGTTGGATGTATAGATCAGATTTTTGAGGGTGAAGATGTTACTGAAGCTTCTGAGTGTACACCAAAAGAACTTCAGGAATTTATCGAGAGTCTTACTCAAAGGCAATTCAATAAAGTCGCTAAATTTTTTGAGACAATGCCTAAACTTCAACATAAGTTTGATGTTATTAATCCTAATACTAAGAAGTCGTCTACATATACCTTAGAGGGGCTGCAGAGTTTTTTCGCATAGCACTCTTCCATACTAATTTGGAGGAGTATTATCAAACTAACTTCGCTCTAATGCAGCACCATAAATATAGTTTGACAGAACTAGACAATATGATGCCTTGGGAGAGAGTAGTGTATCTTGCACTCCTTACCCAATATCTTGAGGAACTTAAACAAAAGCAAGCACAACGATAATGGCTTCAGGAACCCAAGGATATTCAAATACTTCGACAGATAAGAGTCTTTCTGATACTCTTATTTCTGAGTACAAGAAGCTGCGAAAGAGATCTAAGTCTGGTGGTAGTGATAATCCTATAGATCCTGCAAATCTTAAATTCGTTCAGGACTCTGTTCAAGCTGTAGATGATTTTATAGTAAGTGGTATTAGTGGTATAACATCCATGTTTTCTACTAGTGTTAGTCCACTAGACCCAGTTAATTTGGATGATGGTACTGCAATTGATATTACTTCTGAAGTAGTTAACGAGAATAAAAAGCAGACTGCTTTATTGGAAGCACAAAATACTTTATTTGGTAAGTTTATTGAGATTAAGAGAGATCAGATAGCAGATTCTAAGAGATTGAGACAAGAAAATAGGATGGAAGATGAGGAATTTCTGTCTGGAACTCAGGGATTTGAAACTGGGATAGAGAAGAAACAAGGTGATGGTATCATAAGTAAGCTTTCTGATCTCGTACAAATTGTAGGTGGCGGTGTTGTTGCTTTTAATGCATTACCTTTAGCTTTTAAGACATCAGTTGCATCTTTAATACCTAAGATGTCTGGTTTATTTAAGGGATTAAAGTTAGGTGGTGCTGTAAAAAATACTAAGAACTTTTTTAGTAATATGTTCAGAAACAAAAATGTTTCTGCTAAAGATTCTATAGTCAATCAAAAGGGACAGACTGTAACTCCTCGTACAAACTTAAACAATTTAACAAAGATCAACGAAGTTGGCGATAATATATCAAAGAACATAAAAAATAAAAATCTACAATTAAAAGAATCTGTTCTTCAGAGTGCAGATGAAGTAATTAATACTCCTAATACCGCAAAGGTACTCGAAGAAGTTATTCCTCAAGGTAGTTCTTTCAATGCAAACTTATCAAATAATATAAAATCTGCAAATACAAACTTAGGTACAGGTATTGTAGATGATGTAGTAACTGCAGGTGCAGGTACTGCAGATGAAGCTGCTGGTAACATTGTTAATCAAATAACTTCTAAACCTACTGTTAAACCTAAGTTTAATATTAAGACCTTCCTTAACCCTAGGACAATTAATTGGAAGAGTATGTTTAAAGGTGGTGTTGTTGGTATAGTTACTGGATTGATTACTGGAAAGATTCATGAGGCATTAAACGAATGGGATGCTTCTTCCGTAGCAAATGGTATATCAAGACAAGATATCGATACACAAAAAGCACAGATTTTAAAATTAGAAGAAGAGATTCTCAAAGAAAAAGATTGGAAGAAGAATCCTCTATTCAGATTACAGCAACTTCAGGGAATACTTGAGGCTGTTGTTAGTATGGGTGGTAAGTCTCCACTTAGAATTGGCGATCAGAAAATAAAATTTAATGAAATGATTCTTCAGAAATTGAAGGATAAAGGCATTGATATTAATAGTACTACCGTAGATGGTGGTGTAACAAATAATAACGAAGAAATTAATAATACGGAGGTTAATGGAGATGAAAACTTTAGTTCTAATTCTAATGCTTTTTCAACAGAGAACATTCTGGGTAGTCAAGGAGTAGAAGTAGCATCAACAGATTTGACTGGAGTTTTAGGTAATACTAATAACGTCTCTAAAGTAAATGGACAGAACTTCTTCCAGACAAGTAATAAGACTAGCACTGGAACCTTAAAAGGTCTAACTGCGGATGACTATAAACACTTAGCATTTGCTATTAGTGGCGAGGCTTCTCAAGGTACTGATGATATCTATGGTGTTGCTGCTTCTATTCTTAATAGGAAAGCAAGAGGTGATGGTACTATAGAAGAAATTATCTCAGCACCTGGACAATATGAAGCATTTGAGAAGGGAACTATGGTTGATAGTCCTGAGATTGCAGCTCTATTGCAAAGTAAAGAAGGACAAGCAAAGCTTATGGAAGCACTTAAAGTTTTACAAGGTAGAACTGATTTCAAAGGACAGTCTCAATTGAGTAATAGAGTTCCAGAAGAAGATCCTATGTTTGATCCAACTGGTAATTTCTTCCATCATTCATGGCAAACTACTGGTGATTCTGTAAAACCAGATGGATGGGAACCAGCTAATTGGATGCAGTATATGCCTAATGAGTTTGAAGGAGCACAGGGATTGAGTAATAAGTTATCTACATCTGTTGCTGCCCTTAGCAATGATACATCAAATAGTCCTCAGTTTATTGTTATACCATCTCAACAACAAGTTGCTAGTACTGGAGGAAATGAGCAAGGCACAACCTTATCTACTTCTTCTCAACCTATTGATAATAGACTGCTTGACCTGTATAAATTTAATAGCTTCCAAAGGCTTAATGCATAATGAAGAATAGTAATAGTGCTTTTTCATATGTTCTAACAAAGTTAGACCTTATAGATGCAGTTTCTAAGAAACCTTGGAACTTGATGCCTGGTGTTCAGTCTATAACATACTTTGAATCTATCACTGATCCATATGTGAGTGCTAATATCAGAGTATTAGATTCTGGTAAGTCTGTAATTAATCAAATAGTTGGTGGTGAAGATGTAGAAATGAGTATTGCTGGACCTGATGAGATAGAATATCATTATATTATGAAAGTATATACTATCAATGATAGATCTATCTCCAATAAAATACAGACATATAATATTGGATTGATATCAGCAGAAGCTCTTACTAATGAATCTTTGAAGATTTCTAAGACTTTAACAGGTCGTCCTGACATTATAGCGAAAAAGATCTTAGAAGATGAAAAAATTATTGCTACAGAGAAAGATTTCTTTGGAACTCCTTGTCAGAATAATACAAAAATACATCCTAATGGTAAGTCACCCTTTTCTGTGATATCTTCTCTTTGTAATGGTTCTATCTCTGCTGCTAATTCTAATGTAGATAGCGGTAATAGTTCTTCTACTACAAATAAGGATAAATCAATTGGTGGTAGTGCTGGATATGTGTTCTTTGAGAATCGTAGGGGATATCATTTTAAATCAATTGATGCTCTCTGTGATGTTAAAGGAACCTTTGGTGGTAATAAGAACATAAAAACATTTACAGATGAACCACGTGAACAAGAGGGTTCAGGTGAAGATAGTATCATAAATGTTAATTTTGAGAGTGAGATAAATCTAATTCATGCATTGCGTCTAGGAACATATTCATCACAACTGCAAACTTATGATATATCTTCTGGTAAGTTTGAAGTATATAATTATAAGTTACATGAGCAATGGGATAATCAAGCTCACTTGGGATCTCAAGATAAGCTGAATCCCATGCAACAAAAACTATCAGAACATCCAACAAGGATCTTATCAACTATAGTTGATCATGAGAAAAATTACATGGGTATAAACACAGCAGACCCAGATGATCCTGATTATAAGAATGATAACAATCACTGGGATTATAGTAAGCACAGTATAGTACAAAATATTTCTCGTAATTTCATGCTAAATACACAAGGGTTACGTATTGATATTCCAGGAAATCTCGATTTATGTGTTGGGGATGTTATCAACGTAATATTACCTTCGTCAGTCTCTGAAGATCTGAAATTGGATAATAGAATAGATGAATCTAACAGTGGATTTTATCTTATTAGCAAATTATCTCGATTCTTTGATCAAAGAACACAAGAGGTAACTACTGTGTTAAAATTAAACAGAGATTCTTTTGGTATTCAACAAACGGAGTAAAAACTATGAAAAGTATAGAAGACCACATTAAAAAAGATAAAGAGATCGTTGATGATCCAACAGCAAACCCTGCTGCTCGCAGACATGCTAAGGAGGAGTTACATGACCTCATAGAATATGAAGAGCATCATCATGACGAGATCGTAGCAGGAGACCACCACGATCCAAATGCACTTGAGTTGTTTTGTGACCAACATCCAGATGAGCCTGAGTGTTTAGTATACGATGATTGAGGTATAACCTATGGATCCTTCCCTTCAATCTTCAATGCCTCTCCATAGAATTGGAGAAGATGGTACTACTTGGTGGATTGGTCAAGTAGAACAGATTGATACTGTTAAAGCGTCTAATCGTTTTAAGGTGAGGATCCTTGGTGTTCATACTCATGAATGTGAAAATGTAAAAACTGAAGATCTACCTTGGGCACATGCTACTCTACCTCTTACTACACCATATGGTGTTGGTGGTAGAAAGGGTGCTACTGTTAACTTAGAACCTGCTGATTGGGTATTTGGTGTTTGGACTGATATTGATAAGCAAAAACCTATAATATTAGCATCATTAGGTCAGACACCAAATGCTGCATCAACAGCACCAGAGACATTAAAGTCTGAAGATGGAACATGTTTAGCATTCCAATCTAAAAGGCATCCAGATACTAATCCTTACACACATCTAGCAGTTAACTATGCTGAGAATAATAAGAATATAGCTTCTGGTCAAGTTGCTGGTGGAGATCCAGGCACATATGCTGCTGCTGATCTTATGCATCAGAAGGAGAACTCACCTGTAAATCCATTTGGTTCTAATGTTACCGTTGCTATAGCACAGGCAGAGTGTGGTGGAGAGACTAAATCAGAGATTAAGTACATCATGGGTGAACTGTTTAGAATGGTTCAGGATAGTGGTGGTAATATAGGTGATTATTTAATTAATAAGGTTAATGGAGAGCTTGTTGGTTATGCTAACAAAGCAAAGGGATATATTAATAAAATTCTTAGAGTTATTAAAGCTGCTCTAGCAAGGATTCGTGGTGAGATAATTGCTGCACTTAGGAAGGGTGTTGAAGCTCTTGTTAAGATGATAACATCACCATTTAAGGGTATCATGGAGTCTGTGCAGATGTGGTTACAGGCCATGCTTGCTAAGATTGGATGCTCTATAGAGGATATATTTGAAAGATTGATCGACTTTGTTACTAAGTTGGTTTTTAACTATTTGATGAAAGTATTCAGATCAGCAACATGTCAGATTGATATCTTTGTTAATTCTATTCTTAACAAGATCATGTCTTTTGTTAATAGATTACTTAACAGTGTACTTGGTCCTCTGCAGTCGATTCTTAAAATAGCAGGGAATGCACTGAACATTGTTGGTGGTGCTATGTTTAAGATTATGTCTATACTTGGTATCTCTTGTGGTGGTATGGATTCTAAGTGTGGTGATGAGAATACATATTCCACTAGACCTAAGAAGAAAGACAAGAGTGATAGTTTAGATGATCTAATTGAAGCACTAGAGAATGGACCACTTGATTATGGTCAGAGTGTTTGTGACGATGCTAGGACTTTTGCTCCACCTGATGTAACTGGTGGTATCATATTTGGTGGTACTCCTAAGATTACTCCTGGTGGTGGTAAGAATGAATTGATATATGGTGGATCATCTGATCCTAATACAGGTGCAGGTACATTACCACCTGGTGATAGTGATCCTAGAACAACCGAAAGAAAAGTTGAGTATGAGATCTTTGATGCTAATGTTATTGAAGGATCTAAAGCAGAGGTTGTTGTAAAAAGGACTGGTTATAGTCAAGCTTCTAGTTCTATTGCTTTTAAATCAGCAGATGGTACTGCTACGGAAGGTGTCGATTATGAAAAAGTAGATGGTATTCTTGGATTTGGTCCTAATCAGTTGCAAAGAACTATTACTATACAGACATACCTAGATTCTGAAAATGATACACCAGAAGATTTTACTATATCAATAGATTATGCTACTGGTGTAGGAGAAGCAGAGTTTATAAATCAGAAAGCTACAGTTACCATAGGTTTAGCACCAGAACCAGAACCAGATGATCCTGATCCATATGTACCTACTATTATAGGACCAGGAACTAGACCTGTTGTGATCACACCTATCATTGGTGGTGAAACAGATCCAGAGAATCCTACTATACCATATACAGATCCACCTATAGAACTTATTGATACTGAGGTAAGTATTGCTATTACTTCTGATAAGCTTGAGTACAAGGAAGGAGAGTTTGTAACATATACTATATCAAGTGCTGGTATTCCTAATGGAACTGTATTAGGATGGACATTATTTGGTCCTAATATAACCAAGGAAGATATTGTTGGTGGTAACTTCTTTGGAACATTTGAAATTTATGATAACAAAGCTATTATCATTGTTGGTATTGCAGCAGATAGTAGTATTGAAGATAGAGAGTTACTTACTATGAGTATTAATGGTACTGGTGCTAGAGCTCATGTACATATATTAGCACAGGAAGCAAAATTCACATCACCTAAGAAAGATCCTGAAGAAGATCCAGGATTTAGACCACCTACACTTTCCGAACCTATTGTAGATCCAGGTGGTAAAATTATTGAGATTCCTATAGATGATCCAGGTGATCCATATATACTCCCACCTTCTATAGCGATTACTGGACAAGGATTTGGTGCTATTGGTGTTCCTTTATTGGATACCGATGGTCGTGTTACTGAGATCAGAATAACACAGAGGGGAACTAACTATGTTCCTTTCCAACCAACAACAGTATCATGTGTTGTAGATTCTATAACTCTTATAAGACCAGGTACAGGATATACCAGTGTTCCTACTGTTTATGTTGATGGAGTATCTACACTTGCTGTTGCTAAAATTAATGATAAAGGATTTGTTGTTGGTTTTGAGGTGCTAGATAGAACAACAGTATATGATACACCACCAACCATCGAGATTATAGGTGGAAATGGGTATGGTGCTAAAGCATTAGCAAGCATGAGTTGTCTTGACAGTGATACAAGAGATACGCTAGGATATGCTAAGATTGGTACTGGTAGATATGTGGATTGTCCGTCATGAGTGAAACATCAGGAGCAGTAGAACAGTACAGTAAGGACGTACAAAAACAGGAGTTACCTGATGGTAGTGGTGGTAAGTATACAGTACCACCAGATACTGCACCATCATCTGCTACTAATCCAGCATTAATGGGTAAGACCAGACTCCTTGGTACTAAGGAGATGAGACACCTTAATGATGAGAACAGAGCAACATATCTTCTAGCAACTGATAATGGTCAGTCCATATACATGGATGAGACTGGTAATATTTTTATAGGATCTGCTAAGGTAGGTGAGGATGAACAGAATGGTCAGATTATAGTAAGATCACAGGGAGATTTGGTAGTTAAGGTAGGTGGTAGACTTCTATTAGAGATAGAGAATTTATTAGATGAGGAGAAACCATTATCATTTAAGGTAGGTGGAAAGGTTAATATAGAATCAACAGGTAGTGATGTTAACATACATGGTAAAAATCTTACAGTAAGTGCTGATACTGACCTAACTTTAAAAGGCGAAAAGGTTATGATTCAAGCAGGTAAAGGTGCAGGTAATTGTGAGATTACTTGTGGTGAATTTGCTATGGATAATACTCTAGCAAACATCTCATCATCTGGACCTTGGAAGCATAAGTTAGAAAGTAACTATGAGATGGTGATGAAACATCCAAAGGGTATAGTATCTTTTGACTCTATGGGTGCATTCAGTGTGAAATCATTAGATTCAACGAAACTTGAAGTTGGTGGTAGACTTGGGATTGATGTTGGTGGTGTTGCTAAACTGCCTGTTGTTCCTGGTCCAGAATCATTTAAGTTAACAGCAAAGACAGGTGATGCTAAGATGGACATTACTGCTGGAAAGATGGATCTAACTGTGGGTAAAAACTTCACAGAGATCATAGGTGGTAATAACACTCAAACTATTACTGGTAATCATATCTTTACTCAGTCTGGTGCTACTGCTAAGGAGACCTTTAGTGGTGATTTGATGACTACAGTTACTAAGGACTGGACTCAAATGATTACTGCTAATACAATAATAGATTCAAAGGGTACACTCAATGTTATGGGTACAGGTGCTACTCAATTGAGTAGTCAGTCTACTTTAAACTTAACATCTACAGGTGCGATGACTCTATTCTCATCTGGTATCATCAACATCAACGCATAACATGGAAGACGAAGAACTGCTTGATGATTTAAAAGAACGGATAAAAGAAGGTCCGATTATCTTCACACCTGATGAGGATTGGTTAGAGAAGCTTAACACAGAAGAATAAAGTTTGGTAATGTGTGGGGTTGTATGCTATAATATAACCATATATACCAAGACGTAAGCTTCGACTTCATGAAGAAATTATTTTTACTAGCAACAGCACCATTATTAGTAGGATGCGATCCTTCAGGTGGTATGGGATCTATTAACTGGAGTAATCCAGGAACACCAGGTGTATATTCTTGTGAGTATGCAGAAGGTGGAGCAGGTGCTCAAGCTTGGTGTGACACAGGTGAGCACCCTAACCTATGTGATTGTTAAGAAACTGGCACAAGCCCCCTTGACCC
>Ga0163180_10002431_pt1 | contig 10419 bp, 6 predicted proteins | sample AtlANTMetagenome_2_FD_109647 | JGI IMG/M metagenome (GOLD analysis project Ga0163180, IMG submission 109647) | Marine eukaryotic phytoplankton communities from the Atlantic Ocean - Atlantic ANT 4 Metagenome | ecosystem: Environmental > Aquatic > Marine > Oceanic | place: North Atlantic Ocean...
CGGGCTTGGGCAGGTCGACGAGCCACACCGAGCCGCCCAGCAGCGTCGCCAAGCCCGCGAGCTTGGTCGACATCGGAAGCGCTCGCGCGCATATGGCTCGGGCAGACCAAACGTCGCAGGATAGCGCCTGGTCAGGGTTAGGGCGCATGAACCTTGAACCACCGCACTCGTGAGATTGACAATCGCGCGCTTGCTCGCTTGTCAGGTATCGACAAGGTGATCATGCCGAAGAAGAACAACAGCGAGGATCTGTCGCGCGAGCTGCTGGAGCGCAAGATGCACCGCGACGACCTGTGCACGCCGGAGCAGAAGCGGCACCAGGCGAGGGAGGGCTACCAGCGGTTCACGGAAGAGGAGAAGCGCGAGCCGCACTCGCTGCAATACCGGAGCGGCTTTGCGCTCGACGCCCCGTGGCTGCTGCGGGCGGACATGCCCGCGTACCTGCGGGAGGACCGCCCGCCCTTCTACGCGTTCATCCCGAAGGACCAGGCGCCGGAGCTGCACCCGCTGCTTGAGCACCAGACGGTTGCCACCAACCTGGGCCACCCGACCAAGGGCGTCATACGGGTGCTGGTGCCCCAGAATGCGGGCCCCGAGGAGCGCCTCCTCCTCCACGAGGAGTACCACGCGGGGACGAACCGGGTGTACTCGCGCGACTACTCGTGCGGCCCGCTCACGCGCGCCGTGGCCCAGCACCTGGGCACCTTTGACGGCGACGAGGAGGAGATGGCGTGGTCCGCCTACGTCTTGCGCCAGTTCTACGACGCCCAGGGCACGCGCGTGATCGCGGCGCGCGTCCTTGCCGACACCGCGATCCTGGACGACCGGCGCGACCTGTTCCCCTACGCGTACGTGTACGAATCCACCACTGACGGCCGGGAGAACCGGGAGACCGCCGTGTGGTTGCGCAAGGGCAACGCGCTCACCGCGCGCAGCTTCTACAACGACGAGGGCGCGCGCCGGAGCATCGAGTACAGCAACGGGATGAAGGCCATGTACACGGGCCCCTACGGCAACGAGCGGATGGTCACGATGACCAGGGATCCGGCGGTGAGCAGCGGCGTCGTGCGCGAGTTCTACGCCGGCCCGCCCGGGTGCGCCTACCTCACGCGGCAGGTGTACCAGGACGGCACCATCAAGTTCTTCGCGGGCACCACGCCCAACTTCGTGCATCTCAGCAAGGTGTGGCACCCCGACGGGCGGACCGAGCTGTACTCCGGCGACTGGCGGGGCGTGGCGCTCGTTGGCACTGGCTACGAGCCGCGCGACGGCGAGCAGACCATTGAGCCGACGCCGGGCCTCGTCCGGGCCGTGCTGGCCATTTGCGACGGCTTTGAGCGCGAGGCGCCGCAGGAGGAGCTGGCCGGCCTCGCCAAGCAGCTCGCGGAGGTGGCCCCCGCCGATCGCATCAGCGAGGTCATTGCCAGCAACGAGGACGACCCGGAAGCGGCCTGGGCGACGCTGGCCGCGCGCGCGTTCGCCGCCGGCGGCGGCGATAACCCGGACCCGCGCGCCTGCGTCCTCTCGCACTTCCTCGGCAGCAGCCCGGCGCGGGCGGCCGAGATCATCCAGGTCCACGAGGGCGTGCAGAGCGCGACGGCCGTGTGCGCCGCCAAGTTTGAGCAGCACGCCCCGCGCGACCCCGCCAACCAGGCCCACATGGACGTCCTCGAGGGCGAGCTCGCCGCCTCGTTCAAGATCATGACCGACAACGGCGTGTCCAAAGAGGATGCCCAGCGCGTGCTCGACGAGTTCCTCACCGACGCGGACGCCAAGGCCCGGGCCATGTGCGCGGCGGGGGTCAGTGGACCGACGGTGGGGCCCGAAGAGGTGGAGCGCATCACGCGCAGGCTGGCCCACGCCACGATGAACAAGGCGCTCGCCACCGTCCGGCCGGCCACCGAGCAGGGCGCGGCGTCGGCCAACGGGGCGACGCCCGCGCCCCAGGGCGACCTGGACAAGGTAATGCGCATCGGCACGTCGCACCCGCGCACCGACCTGCACGGCAAGCGCGTCAAGATCCTGTCGCGGGCGGGCAAGCTGCGCGCGGGCGAGCGCGAGATCGAGTTCCTCGACGCGCCGGTGCCCAAGCCGCCCAAGGGCGCGACGCGCTGGGTCGTGCTCACCACCGACCTGGTCAAGGAGGCCGAGTGGCTCGCCGCGCGTTCGGCCAAGCAGGCCGAGCGCGCCGCCAAGGCCGAGTCGGACAAGGCGCGCCGCCGCGCGAACAAGCTCGCCAGGCAGCTGGAGTCGGACGCGAAGCTGGCCGCCGAGCTGCAGGAGGAGGAGAAGGCGGCGGTGCTGGCGGCTGCGGCGGCGCCCCCCGGCCCGCCGCCCGAAGGCCAGCGCCCGCTCCGGGAGCAGCTGCGCTGCCCGATCGACGGCGCGCTGCTCGAGGACGCGGTGCTCGCCTCGGACGGCTACGTCTACAACAAGTCGAGCCTGCAGGCGCACTGGACCACGAAGGAGGCGCTCGTCTCGCCGGTGACGGGCGCCACGATGACCAGCGTGCTCTGCCGGCACAACCCGATCCGCTCGGTCGTCAAGGAGCTGATCGCGGCGCCGGACAAGGGCCAGGGCGTGCCGGCGGACGAGCCCGACCTCGTGCTCTGCCCCATCTCGCAGGAGGTGATGCAGGAGCCGGTGCTCGCCGAGGACGGCAACCTCTACGACCGGGCGACGCTGGCGCAGTGGTTCGCCACGGGCGCGACCACCAGCCCGATGACGAACACGGCCATGGGCCAGCAAGTCCTGGCCGACCGCCACGCGGCGATCCTCTGCGCGGCGTGGCGCGCCTGAGGCGCCGGTCGACAATGAACGCGCGTGTGCGCGCGTGTGTGTGTGTACGTGTGCGACGTGTCGATTGTCAAAGTTAACAAGGTTTCTCTTGCCCGTAGCGCCCGATTGTTGACCCTAGGGATCCCGCACTCGCGACGTCCACTTGTCAGGTTTCATTGCGAAAATGTCGACTGCTGGCGAGGCGTACTACGATCAGGACGAGGCGTACCAGGTTGCGATGCGGCAGAGGGAGGGGGGCTTCTCGATGCACGCCGACGAGTACTACTCGGACGAGGCGCTCCCGGCGTTCCTCAAGGTGCAGACCAGCAAGCGCTACCTGCTGGAGGAGGGGTTCGCCGCGACGCCCGCCAACACGCCGGAGAACCACGTGTACCCCTACACCTGGGTGATCCAGGACGGCGCCGACACGCGCAGGCTCAACACGGTCATCCGGGGCGACGAGGAGGAGGTGATCGGAACGGGCCAGCTGGCCGGCGGCGGGGCAACCATCAAGTTTGTCGACCAGCTGTGGGGGCCGGACCGCCGCGGCTACGGGTACCTGTCCGTGGAAGACGAGCACGGCCAGCGTCACCTTGCCAAGTCCGCGTGCATCCAGCGCACCTTCGTGGACAGCCGCAACCCGAGCGTGCGGCTGGCGTGGCGCACCGTCACCGACCTCGCGCTGGTGTCATACGGGAACGACATGGTCGCGTACGTGCGCGTGTTCCACCCCGACGGCAACGTGCCGCGCATCGACTTCCTGCGCAAGGGCAACGGCCTCAAGGGGCGGTGCTACTACAGCACCGAGGGCGCCAAGACGCACATGTCGATGGACGACGGACGGACGATGATGTACCACGGGCCGCGGGGCCAGGAACGCATGGTCTGCGCCGACAAGGACCCCGCGCGCAACCTGGGGTGCACCAAGGAGTTCTACGCCGGCCCGCCGGGCCGGGCCTACCTGGTCCGCCGGCTCTACCAGGACGGCAAGGTGACCTTCTACCGCGGCACCACGCCGAACGAGGTGTCCAAGGCCAAGACGTGGCACCCCGGCGGCCGCACCGAGTACTTCACGGGGCCGCGGAACCGCGAGCGGAAGGTGGCCGAGGGCCACGAGGAGACGCCCACGGCGTCGCTGCACCGGCCGCGCCCGGGGCCGCCGCCGCCGCCGCCGCCTCCGGCCGCCGCGGCGGCGCCCGCGGCGGCGCCCGCGCCCGCGCCCGCGCCCGCGCCCGCGCCCGCGCCCGCGCCGCAGGCAACGGGCGAGTGGGACGTGTCGCTCTACGACAGCGACGACGATGCGGCCACGGCGGCCGCCGACCCGGTCTTCTACAAGGGCGCCATGGTGCGCATCGCCGAGGCGCACCGGCGCACCGACCTGCACGGCCGGCAGGTGGTGCTCAAGCGGCTCCTGCGCGGCGAGGTCCGGCAGTGGCAGATCGAGTGGGCGCCGTCGACCCGCCCGGAGCCGTCGGGCCAGACGCACCCGTCCCTCAAGTGGGTCTTTGACCAGGCGCACCTGGTGTCCGAGGAGGACTACCAGACACAGCAAGCGGCGCGCGTGGCGGCGCGCGCCGCCAAGGCGGAGTCCAAGGGGGCGCGCAAGCGCGCCAAGGCGCTCGCCAAGAAGTGCAAGGACGACGCGAAGCTGGCCGCCGAGCTGCAGGCGATGGCCGTGGACGAGCCGCCCGCGCCGGCGGCGGCGGCGCCGGCGGCGGCGCCGGCGCGCGAGATCAAGCCGCCGCCCGAGGGCCGGCAGCCGCTCGCGCGGGTCGCGTGCTGCCCGATCAGCGGCGAGCCGCTCACGGAGGCGGCGCTCGCCGAGGACGGGTACCTCTACAACGAGCCGGCGCTGCGGGCGTACTGGGAGGGCCAGGCCTCGCCCGCGTCGCCCATCACGGGCGAGGCGATCGGCTCGGCCCTCGCCAAGCACTTTCCGATGCGCTCGCTCGCCGACGAGATCGCCAAGGCGGGCGCCGACTCCGAGTACGAGGTGGTGCCGCGCGAGGCGCCGGCGATCGTCACGTGCGCGATCTCGCTCGAGGTGATGGAGGACCCCGTCCTGGCGCAGGACGGCTACCTCTACGAGCGCGAGGCCCTCGCGCGCTGGTTCGCCACCGGCCAGCGCACCTCGCCGATGAGCGGGCTGCCGATGGGCAACCGCCTCGTGCAGGACCGGCACGTCGACATCCTCTGCGCGGCCTGGCGTGGCTGAGCGGTCGCGGGGCGCGCGTGTATGCGTGTAGCGTGTAGATTTGTGTGAAGTGCTGTGAGGGTGTGCTATAACACGCTTTGAAGTTGTCGACTCACGACCGGCCCGCCGACCGCCCAACACGCGCGCCCGCACTCGCGAGGATGGACTTTCCGATGGACATCGACAATCCCGACAACCGCCCCGTGCCGATCCTCCGGAGCTCCGAGAACCTCATCAGGCTCTACGCCGAGGACGGCGTGCTCAAATCGTCCGACTTCAACTCCAAGGGCCAGCTTTCCATGAAGCCGGCGCCGGCGCCCGACTTTGACGCCAAGGGGCGACTCGCCCTCACGGCCAACACGCGCTACGGGCAGCAGGACCCGCCCACCTGGCCGCGCGCGACCAAGCCCAACCTGCAGGTGCGCGTGCCGCTCGGACCGCGCGACGGCAACGCCGGCAACGGCGGCGGCAACGCCGGCAACGGCGGCGGCGGCGGCGCGGCCGTCGCGCTCGCGGTCCAGCGCGGCGTTGGCGAGCGCGTTCTGGGCGCCGAGGTCTCCAAGCAGGAGTTGGAGGTGGCCGAGCTGCGCGCCGAGCTCAAGCACGCGCAGCGCGAGCGCGACCTCCTGCGCAAGGTGCTCGGCGGGTTCATTGATCTGCACATGCTTTACCACGAAAAGGGCCTGATCTAGGTTTCCGGAGAGGGGTCCAAAAAAAAACAATAACCGGGATTTTGCACTTGTAAGGAGGTGAAGGGTCGGGACTCGACAAGCGACCAATGTCGATCCGGTCGCCGGTCTTCGGCGATCCCAAACCGCCCGAGCGTCCCGGATCGCTGTTTGGAGCGGCGATCGGGACGCCCACCGGCGGGTTGTTCGGCCCGTACGTGGTCTCGCCCCCGCGCACGCCGCCGACCGAGGCGAGCCGGTACGCGCAGCTGCCGCCCGAGTTCCACCTGGACGCGGCGCCCCCCGCGGTGGCGACGGCCGGCCAGCTGGACTCGGTCTTCCCCTCGTGGGTGCACGACTTCTCGGACGCGGTGCTCGTCACCTTTGCGCAGTCGCCGGACGTGGTGACGCTGCGCGCGTCGCCGCGGCTCGAGTGCGCCAACGTGGTGCACCCGACGATGGTGCGCGCCGACGCGGCCGCGTGGCGGCCGATGGCGTGCGAGGCGACCGGCACGCGCGGCCACCTGTTCACGCTCTCGCACCGGGGGCAGCAGACGTGCCGGATCGAGGTGAGCCTCGCCGGCGGCGGCGACGAGCTGGGGCGGGTCGTCGTGGTGCAGCCCGAGTACTCGCCCGTGGCCATCGCCGCGCGCACCACGGCGCCGAGCAGCCTGCTCATCTTCGACAACGTGCGCGCGCACACCGAGAGCCTGCACGCGCTGCGGCACACGCTGGCCACGAGCGGCGACACGGGCTACGTGCCGACGCAGGAGCTCGTCGCCACCGGCGCGCTCAACGAGCTGGTGCTCGCGACGGACCACAGCGCCGAGGCGGCCGTGGCGCGGCGGCACTGGAAGACGCTCAAGCTGCTGCTCGCGGCGTTGTCGACCGCCACGGCCGACTGCGTGGACGCGTACGCGCAGAGCGAGCTGCGGCGCGTGAACCAGTGTGTGGTAGGGTCGGACGCGTGGCGGAGAGTGATCTAAAGCGTGAGTGTGCGTGTGGTTCTTAATCATAACACGATGCAAAAACAACACGCACACGCCACACCCCAACCGTGGTCCCGCCTCAGCGGCGCGCCGCCGCCGCGGCCTTGGGGTGCACCCCGAGCGGCACCATGTCGGGCCCCCTGTCCACCGCCGCCCACGCCGCCTTGCGCTTGCCGTTCTGCTGGAGCGCCTCGTCGGGCTCGTACTCCTCCACCGGGCGCAGGATCGTGCACTCCTTGGAGAGCGAGTCCTCCTCGTCCGGCTTCTGCAGCTCGTAGCCCAGCGTGTTGCCGTGGGGCAGCTTCTCCAGGAAGAGGTCGATCATGGCGTCGCACTCCTGCGCGTCGCACCCGGCCGCCAGGAAGACCGAGCGGTACCGCTCCAGCGGGAAGACGCCCGAGTCGTTCTGCCACGTGGCGCACGTGGGCATCCGGGCGACGCCGCTGCCGACGGTGAGGTGCTTGCGCGGCGTGCCGGCGAGGAGCCGCTCCAGTTTCTGCAGATCGCGCTCCTGGCCGTGGTGGCCCGCCGCGGCCGTGCGCGTCTCCGCCGCGCCCTCAAAGCGCAGCACGTACTTTGACTTGGCGTCGACGGCCGCCCGGATGGCCTTGTGGAAGCCGTGCAGCGTGAAGAGCGGCGCGTGCGTCGCGCCCTTCTTGACGCGGTGCACGCGGCGGCCGTTCTCCACCCACTCCCGGGTGCCGTGGTGGTGCCGCCAGTTGTCCTCGCACAGCAGCGCGTACACGACGTCGGGCGGCTTGGGCATCGCGGTCTCGAGCAGCTGCTTCATGCCGCTCCGCCACTTGAACAGGTTGAGGTCCATGCGCAGCAGGTGCGGGAAGATGCTGGTCTCGGCGTAGCGGCGCGCGAAGGCGGCCATGCGGTTGACGAAGCTCTGCGGCTCCTTGAACCGGTACAGGAAGAGGTGCGGGTGGTCGGCCACGGCCATGGCCGTGGCGATCATGCGCTTCTCGCGCTCCTGCACGAACTGCGAGTGCTTGACCACCCACTGGAAGAGCGCGAGCAGCTGCTTCTCGGTGAACGGCATGGGGCGCTGCACGGCGAGGCAGCGCAGGAAGATCAGGTTCTCGCTGAGCAGCAGGCCCTGGTCCTTGCGGTCGGTGCCGCGCTCGAGCTGCGGCCGCGGGTCGGGCGACGAGATCGCCCACGCCTCGTAGTTGTCAAAGCTCAGCAGGTTCTGCGCGAGCATGCACTGCGTCCTGCGGCACACGGCCGTGCGCCGCGTCACCTCGTCAAAGTTGCCGTCGACCAGCAGGTCGGCCATCTCCGCGACGCAGCGCATGGCCGTCTCGTGCCCGCCGAGGCGGTAGCCGACCGTGTACACGTCGTGCGGCGTCTGCACGTCGGCCGCCGCGCGCGTGCCGCAGCAGTAGCACGTGTAGCTCGTCGGCGGCACCGCGCGCGCGACGACCTCCGGCGACACCACCTCGACCACCTTGTACCAGTCGGGCTGCTTGCGGATCAGGCGCTCGTCCTCGTAGCTCAGGCCAAACTCCGGCACCCACGCGCACTGCATCGCCCTCCGCATGGCGACCTCAAACGGCGAGAGCTCCACGCGCTCGGGGCCTTGGCGAAGCTGGTCAAACACGCCATACACGTCCGCCTCCGGGTCCTCCGCCTCGGCCTGCGCCCGCGCCGGCCGCGTCTCGCAAAAGTGCTTCGCCGTCTCCACCTGCGACCTGCAGATGTACACGCGCAGGCGCGTGCGCAGCTGGTCCGTGCGCAGGCGCACGCAGGCGATGATGACGCGGGCCAAGCGGCGCCACAGCCGCTGCGCGCGCCGGAACTCGGGCGAGCGCTCCACCACCACCCCCGCCACCGCCTCCTTCTTCACCTTGTTCCTCCGCCCACCCTTCCGCTTCCCCTTCGCCACCGCCCGCACCGTTGTCGACGGCCTCGCGAGTGCGGGTGGATCCATCCGAGTTAGCGTTGTCGACCCAACATGTGTGTCGCCGCCGGTTGGCGGCCGGCAAGTGCGCAAGTTGCAAAGCGCACAATTGTCAACCGCCGGTCGACACGACACGCTCGGAGGCGATTGTCGAACCGCCTTGCAACTTGTGACAGGGGAGGGACGCGTGTCGACCGGTGGCGGACGCGATGCCCACCCTGTCGGAGCTGCCCGAGGACAAGCGCAAGGAGGTCGCGCGCGCGCTCGCGCAGACGGCCTTCGCCGTCATCGACCAGCCGGACGGCCCTGACGGGAACGGTCCGCCCAGCGAGCGGCTCTTCAAGGTGCTCGCCGACGCCGGTCCGGCGCACGAGAAGGAGTTTTACGGCAACGGCTTCAGCGCGGCGCGCTGCGCGCTGGTTGACCAGGAGTTTGACAAGATCCACTCAGAGGCGCTCGAGCACGCCAAGCTCTACGACGAGTGCCTCAAGCCGCTGCACGAGACCGAGCCCAAGTTTGCGCTCCCGTCGCTCACGCTCGTGCGCATGTGGTGCATGTCGCACTACACGCGCGAGCTCTGCAAGGCGGACGGCCCGTTTTGGAACTTGGAGATGGCCGATGAGATTGACGACGAGGACCTGGAGGAGGAGAGCGACGAGGAGGAGGAGAGCGACCAGGACGACGAGGACTACAGCGAGGACGACGACGGCGTTATCGTCCTCTCGTCCGAGGAGGAGGACTCGACCGAGTCCTCCTCCGACGACGACGGCGAGCGAGAGCGCAAGGAGCTCAAGAAGGAGATCAAGCGCCTGAAGAAAGAGAAGCTGAAGCGCAAGCGGTTGGACGAATCCTCGGAGGAGGAGGAGGAGGAGGAGGAGGAGGAGGAGCGACCGGCCGCTACCCCTTGGACGGGTGGCGGGGCGGCGGGTGATTAAGAGGCGCGCGTTGTGTGCGCCAATGCCGCGCGTGCTGTTAACATCGGTTCCGTTTTCAAACGCCACCACGCACCCCACACACGACACGCGCGCACGGCCCGCCGAGCCGTGCGCCACACCATGCTCATCCATCGCACCATCCCCATCCACCAAGCCGGTGGAGCCGCCGCCCCCACCCCTCGCCGCCGCGCGCGCCGCCCTGGAGCAGCTCGCCGCGCGGAATGCGCAGTTGCACCAGCGGTGCCTCGAGCGCCTGGCCCTCGCGCGGGCCGCCCCCGCGCCGCCGGCGCTCATCAAGCGAACACGCTCTTCGCCAGCTCTTCGGCCTCTTGGCGCCGCTTCCGCTCCTGGAAGAAGTCCGTCATCTCCGTCGCCAGCGCCGGCGGTGGCAGCCCCGGCGACGGCGGCGGCGTCGTCGCCGCCGGCGGGAGCGGCGACAGCGGAGCCAGGGCCCGACCTGCTTTCGTTTTCTTCGGCTTCTTCTTCTTCTTCAGCATCAGGGACGCGCCCAGCCTCTCCGCTTCCTGGCGCTCCTTCTCCATCACCCACTGCCACACGCGACCCGTCGCCGTGCTCGGCACGACCACCGTCGTCCGAACCGGGGGCGGCGCCGGCCGCGAGCGACCCAGAGGAGGGAAGCGAAAGCTGAGGCCTCGGTCGCCAGGTCGGCCGACGACCAGGGCCCACGACTCGGTCCACGGGGCTGTGGCCATGGGGCGCTCGTCCAGTGTCTCAATCGCCATGAGCTTCATGTCCGGGTCCTCGGTGAGCTGGGCGACCAGGTCCTGCGGGTCCATCAAGCCGAGCGATTCCACCTCCTCCACCTCCTCCGCCTCCTCCTCCTCCTCCGACCCCTTCACGGTCGGAGGTGGCGTAGGGTACTCGCGAGGCGAGCGCTGCCGCGCGCGCCAATACTCCTTGCACCCGGCGGCGCTGCGCGTGCCCA
>Ga0163180_10002432_pt1 | contig 10419 bp, 8 predicted proteins | sample AtlANTMetagenome_2_FD_109647 | JGI IMG/M metagenome (GOLD analysis project Ga0163180, IMG submission 109647) | Marine eukaryotic phytoplankton communities from the Atlantic Ocean - Atlantic ANT 4 Metagenome | ecosystem: Environmental > Aquatic > Marine > Oceanic | place: North Atlantic Ocean...
CCCGACGAGCAACTCGAGGAGGCGGCCGCGCCCTATATCGACGAAATGTTGGCGACGTCGCGGATCGGTCTTCGCATGACGAAGGAAGGGCTCAATCTGAGCATCGACGCACCCTCGCTCGAAGCCGCGATGGCGATCGAGAACCGAAATCAGCTGATGTGTTCGTCGAGTTCCGAGTTCCGTGACCGGATGAAGGCCTTCGTTTCGGGGTCGTGAGCGATCGGGAGAACCCCACCGCCCAGCGGCTTTGCTGCGGGCGGGCAGGGCGGGGCGGCGGAAGCCTCCCCGCGAGACGCTGGGAGTTGACGGCTGGATGGGGATTGGGCCCAAAAGGGCATTCATGTCGGCTATCGTCGGCCCGGCCAGATGTGATAGGGCGTTGCCGATGACGCGACTTTCACGACGAGAGGTCCTGCGACTCGCGACGGCCCTCGGGCTGCTGCCCATCGCGGCCTGCGGTGATGGCAGCACGGTGGCCGACGGGTCGTCCCTGCCCGAATACGAATCCCCCGGCGAGCTTGGCCCCGAGGGGCTTTTCTCGCACAGCGTGGCGAGCGGGGACCCGCTCGCGGATCGTGTAATCCTCTGGACGAAGGTGTCCCCCGGACGCGACGGCACGGTCGACGTGTTCTGGGAGATGGCCGAGACCGATGATTTCGCCGCTCCCATTGCGGCGGGGTGGTTCCCCACGGACGAGTCACGCGACCACACGGTGAAGATCGACGTCTCGGGGCTTTTGCCCGGCGCCACCTACTACTACCGCTTCCGCGCGCTCGATCGCGCGTCAGCGACCGGTCGTACGCGCACGGCTCCCGTGGGTGACGTCGAACGCGTTCGCATGGCCGTTGCCTCGTGCTCGCGCTACAGCTCGGGCTATTTCCACGCCTACCGAGGCATCGCCGCACGTGATGACCTCGACGTCGTGCTGCATCTCGGAGACTACATCTACGAGTACCAGAGCAATGGCCGCGATGGAGAGCGCGCGCATCTCCCCGACCGAGAAATCGTGACCCTCGACGACTACCGGGCGCGCTACGCACAGTATCGGTCCGACCCCGATCTCCAGGAGGCCCACCGCCGCCACCCTTGGGTCGTCGTGTGGGACGATCACGAGTCGGCGAACAACGGATGGCGTGATGGCGCGCAGAACCATCAACCCGATGAAGGCTCCTGGGTCGAGCGCCGACTCAACGCGGAACGCGCCTACTCGGAGTGGCTCCCTATTCGCGACCAAGCCGACGGACGCATCTTCCGTGCCTTCCGGTTCGGCGACCTCGTCGATCTCACCATGCTCGACACCCGACTCTGGGGCCGCTCGGCGTCAGCGGAGGATGCGGCGGATCTCGCAACGATTCGTGATCCGGAACGGACGATCCTCGGCTTCGATCAGGAAGAGTGGCTGGACCTGCAGGTGCGCGACTCGAGTGCGCAGTGGTTCGTCCTCGGGCAACAGGTCGCGATGTCCCAGACCAAAGTGATCGGGCTTCCCAACTCCGAGGGAGGCGGCACGATTTTCAACGTCGACCAATGGGACGGCTACGAGGCCTCGCGCACCCGGTTTTTCGATTCGATCGAGCGACACGGACGCGAGAACCTCGTCGTTCTGACCGGCGACCTGCACGTCTCGGGCGCCGGCGACCTCAGCCGCGACCCGAACGAGCCCTCTGTCTACGAAGCGGGGACCGGGCGGGGCACTCTGGGCGTCGAGATGCTCACCACGAGCGTGACCTCGCCGAGCACGTCGATTCCGGCAGGGGTCGAGGACATCATCTTCGTCCAGAACCCCGCGGTTCGCTACGTCGAGCTCGATTCGCGCGGCTACCTGGTGCTCGACATCGATCACGAGCGGGCGCGTGGCGAGTGGTACCTCCTCGAGGACGTCTGGGCGCAGGATGCGGTCGAGAGACTGGACGCGGCCTGGATGACGCGAAGCGGCGCCGGCTACATCGAAGAAGCCTAGACTCGTGACCGGATCGGTCGAAATCTCAGGCCTCGCCTGATTTTACGTGCCGGGGCAAACCGACACGCCACCGCCGGGAGGGGCAAAGCCTTCCGAGTCCCTGATCCATCCCTTGACGGCCATGCAGCTTGCGAACATGCCGCCATTGAGGCAGCTGGTTTGCGTCGAGCCGGCGCTACCGAAGTCACTATTGATGTAGATGCCGGATTCGGAATACCGCATCATATTTTCCTGCAGGCATTGGTGTCGGGTCTCGAGGTATTCCTGATAGCTGCCACCGGGCTTCGAATACCTGCTGGCGCAGCCCGAAATCGCGATGACCAGCAACAGGAGCATCATGCCGTTTCCGAATCCTTGTCTCATGATTCTCTATTGTCCGGCTTCTGGCCGTGCCGTCAACTCCATGTCCTCCCTGCCGATTTGTGAGAGGCTCCGGCGGCTGGCGCGTCTTCGCGTATGTCTCCGGTGCCGGTGGGAGCAAATTGCACGCGCTCGCTATGCTCCCGGTCGCCCGCGGGGAAACCGGCGGGAATACCGGCGCAGAAGGCTTCCTGATCGGAGTTGCCGCCAAAGCATTTGCAATTCCGGCAGGCTGATGAGGGACTGGAAGGGGCGTCCCCGCAACGGGATGCAGGCATAGGAAGGCTGAACAGGTTGAATCAAGGAGACCGAAGATGAAAGCACTCAAATATGGAGCCATCGCGATCCTTGTTTACATGGGGATCGTTTTTACCTTTGAAGCCATGCTGGGGATCTTCCAGCCGGAGAGCGAATCGACCATCGTGATTGCGACGGTGGATGCTTCCGGTCAAAAGGAATCGCGGGTCATCTCTCCGGTGTACGATGACGGCACGCTCTATGTTTCGGCCAATCACTGGCCGCGTTCCTGGTATAACCGCGCGCGCGAAAACCCCGATGTCGAGGTCACCGAGAAAGGCACGACACGGGCATATATCGCAGTTCCGGTAAGCGGTGCCGAGGATGCTCGCCTGCAGGCAGACTATGCGCACCCACTCTTCTTCCGCATCCTGACGGGCTTCCCGCCGCGCGATTTCCTGCGACTGGACCCTCGCTGAGCGATCATTCGGGCATGAATCGGCTGCTGCGAATCGCTCTCGTCATGCTCGGCGGAGCGGAGATCCTGATCCTCCACTGGGCCTTGCTCGTCGCGCGCGGCGCGGGGCTTTCGCCCGGGACAGCGGCTGTCGGGTTCGTCGTCGCGTTCGTCGCGAACGTTTTTCTGCTGTCGCTGGCACGCAGCCGTGTGCGCGCCAAAGGCCTCGGTCTCGTTTTCAGCCGGACGTGGATTATCGGCAGTATCGCGGCCTTGTGGGCGGGGCTTCTGCTGGCGATATCCTTCGTGGCTCTGGGTCTTGGGCTCCTGGTGGTTGGGCTATTTGTCGACGTGGGCGGCTCGACGTCGTCGGCGTTGCTGAGTATCGGCGGTGGCGTCGCGATCGCCTTTGGCTTCGGGTCGATCCTCTGGGGGTATCTGATCGGACAGCGATGGGTATCGGTGAATCCTGTCGAGCTGCCGCTGGCGGGAGTGGTGGGGGGCCTCTCGGGGCTGCGGATCGCCCAGATTACCGATCTTCATATCGGGCCGATGATGCGGGCACCGAAGCTCCGAGGTTATGTCGATCGCATCAACCGGCTGGAGCCTGATCTGATCGTCATCACCGGAGATATTTTCGACTTCGATCCGCAATATATTGAAGAAGGGTGCACGGAGCTGGCGCGGCTGCGCGCCAAGCGAGGCGTTTTTGCGGTTCTGGGCAACCATGATGTCTACACCGGAACCGAGCGCGTCGTGGAAGGCATTCGCGACCATACCGATATCCGCGTGCTGCGCGACGAGTGGGTCGAGATCGACGTGGACGGCACGTCGATATGTCTGGCGGGAATCGAGGACCCCGGCGAGGGCTGGCGCGAGAAGGAGTCGGAGCACCCCGCGCTCGATGTCCTCGCACCGAAGATCCCCTCTCATTTGCCGCGAGTTCTGCTTGCACACCGTCCGAGCTACTTTGCCCACGCCTCGAGAGCCGGCTTTCAGGTGGTGCTTGCCGGACATACCCATGGGGGCCAGCTGCGCTTCCCCTTTGCCAAGAACTTCAACGTCTCGCGGGTCATCGCCCATCATACCTCGGGGCGGTTCGATATGGAGGGCTCGACTCTCTACGTGAGCCAGGGCCTCGGCGTGGCTGGGCTTCCGGTTCGCCTGAATTGCCCGCGCGAGATCAGCCTGATCCGGCTGTTTGACGACAAGCACTGATTGCACGGTTGGCCCTGCGGCTGGTTTTCGAGGAACGATCGACAAAACGATCGGCACCTGAAGCGGGTGCCTATTGGGGATACTGTTCGGCGATCTCGGCCTCGAGGAGGGCTCGGAGTTGGTTTGAGCCAAACCGGACGAGTGGTTTCCCGTTCACGAAGAACTGGGGTGTTTTGCGGACGCCGAGCGAGCGTCCATCGGCCAGGTCCTGCTGGACGATCTGCTCCATCTTTGGGTCTGCGGCGTCCCGGCGCGCCTGGTCAACATCCACGCCGGCGTTGGGCAGGAACTGCCAGATGGCCTCGGGTCTTGGATCATGATGGCTCGCCCACAAGGGCTGGGTCTTGTAGAGCACCTCGAGCGTCTCCCAATAGCGCCCCTGCTGGCCTGCGGCCTCGAGAGCCTTCACCACCTCTGCGGAGCCTGCGTGGAACGGTGCATAGCGCAGGACAAGCCGGACCCGACCCGGGTTCTCGGCAAGGAGGCTTTTTACGAAGGGGTCGAACGATCGGCAGGTCTCGCAAGCGGGATCAAAGAACTCGACGATCACGACCTTCGCGTCGGCGGGCCCTTTGCTGCGGGAGTGAGGGCGCTCCAGCGGGGAGTCGGCTGCTGTGGCAAGCGCTTCGATGCGATCAGCTTCGGCTCCCATGTAGAGCCAGGTGGCGATTCCGAAGGCGAGAGCGAGTCCGACCCCGGCGACCAAAACGATAGTAGATTTCTTCATGACGATTGTCTCCTCTTCAATTGCCAGAGCAATCCCGTCACCATGGCAAATACGACCAGCGAGAGCATGGGGATCGAGACAAAGCCCAGAACCTGTAGCTGCGCCTCGGAACACGAGACTCCCTGGCGGCAAGGCGCTGCACTTTCGGGGATGACGCCGATCTGCAGGAGCAGGTGATAGAAGGCGATCAAGCCTCCGATGGCAGCCAGTGGCAGTGCGTATCGCACGACACCGGGGTCGTAGGGAAGAAGCCCCCGGAGCAGAATAATGGCCAGAGGGAACATGAAGACCCTTTGTGCCCAGCACAGAGAGCACGGCGGCAGCTCCATGACTTCCGAGAAAAACAGGCTGCCGAGGCTCGCTGTGGTCACCAGCAGCCAGCTGGCGAACAGGATGGCCCAGTCGGACTCGGCAGGAGTTGCGTGTGTACTCACCTCGATAGGGATAACGGAAGAACCGCCTAGTTGGGTAGAGGCGATCGACACCGATATCGCTTGTTCCGGTTTGAGGGTCTTGATTTCGGCTGGCGTTCGCCGTTTAGCTGATCGGCGATGGAGGCGACGGAAAAAGTAGCCGTGATCGGCGCGGGGGCGGCGGGGCTTGCGGTCGCGCGCCAGCTTGCGCTGGAGGGATTCGAGCCCGTGATTTTCGAGGCCGAGTCCCGCCTCGGCGGCACATGGGTTTATACCGAAGATCTGGAATCGGACCCTCTGGGCCGGGATCCCGATCGATATCGCGTGCATACCTCGATGTATGCCGGACTGCGTACCAACCTTCCCCGCGACCTGATGGCCTTCCGCGAGTTTCCGTTCGATGCGGTGGAAGAAGGCGGGGAGGGCAGGCCCGAGCGACGCGACGAAGGACTCCGCTTCCCACCCCATGTGGATGTCCTGCGCTACCTCGAGCGTTACGCCGAGCGATTCCATCTTGCCGATCGAATTCGCTTCCAGTGCCGGGTCGAGACCCTGGTGCCGCTGGATGCATCGGGAAATGTCTGGACCGACAGGGGTAACAGGGGCGACGAGCCCGCCAGTTGGCGGATCTCTGCGACCGACGCCAGCGGTGCCAGGCGCGACGAAGAATTCCGCGCTGTCGCGATCGGGAACGGGCATTACGCATTTCCTCGGGTTCCCGATCTCCCCGGTGCTGGTTTGTTCAAGGCCTCCCGGCTCCATAGCCATTCCTACCGGCATCCCGACAAATATCGCGATCAAAAGGTGGTCCTTCTCGGGGCCCGAGCGTCGGGTATCGATATCGCGTTCGAGATCGGCAAATGCGCTCGGGAGGTCTACCTCTGTGCTCGTGGTGTCGAGCAGCAGCAGCCCCTCTTTGGCCGCGACAATATCTCTCTCAGCCCGCCGATCACCTCATTGGAAGGCGGGGCCACAGCTGTATTGTCGGGAGAAGGTCGCATCGAGGATATCGACACACTGATTTATTGTACCGGTTATGAGTACCGTCTGCCCTTCCTCGATCCCGCGGGAGTCGCGTCACCCGTCGTGACTGTCGAGGACAACTGGATCCATCCGCTCTTTCTGGATCTGCTTGCGGCGCGCGCGCCGTCTCTGGGACTCATCGGCCTGGGCAACCATATCGTGCCATTCCCCCAATATGAGCTTCAGGCGAAATTTTACGCCGGCATGCTGGCGGGGCGGATTGCCTTGCCGGACCGCGCCGAGCGCGAGCGGCTCGCTGGCGCGCGTGCCGCCGAACAACGAGCGGCCGGGGTCGCGCAGCGGCATTTTCTGCAGCAGGGAGACGCCCAATTTGCCTACAACGACGAATTGGCTCGCCGCATTGGTGTCGAGCCTCTGCCTCCTTCTTTCAAGGCGGTCTACAAGGCCGTCGAACAGGCGCGCTTTCGCGACCCCGAGACCTACCGGGAGGAGGACTTCCCGTGGGTGGACCGGTCTGGAAGCGCGGGCGCCGAGCTTCGTCGGTAGGACGGGCGACTCGAGTGGTCGTCAGGAGGAAGCGTTGCTGTCGGCGGGAAAAGCCGTTTGAAGCTTGCTCTCGAGTTCCTTGAGTTTTTCCTGAATCTCCGGTCGAAGCTCGTCGCGCACGATCCCCAGAAAAGCGAGATTGAGGCCGTAGAGAGCACGCGCTTCGAAGTGGGCATCGTCGATCCTGCCCAGGGCCCATTGCACCGATGCAAACTGCGACCCATGCTCAATTTGCCATGCGACCTGCATGCAATTGACCGGCTCCGCGAGCAGGCCGCGTTCCCGGGCCGTCTCGAGAATTCCCGTCAGGATCTCGATGGAATGTTCCATGGGTTCGACAGGGGAGCGCCTTCCGGCGATTTCACCCTCAAGCCAGGCGAGAGTCATCGGCCGGAAGAAGTCGTGCTGCCGGCAGGTCTCGCGGATCGCATGCTGCACGAGGGTTCGGCAATACTCGATCGGATCCTCGGGGGAGGGGTTGATCGATAGCGTCGCCTTCATGCGATCTCGAGCGTCGAGTGTCAGGGCGCGGAGAATTTCTTCCCGGGTGCCCCATAGGTTGTAGAGCGTATTGACACTGAGGTCGGCCTCTTCCGCGATTTTACGCATCGAGAGTGCCCCGATACCGCCACGGCTCAGGAGTGTTCGCGTGGCCTGAAGGATCTGTTGGCGTCGTGCCTCGACGTTACGCTCCCGTCGTCCGGAAACGCCAGGGCTTGGGCCACTCGATTCTTGCTCCATATCAGGTCATGCCACCGTGGAATTTTGATAAGCCGTGTCCGATTTTCTGTCAACTCGGAGGGCATCTCGAGGCCGTTTCTCGCGCCGGGCGCCGCATCCTCTGGATGTCCGATGAACGGACGCCTCGGAGGGCTGGGTCGGGCTTGCTTCCGCGATTGATGAAAACGGTCGCGTGCAGGATGCGGTCGTCACGGAGTCCGAGCCTGCAGGCGTGTTTGACGAAAGTGCTCTGGCGGCGCTCGCGCAATGGCGCTACCGACCCCGGGTTGAAAATGGCGTCCGCGTACCGCGCGAGAATGTCACGGTCGTGGTCTCCTACGATATCCAGAAATAACCGAACCGGCACTTCCCGCGGCTGGTTGCGAATCACCAACTAGCGGGCCTCGAAATATATTTTCGTTGACACCCGATCGCCACCTCCTAAGGGTTGGTCCTACCGGATGGAGGTGCAAATAGAATGAGACGGTCCTATGGGTTGGTCTGTTTTTTTGCGTTGGTATTTTCAACGGGGTTTCTTTTAACGGCGTGGCCAGGGATAGCGATGGAGGTGGCTGACGGTCCTTTTGAGACCGGGGACGCTGATCCGTCGATTCGGATTCTGGCGGAACCATCGCAGAAGGGCGCGGGTCCGCAGGGGCCACCTGTTGCGAAGGCTGTGGGTGGGGTGCGGGTGGAGTCCCGCCCGCATTCTAGGCTGGGTTCTTATGAGCGGAAAACGACGTGGTCCGTCGGTTTTCTCGAGACGTCCGAAGGCCGATTGTGGTGGAGTTTCGGTTCTTCCGAGTCTCCTTCGGTTGACTTGAAGGGGTCCTACGTTGGCTGTCTTGCCAGCGAGGAGGGGATTGTTCTGTATACTTCTGGGAGTTGCGCTTCCTGGTTTGCGTATGGAGGCCAATCGAACAAGATGCGCCCGGGTGAGACACGTGCGGATATGGACCGGCGGAGTTCGGCGGGTCTGGCGTTGATGCGGGCCGGGGGCGAGGTCGTTGACCAACTCGAATTTGCTCCCGACTCGGATTTCGATGGCGAAGGTCTCAAGCGATTGATCCGCGGGGCGGCAGCGATCTCGATGCCGAGAGCATGTTCCGTGAGGGTTCCGTTTCGGGCGAATCAGCACGTGGAAGAATATTCGAAGATGCTCTACGCACAAGAAAAAGAGTTCACGTCCATTCGGTGCGAGACTGCTGCGCAATGCGACGACGGTGATCTCTGTACTGTCGATGCGTGTGACGAGACAACGAAGTTCTGCGTCCGTTCTCCCTATATCGGTTGCGATGACGACAATGTATGCACGGAGGATTTATGCAGGCAGGGAGAGTGCGATTTTATCCCCAGGGAACCCTGTATGGATTGTTCTACGTGCACTCGCGACACATGCCATCCCCAAAAAGGCTGCCAGTTCGAGCCTCGCCCTTGTGATCCGACCAAGCCCGAAACCTGCGAGTGTCAGTCTCTCCCAACCGATATTTCAGCGGCAGAGTAGGCCAAAACCGGTCCGCAACCCGGCTATTGCACAACGATCCGCAAAGGTTATCTCCGACGTGCAGGAATTGAGTGCGGTCTTGTCGCATTCGAAAACCGAAAGGGGCGCACGTCGATGATGGAATTGAAATTTCGTGAGGTCAGCTCGGAGGAAGTCGCGCAGATCAAGGCGCGGTTCAAACGCTTCATCGACGAAGAGGTGATTCCCGCCGAGCCGGTTTTGAACGGGCACGACGAGGCGGCCGATGCGAAGATGGAAGAGCTCAAGGCGCGCGCCAAGGATGCCGGCCTCTGGGCGCTCGGCCACCCCGAGGATATCGGCGGGGGCGGGTTGCCGTTTCTGGCATTCGCCGAGATGAACGAGGTCATCGGCCGGTCGCATTTCGGCCAGATGGCCGTCGGCTCGCTCTCGATGCAGGACTCGATCATGTTGCATCTCTATGGCAACGCCGAGCAGAAAGAGCGCTGGCTGCAGCCGTTGGTCGCCGGCGAGATCTATCCGTCCGTCGGCTTGACCGAGCCGGAAGTCGCCGGATCCGACCCCACGCTGATGCAGGCAAGTGCGCGTCTGGATGGCGACCAATGGGTCATCAATGCGCATAAATGGTTTACCTCGGGTGCCAACCGCGCGGCCTTCACCACGGTCTTTTGCGAGACCGAACCGGAAGCCGGTCGACACGCGAAGTTTTCCTCGATTATCGTGCCCACCGATACGCCGGGCTATGAACTCGTGCGTGTGGTGCCCACCATGGGCACGACTCACGGCGCGCATTGCGAGATCCGCCTGACTGACGTGCGGGTGCCCCGAGATCATCTGCTTGGCGAACGTGGTGCCGGGTTCGTGATCGCACAGAAACGTCTGGGTCCGGGCCGGATCTTTCATTGCATGCGTTGGCTGGGCCAGGCGCAGCGCGCGTTCGAGTTGATGTGCGAGCGCGCCAATACGCGCCATGCGCATGGATCTCTGCTGGCCGAAAAAGGCGAGATCCAGCGCTATGTCGCGGAGTCAGCCGCCGAAATTCAGGCGTCGCGCCTGATGACTTTCGATGCAGCACGCGTGCTCGACCGGGGCGAGGAAGCCCGGATCGAGATCTCGCTGATCAAGTTCTGGGGCGCACGTATGCTGCATAATGTGATTGATCGCGCGATTCAGGTGCATGGAGCCCTGGGAGTGACGGCCGATACGCCTCTGGAGCAGATGTACCGCGAGGCTCGTTATGCGCGCATCTATGATGGCCCCGACGAAGTCCACCGGATGGTCGTGGCACGCCGCCTGATGCGCGATCCCGCAAAG
>Ga0163180_10002433_pt1 | contig 10419 bp, 2 predicted proteins | sample AtlANTMetagenome_2_FD_109647 | JGI IMG/M metagenome (GOLD analysis project Ga0163180, IMG submission 109647) | Marine eukaryotic phytoplankton communities from the Atlantic Ocean - Atlantic ANT 4 Metagenome | ecosystem: Environmental > Aquatic > Marine > Oceanic | place: North Atlantic Ocean...
AAAATCTCTCTCTGGGAATGAGTTTGTAGAAACCATACCCAAGAAAACAAGTCAAGGTAGGGGCAAACACACAAAATATGCTGCTACTAGTTCCAATAAACCTAAGAAAAGGTATAGAGGACAAGGAAGATAGTACAAGAGACCTAAGGGTCTCTTTTTTTATGATAAATAACTTATATTTACCGTTGTTTCATGCCTGTAGAAAGGATTAGTAAGGGATTTAAGGACATTAGCATGTCTTTTGAGGTAAATCCCATCAATTCTGACCTTATTGGTGTCAAAAATGACACTGCTATTGCACGTTCTATCAGAAATTTAGTACTTACTACTCCTGGTGAGCGATTTTTTAATGAAGATTTGGGTTCTGGAGTAAGTCAACTCCTTTTTGACACAGTGGATGACATTTCTGCAGCAGTTATTAGGGATGAAATTGAACAAACCATCATTACATATGAACCCAGAGTGAAATTGCAGGATGTAAAAGTGAATCCTAACTATGATAACCATGAATTTGATGTAACTGTCTCCTATGATGTCATAGGAATTGATGCTCTTCCTCAACAATTAAACTTTGCACTACAGCCTACAAGATAAATGGCATTAGTAAACTTTACAAATTTAGATTTTGATCAGATAAAGTCTTCTCTTACTGATTATTTAAGGGAAAATTCTGATTTTACTGATTATGATTTTGAAGGATCTAATCTTTCTAACATAATTGATGTATTAGCATACAATACCTACATCAATTCCTACAATGCTAACATGGTTAGTAATGAGGTTTTCATAGATAGTGCTACTTTAAGAGAAAATGTAGTAGCATTAGCACGTAATATAGGTTATACACCCAGATCAAGGACTGCAGCAAAGGCAATAATCTCATTTTTTGTTAATACAACTGGTTTTACTACTAAACCTGTTACCTTAACACTTAAAAAAGGCATTGTAACCACCTCCTCATCAGTTTTTGGATCAGAAAGTTACTCATTTTGCATTCCAAGTGATGTAACAGTGCCTGTAGTTGATGGAATTGCTACTTTTAACAATGTTACAATCTATGAAGGGACATATTTAACCTCAAATTTCACTGTTTCATCAGAAACACCTGCTCCACCATCAAGATATATCCTAGAAAATTCAAATATTGACACTTCTACTCTTGAAGTCACTGTAAGAGACACTGAATCTAGTACTTCTTCTAAAAAATACGTATTTTCTGATACTTTAATAGAAGTTACTTCCTCTTCTAGGGTATATTTTGTGCAAGAAATTGATGATCAGAGATATGAACTCATTTTTGGTGATGGAGTCTTTGGAGAAAAGTTAAAATCACTTAATTATGTTGAAGTTTCCTATATTACTAGTAGTGGAGAGTCAGGAAATGGAGTTTCATCCTTTTCTTTCAATGGAAGAATTGTAGATAACAATAATAACCTTGTAAGTACAGGAATTTCTATAATTTCTACTGTAAGTGAGTCAGTTGGAGGTAAAGAAATTGAATCTATAGACTCTGTAAAGCGTTTTGCACCTAAAATTTACTCTACGTTCAATAGAGCAGTCACATCAAATGATTATGAGGCATTAATTCCTAAAATTTACCCAGAAACTGAGTCAGTTTCAGTTTTTGGAGGTGAAGAACTGAGTCCTCCTCAATATGGAAAGGTTTTTGTCACCATAAAACCATTTTATGGACCTTATGTGCCAGATTCTATAAAAACTAACCTCAATACTCTTTTGAGAAAGTATTCTGTTGCTGGAATTGTCACTGAAATACTAGATCTTAAATATTTGTATATTGAAGCTAGTATTAACGCTTATTATAACCCAAATTTAGCTGCAAATTCAGATGCAGTGAAAACAGTGGTATTAAATAACGTTAATGCCTATGCAGATTCATCTGAAATGAATAGATATGGAGCAAAATTCAAATATAGTAAATTTCAAACTGTAGTAGATAATAGTAATGAATCTATAACTTCTAATATCACTAAAATTGAAATTAGAAGAGATATGAAACCTGCATTAAATAGAAATGCAGAATATGAGTTATGTTTTGGTAATTCTTTTTATATAAAGAGTGAAGAAGGTTATAATATTAAATCATCTGGATTTACTGTATTTGGAATGTCTGATACTGTTTATTTGAGTGATATTCCAGATGATAATCAAAGAACTGGTAAATTATTCTTATTTAAATTGAATGGAAGAAATTCACCAACAGTGGTAAGTAGTAATGTAGGAACTATTGATTATGAAAGAGCTGAGATTTTACTTAAACCTATTAATATCACAGGGACTTCTAAAAAAGTACAAGATATTTCAATAATAGAAGTATCTGCATGTCCTCAGTCTAATGATGTTATTGGATTGCAAGATCTTTACTTACAATTAGATGTTAATAACAGTACTATAGATATGGTGACAGATAGTATCACTTCTGGTGAAAATACTTCAGGTACTCTATATACAGCAACTTCAAGTTATGTTGTTGGTAATATTGCTAGATTAACTGAAGAGGAATCTGTAAATACTACCCTCACTTCCTCAGATACATATATCTTAGGGTCTCCTACATCATTACCATATTAAACCTCCCTTAAGGATAAATGCCAGAAAATAAAAGAGTCAAAATTAGTTCAGTTGTTAAAAATCAACTGCCAGATTTTATAAAAGCGGATTTTCCTCTTGCTGGTGAATTTTTAGCACAATATTATACTGCCTTGGAGGGTCAAGGGTCTACATTAGACATTTTACAAAATATTGACAAATATATCAAAGTTGATGAATTAACTGATCTTATAGATTCTGCATCTTTATCTTCTAATGTAGGAATTGCTGATAATACTATAAATGTAAACTCTACTACTGGATTTCCAGATTCTTATGGGTTACTTAAGATAGATTCTGAAATTATAACATATACTGGGATTACTACTAATAGTTTTACTGGATGTTCACGTGGATTTAGTGGAATAACATCTTATAGAAATCCTACTACTCAAGATGAACTAGTTTTTACCAATTCTGGTGTTTCTACGCATTCTAGTGGATCAGTTGTTAATAATTTAAGTATTGTATTTTTAAAAGAATTTCTTAAGAAGGTAAAAAAACAAATAAATCCTGGATTTGAAGAAAGAACACTATCTCCACATATTGATGAAAGATTATTTACAAAACAAGTAAAAGATTTTTATTCTTCTAAAGGAACTGACCAATCTTTTGAAATTTTATTCAGAGCCTTATATGGAGAAGATGTAGAAGTAATAAAACCAAGGGATTTTCTTTTTATTCCTTCAGAATCTAATTATAAAGTTTCAAAACAAATTGTAGTAGAGGCTATTGAGGGAGATCCAGAAAAACTCATTAACAGAAACTTATTTCAAGATAATGTTTCTGGATTTTCTAAAGCTACAAGTGCTATTAGTGATGTAGAAAAAATTGTAAGGAATGATAAAATATATTATAGAATGAGTCTTGATTATAGTCCAGAATCTACTGCAGTTACTGAAGATTTTTCAATTCATCCTAATACTAAGGTAATAGATTCTGTTTCAGTAGGATCTACAGTAATGAGTGTAGACTCTACTGTTGGGTTTGGAACTACTGGTAGTTTGATTGCTAATTTTGCTGATGGCACTTCTAACGTCATAAAGTATACTTCAAAATCTTTAAATCAATTTTTTGGATGTTCTGGTATTGATAGAATTATTCCTTCTACCCAAGATATTATAATAAACACTCATGCTTATGGATATTCAGGAATAGGAACTGCAGATATAGTTAAAGTGAGAGTAACAGGTGTTCTTTCTAATTTGGATGTTACTTTTGAAGATAATAAGTATAGTGAAATTGGTGATGTTATTGAACCTAAAGGTTTAGGTTCTAATACTGATAATAAAATAGTTAAAACTTTATTTTCCAATATTTCTACAACATATAACGTAGAATCCATTGAGTTGATTGACGCATCTAACTTTACCTATAAACTTACTTTTTTTGATTCTCATAATTTCATTGTTGGAGATAATGCTCTTATAAACGATATTGTATGCTCTATTATTTCTCTTGTAAGTTCAAAAGAGGTATTAATTAAAGGTGCTGGTGAATTATCAGTTCTTACAAAATATAGTATTAAGAAATTGATATCTAAGGCTAATTTAAGTAATTATCCTTCAACTAACATATTTACAGCAAATATTCAAAACTCTTATTTGGATGATGCTGGAAATACTTATATAACTTCACCATCTATTCCAAATTACTTTAATGATGCTCTAGATATTAGGGATACTGATATTTTATTCTCTGGTTCCTTTGATGATAGTGATACTATCAATATACCCAATCATGGATTAATAACTGGAGAAAGAGTAACGTATGTTGCTGGAGATGATGATAATAAATTAGATATTACTGAAAGTGAGTATTTTATTCAAAAAGTAGATATTAATAATATTAAAATTGCTAGAAGTAGTGCTAATATTAGTAATAATATTTTTCTCTCTTTTTCTGGCAGTGTTAGCAACAATAAATTTGAGATATCAGAATTTTCCAATAAATCAATACAATCACAGAAATTAATAAGAAAAATACAAAAACCAGTCAAATCAATATCGTCAAAATCTACTCAAAGTGGAAAAACTGGTATTTTGGTTAATGGAGTAGAAATACTTAATTATAAGTCAAATGATGTTGTTTATTATGGACCTTTAGATGAAATATCAGTAGTTAGTGCTGGATCTGAATATGACATAACAAATCCACCTATAGTTTCTGTTACTGATGAAGTTGGAACTGGATGTTCTGCTTTTTGTGAAGTTGAAGGTAATATTAGTGAAATTAAGGTTTTGGATGGTGGATTTGATTATGTAACAACTCCAACTTTAAAAGTAAGTGGTGGAAATGGATCTGGTTGCATAGCATCACCTAATCTAGTTTTAGTGGATCATTCTGTTGAATTTGATTCAATAGAAACTGCTGGTTTAGTTGATCTCACAAATAACACAATAGGATTTTCAACTTTTCATAAATTCAGAGATGGTGAACTTGTTTCATATAATACAGAGAAACAAACTGCAATAGCAGGATTAACCACCAATGCTACTTATTATTGTTGTGTTAAAAACTCTACTACTGTATCTTTACATAAAAACTATTCAGATGCCATAGTAGGAGTTTCCTCTATCAATTTTACTAATTATGGAGTAGGTATTCAAGAATTAAAATGTCAGTCTAAGAAGAGAGTAATTAGTTCTGTAAGTATTGGAAATAGTGGTTCTGGTTATAGGAATAGATTAACTTCAATAACTGATGCTGGAATTAGTACATCTTCAAATACTATTAATATTAAGGGTCATGGATATAAAACTGGAGAAAAAATTAGATATGACTCTAAAGGAACTCCTATTACTGGTCTTTCAACTTTAACTGATTATTATGTAACAGAAGTAAGTGGTGATTCTTTTAGATTATCTGCTGTTGGTGTAGGTTCTACAGCAACAAATTTCTATTTGAATAATAAAAAATATATTGATTTAAAAGATGGTGGTAGTGGTTTTCATGAATTTAACTATCCTCCAATTTCAGTAACAGTATCTGGTCATATTGGAGTTGCTACTTTTAGTGGACAAAACTTTGAAGCTTCTTTGAAACCTTTAGGAAAGGGTTCTATTCAGTCAGTTTATGTGGTTGATGGTGGATCTGGATATGGTGCTCAAAATGTTATTAACTATAACAGACAACCAGAGTTTTCTTTGAAATCTGGAAAGAATGCTCAATTACTTCCTATAGTATCAGTAGAAGGAAAAATAAAAGAAGTATTAGTATTAAACTCAGGTTCTGAATATAATTCTATTCCAAAATTAGAAGTTCTTGGAGAAGGTGTAGGATGTGTTATTGATCCAGTATTAAAAGAAGGTGTTATAAATTCTGTCAAGGTAATTCATAGTGGAATTGGATATACATCTTCATCAGCAAAGATTAAAGTAACTCCAAATGGAAGTGAAGCTAAGTTCTATTCTAATCCAAGAACTTGGACTATTAATACATTTGAAAGATTACTTCAAAGTGATCAAATCACAACAGATGATGGAGTTGTAAGTAAAGGTTTAAACTCTGATTATCAATTAGAATACACTCATTTATATTCTCCTAGAAAACTAAGACAATCTACTTACATTAGAAAATCTGTAGGTGATAAGGAAGTATTTGTTCCAGACCTATCATTAGAAAATGATATAGAGCAAGACTCTGAATCTCATTCTCCAATTCTTGGGTGGTCATATGATGGTTCTCCTATCTATGGTCCATATGGTTATTCTACCAACTCTGGAGGTTCTATAAAAGTACTTGAATCTGGATACTCTGTTGCTATAACATCGTATAGACCCAATCCCCTTACATCTAATGGAGAGCAAATATATCCAGATGGATTCTTTGTAGAAGATTATGCCTTCCAAACTGATAAAGATCTAGATGAGCATAATGGAAGATTCTGCAAGACTCCAGAATATCCTGAAGGAGTATATGCTTATTTTGCTACAATCAATCCTGACGTTAAAGATTCTGAAGGAGCATTTAAAAACTACAGAAGACCTCAATTCCCCTATTTCATAGGTAATTCATATAAGTATCAACCTATAGAATATAATTTCTCTATTACATCAAATCAAGATGATATAGATTTAAATGAGACAGACTTAGTTAGAAATACACGTCCTTATAATTTCCTATTTGATAATTCTTCTTATGATTTTCTAGTTAATCCTAATGAGATTAATCAACAGAAAACATTTGTTACTGATGTTAGTTCTGGATCAGTGGATGAAGTTGGCATTTCTACTGGAGGAACTGGTTATAGAACAACTGATTGTATTGAATTTAATAATACAGGAACTAGTGGATATCAAGCTAAAGCTAGAGTTAAATTGGTTGGTGGTAAAACCATAAATCAAATTAGTGTTGCCCGCACAAGTTTTTCAAATGTTGAGTTTATTCCTAGTCAAAATACTCACACATATGTAGGATATACTACTATTCCTCATAATCTTTATGAACAGGAATTTGTTATTGTTAGTGGATTGAGCACAAATGGAGTAGGTAACAATAATATTCAAAGTGTAGGAATAAGAACTGAGACATTTAAATTATTTGAAGAAGTAGCTGGTATTTCTACCACAGGTATAGTTACTTTCTTTAATATATCAGGAAATGTAAATTCTGATTATATCAAACCAAATGATGTTTTAGGAATAGGAACTGAAAAAGTAAAAGTATTAAATCTTGATGAAGAACTATCTAGAATTAGAGTTATAAGACAACATGATTCTACAGTAGGATCTTCTCATACTGCAAATTCTACTTTAACTCAAAATCCAAGATCTTTATTTTTCATACCACCAGTTAGAAATGATAATTCTAATTTGAGACTTAACAAAGAATTGTATTTCAATCCTGTAGAGTCTGTTGCATTAGGTAATGTTTCTGGCGTTGGTATTGGATCTACTTTATTCTTCTCCAATCCAGGCACAGGTATTAGTGAAATTTTTGTCCCTACAAAATCAATTTATCTCAAGAATCATGGATTAAACTCTGGAGATACATTAACCTATAGAACTAATGAAGGGACTGCTCTAGGGGTTTCTACTGATGGTACAATGGTGTTTACATTAAGTAATGAACAAACACTATATGCATCTCCATTATCAAAAGATTTGATAGGTATTTCCACTGCTAGAGTAGGTCTAGGTTCTACAGGTTCTTTTGTAGGAATTAATAGTACCAATCTCAATGTTAGTACTTTATATTTTACTGGAATAGGAACTGGATTATATCATAGTTTTAAAACAAATTATGAGAATGTTTTAACAGGTAAAGTAGAAAAATCCTTAGTGACAGTATCTACTGCATCAACTCATGGATTGACTAATAAAGACAATGTATTTTTAAATGTTCTTCCAGGCATTACTACTACAGTCAAAGTAGCATATAATGATTATAATAGAAGATTGGTTATCAATCCTAGAACATTTGCTTCAGGAAATGTTGACGTATCTACCAATACAATAACCATTTCAAGACATGGTTATATTAATGGACAAAAAGTTATCTATACAGCTTCTACAGCATCTGGTGGATTATTTAATAATGGAATTTATTATGTATATGTTGTAGATGCAGATTCTATTAAATTGTGTAATGAATTTTATCAATCTAAAAAATCTGCTCCTGATGTAATTAATATTACTAGTGCTTCTGCTGGAACTATATCTCCTATCAATCCAAATGTAAAAGTAGAAAAAGATCAAAAGATATCATTTGATTTATCAGATTCTTCTTTATCATTCTCTAATAATGAAGTAGCATATAGTGCATTTGAATTTAATTTATATGATGATAGTAATTTAACTACTAAGTTCTTTACATCAGGAGAAACTGATGATTTTAATGTTAGTCAAATTGGAAGAATTGGTATAGATGCAACTGCTGCTGTAACTATTAAAAATGTAGAAGAAATTAATAAAGATTTATATTATAATTTAACCCCAATAAATGATACTCTTAATACTGAAGTTAAGAAAGAAATCATTAGAGACAATATTAATAATATTAATTCTAATAGTTTAACTTTAGGTTTTAGTCCTTTAAATGGGCATCATACTATAGTAGGAGTAGGAACAACTACTTTCTCATTCTCTGCTCAAGTTTCTCCAGAAAAATTAAATTACGTAGCATCTGATGGTAAGTTAACATATTCTACAGATGGTAATGATGCGTATGGATCTATTGAATCTATATTGATTACTTCTAAAGGATCTGGATATAAGAGTCTGCCTGGTATTAGTACTATTATATCTGATTTTGGTAATGGTGCAATATTAAAACCAAAAAGTAATAGTATAGGTAGGATATCAAATGTAGATATTCAAAATATTGGTTTTGATTATTCTGCTGATAAAACTTTAAGACCACAATCACAACTTCCTCAATTGATAGAAGTAGATGCTCTTGCATCTGTTCTTACTGTAGGAATTACTTCTATAGGTAAAAATTATTTAACTTCTCCTGGTTTGGTAGTCTTAGATGGATTGACTAATAAAGTAGTTCCTGATATATCATTGGATTATGAGATAGGAGATACTAAAGTTACTATTTTAAGGAATAGTAAAGATCTAAATGATGTAGTGCCTACCATTATACCTACCAGCAATTCTAATGGAATTACAATTAATAATATAGATTATAATGAGGGAACTCAAGACGTAACAGTAACTATTGGTGCTAGCTTTAGTGATGCTGCTGATTATCCATTTGAGGTGGGTAAGAAGGTGATGATAGAAGGTGTGAGTGTTGGAGTAGGAAGCACTGGAAAGGGATATAATAGTGAAAATTTTGAATATACTTTATTTAAAATTTTAGCAACAGATCCTAATATTGGTGGAACACTAGGAACTGTAAGATATAACTTAAGCAATGTTATTCCTACTGGTTCTATTCCAGGAACATTTAAATCAGCACTTTCTTCTGGTAAAATTATTCCAGAAAGTTATTTCCCTATTTTTGATATTAAATTAGAAGACAATAAGTTTGAGATAGGAGAAACTTTAATTAGTGGAAATAAAAAAGGAATTTTACAATCAACCAATAAATTAACTGGAATTCTTAAAGTATCTTCTCCTCATACATTTTTGAAAGGAGAATCTATTACTGGTGAATCTTCTGAAACAAAGGCAACTATTATTGATGCTGTTTCTTATAATTCTTTATATGAAGTAGAAGCTTCTTCTGTAGTCAATGAAGGATGGAAAACTAATTCTGGATTCTTAAATGATAATCAACAAAGAATATTTGATAGTGAATATTATCAATATTTCTCATATTCACTTCAATCTGAAGTGCAGTTTACTAAATGGAAGGAAGCAGTTTCTTCTTTGAATCATACTGCAGGATTTAAAAAATTCAGTGATTTAATTATAAGAAGTGAATCTGATGTTGGAATAACAACAGATCAAGACGCATCTAAGTTTGAAGTTGTAACAGATTTGATTTCAGTAATGGATTTAAATACTGTATTTGATTTTGACTTAGTAAGAGAAAAAACTTTAACAATAGGTTCTAATATCATCTCAGATGAGTTAGTTTTTGATACTAGAATTCTTGCAGACTATAGTGAGTCTGTGGGTAATAGAGTATTGACAGTTGATGATATTAGTGGAGACTTTAATAATAATGCTAGAACTGATGCTTTCATGTCTGTTGATAGTTTTAATTTAGCAAGTGTAAGGTATAGAAAGTATATTTCATTTATTAGAGATAAGAGATTTACTAAAGAAAGACAGATTCTATTAGTTTCTGCTCTTCATGATGATACTGGTAATATCTTCTTAAATCAGTATGGTAGAGTTGAAACCAATACTGACC
>Ga0163180_10002436_pt1 | contig 10416 bp, 10 predicted proteins | sample AtlANTMetagenome_2_FD_109647 | JGI IMG/M metagenome (GOLD analysis project Ga0163180, IMG submission 109647) | Marine eukaryotic phytoplankton communities from the Atlantic Ocean - Atlantic ANT 4 Metagenome | ecosystem: Environmental > Aquatic > Marine > Oceanic | place: North Atlantic Ocean...
ATTCCAGCTAAAGAGTTCTCTGTTCGCGATACGGACAAGAGTCAAGCTTGGGCTTTTGAGGAGTTCTTACTCTATTACCACGACCTCCTTGTGAACTCCGGTAAGGAACCTGGGCCTGGCCTCATCGTTGAGGTGAAGCGCGTCTTGTCAGAGCGAGTTGAGGCGGTGAAGCGAGCTAAAGAGGCTCAAGAGGCTGCGGATCTTCGTCGGCGAGCTCGACAGAGACTGCGTGACCGATCAAACAAAGAGAGCTCGTCCATTGGTGCCGGTGAAACTGCTGACGGAGCAGAGGAAGAGTCGATCTCAGAGAAGCTACGACGCGCCAGAGAGGCGCTGCAGGATCGCTCGAAGCGCGCGGGCTCTACCCGTGAAGCCTATGAGCAGGCAGCAGGTGAGCTAGCCGGTCGCGCACGTGACGCTGTCGTCGTTGATGAAGAGCAAGCCCAAGATTCCGGGGCGGCTGAAGACTGGTCCCTCAAGCTCCGTCGAGCACGAGCAGCTTTGGAGAGACGCGCGAAGGATGGATCTTGGAGTAGAGAGCAGCTGCGAGCGGCTGATCGCAGGCTGATTGAGCGCGCTCGAGCGGCAGAGCAAGGGGTCGATTTGACGGCGCTTCCGGCACCTGTTCGCTCAAAATATGAGCGCGCCTTAGTGGCCCTCTCGGATCGAGCTCAGGCCGGGGACTGGAGCCGTGAAAAGTACGAGTCCGAGCTTCAAGCTTTGCTCTCTCGGGCTAAGGATGAGCTGAACAACAGCGGCCAAGAGAGCTCGCCAGTCTCTCAAGAGAGCTCAGGGCCTGGCGCTAAGCCCGGCGAGTCGAAGGTGGGCAAAGGGGTCGTGTCTACTGGGGCTTCCTCAGGGGACTCTTCAGAGCCATACGACGCTCGGCGTGAATATGAGCGAGGTCTAGTCGCTCTGAATGAACGGGCTAAGGCAGGCGGTTGGAGCAGAGAGCGCTACGAATCAGAGCGGGCCGAGCTCGCACAGCGGGTAGGGCTGAAGCTAGAGACGAGCCAGGGCGACGGCAGCGGGGCAGTCGAGGAGGCCTCGGATAAAAACATAGAGGCGCGCCGGAAGTTAGGGCGCGCTGAAGAGGCTCTAGAGGATCGCGCGCGACGCGCTGACATGAAGCGAGATCAGCATGAGAAGCTCACAGAGGAGCTCTATGCCCGCGCTCGCCTACAGATGGCTGCCCCGCTCCTGTGCTTATCTACGACTGCCGGTCCAGGGTATGAAGTCCGGGTGAAGTATGAGCGTGCGCTCGAGGCTCTGATCGCTCGTGCCAAGAGAGCAGACATGAGCCGGACCGCGTTTGAGCTTGAGCGCGATCAGCTGATTAAGCGTGCAGGTGAAGAGGCGAGTGCACTCTCTGATGATCAAGGGCTTAAGAAAGATGAGGCTGAGAAGGGCTCTGACGCTTCGCGTCGGATAGAGAAAGCAAAGCCGCTGAAGCCGAAGAAGGCTCCTGTCGCTCCCAGGAAGCTCCCGGTTTTGCCGAAGGAGGCTTCAGGGGAGCTTAAGAAAGCCCCCGCTCAGAGAGGGGTTCGGCCTGTAGAGAACGGCGTAGTTGAATAACGCCCGCAAGCAGAACATTGCGGCGTGAGGGTGCGAGGCGTGCTCAGCGCGCCTCGCTTCATGCCAGCTTGTCGCGGCCAATGAAGACGCGGAGCTAAGCCCTTTTCAGACTTAGCTCCGCGCGACGGAGAAGAAAGTGGTCGTTCTTGTCAGCCTTATGCGGCCGGATCTTCGATGATCGTGTGGACGCGGGTGTCGCCTAAGTCCCATGCGAAGCCGTGCTCTATTGCGCCGTCATCTCCAGGGATGAGGACTCGGAAGGGGCGCTCTCCATCCAATGCGCAGCCGAGGCGTTGCAGCTCTCGCTCTGTCATCCTCAGCTCGCGACGGTGCGTCATCAGTTCAGCTTCGATGGATGCTAGGCGCGGGTGCTTCTTTGCTCGCCGCTTTAGGACCCGTGATGAGCTCTCAAGTCTGAGGATCTCTTCACGTCTCTCGCGAACCTCGCGTTGGATGGATCTGAGGAGGGGGATGAGCCCGTCGGCTCCTTGGCTGTTGTAGGCTTTCTTCATCAGTTGGTTCTCATTGCAGGGGGGAGTGAACGACAACGTCCTTACTGACCCTGAGCGGAAAAGGGTGAGAGACCGAAGGCCCAAGATTGGGTTTCCTTGGGCAGGGGCTCTTTTCTTAGTTCTTACAGGGACAGGATCGCCGTCTAGAGCGGTTCCGAGTAGCCGTTTTCGGGGGCTCTCGTTACTGTCTTCGGCCCAACTGGCTCAGACTTCAGTGTCCCTCGATACTTTCATCAAAGGGGCAAGCTCCCCAGGCCTTAAAGGCCGCCTCAACCGTGACAAGAACAGCAGTTATAAAAATGCTCGAGATCACTCGACGTGAGGAGTTTTCAGCTTCTCATCGGCTCCACAACCCTCAGCTCTCAGATGAACAGAATGTAGAGCTCTATGGTCCCTGCAATAACCTCCACGGTCACGGCCATAACTACGCCCTCGAGGTGTGCGTACGTGGTGAGGTGCCGGAGAGTGGGATGGTGATGGATCTGAACGTGCTCCAGCAGATCCTCGCTGAAGAGGTCATCTCTCGTCTTGACCATAAGCACCTCAACCACGACGTGGATTTCCTCCACGGATTGGTCACGACAGCCGAGAACATCGCCGTCGCAATCTTTGAACAGATCGAGCCTCGCATCAACGCATATGAAGGCAGTGAGCTCAGCTGTGTGCGGGTCTTTGAGAGCGCGGCAAACTTCGTTGAATACAGAGGAGCTAAGTAATGAGTCATTCAGATGAATTAGGTGCCCGTCGCGATCTCGTTGAGGGGCTCTTGAAGTCCATCGGTGAAGATCCGAACCGAGAGGGGCTCTTGAGGACGCCAGAGCGCGTCGCAAAGTCATTTGAAGAGTTGACTGGAGGAACCAACCAAAAACTTGAGGACGTGGTCGGTAAGGGGGTCTTCAACGAGGACTGCTCTGAGATGGTCATCGTTAAGGACATCGAGTTCTACAGCCTCTGCGAGCACCATATGCTGCCCTTCTACGGGCGCGTGCATGTCGCGTACATACCTGATGGGAGGATCATTGGGCTGTCTAAGATTCCTAGGATCGTCGACATGTTCGCTCGACGTCTGCAGGTTCAAGAGCGCATGACCTCTCAGATCGCAGAGGCAATTCAAGAGGTCCTTCAGCCAAAAGGTGTCGGAGTCGTCGCTGACGCTGCGCACCTCTGCATGATGATGCGCGGCGTGCAGAAGCAGAACTCTTCGACCATGACCTCTTGCTTGGTCGGGAGCTTTCGCTCCGACCCTCGGACTCGCTCTGAGTTCCTGGACTTAGTCCGGAACAAGCTGCGCTGAGTCTTAGGCTCCCGCAGGGGGAGGCACGTCTAGGTCTGTGACTTCATCACCAGCGCTGGCCGCGCTGAAGATGACTTCGGCGACTTCTTCGACGGTGTTCATCTTGGAGCGGTCCCAATCTCCGGGGACCCCCTCGAAGATCGTCGTGTCTGTTCCTCGAGGGTAGACGGTCACAACTCGAATTCCCTTCTCAGCGAGATCTATCCGGAGTGCGTCACCAAAGCCCTTGAGGCCGTACTTGCTCGCACAGTAAGCCGTGTTGCCAGGGAAGCCTTGCTTCGCCGCTCCCGAGGCGACGTTGATGATCACCGGCCTCTCACCCTCTTCGAGCGCGCCGAGTGACTCTTGCGTCACGTAGTAGGCGCCCGTGAGGTTCACATCGATCATCTTGCTCCACGCCTTGTGTCCCATCTTCTCAAAGGGGACGACGTCGAAGACGCCGGCGTTGTTGATGAGGACGTCGATAGGGCCCTCTGTGAACTCTGTGGCTCTCCAGACTGCGGCCTCAACCGAGCCTAAGTCGGTGACATTCATCTGTGCCGCGAGGCCCTTGCCTCCTGCGGCCTCGATCTCAGCTACGACGTCGTCTAGCTCGCCTGAGGTGCGAGCTGCCACGACGACATGAGCTCCTTCTTTGGCAAAACGAAGGGCTGCTGCGCGACCGATTCCGCGGCCGCCGCCGGTGATGAGGACTCTTAAGGGTGCCATAGGTGTGTTGGGGTTCGGCTGTCTTCGAGAGCGCTCATCCTAGCGCTCGCCACGCCTCATCCCTACAAGGCTCCCGTTTGTTCTTCATGTGAATGGATGAAGCTGACCTCTAGCTCGCTAGAATTCAGCCTATGGCTTGGACGGATTTAGGAGCGCAGTTCTGCTTCGTGTTGGGGTTTGGGGTTCTCTTCGGGCTGGCGTTTGTACCGCCAGCTCCGGTAGGGAAGCCTTTCTACAGGATGATGGCGTCTACAGCTGCGCTCAGTCTCGCTGCTGGGGCGCTGATGCCACCTTTGGCTAAGGCGCTAGCTTGGAGTGATCCTGGCGTGCTGGTTGGGGGGCTGTCTGTCATTGGCGCGATCAGCTGCACAAGACAAGCGCGGGGAATGCTCTGGTATTTGGGGCTCGGAGTGAGCCTCGTGGCGGCAGCTGCTGCTGCGGCGTTGACATTGGAGCGAGGGCTTGGCTTAGGTCTCTTTGGTTTGCCCACGCTGAGCACGCTCGCGACGGGCACCGTGGCAGGGAGTGTTGGCCTAGCGATGGTCCTCGGCCATTGGTATCTCACCGTCCCCAAGCTTGATGTCGCACACCTGGTGAGGCTCAACAGGGTCTGCGTGTGGGTGATGCTTGTGAACGCGCTCTTGGTCTTCGCGGTTTGCCTCGTAAACAAGGCTGAGCTTGAGCTCGCAGACGCTCGCCCCTTGTTCGGCCCTTGGGGAGCTTTCTTTTTGGGAACTCGGCTGGTCGTAGGTCTGCTCCTCCCGCTGCTCTTTGCATATATGACTCAGGGCTCTTTGCGCCTCGGCAATACGCGCTCTGCGACAGGAATCCTTTATGCTTCGACGGTGCTCGTCTTGATAGGCGCTGCGATCTCCATCTCTTTGCAGGACACCTACGGGTTCCCGCTATGAAACGAATCAGAATATGAGCGCCCCCCAAGAGAACACAATCGCTTCGAAGGCTCGCCCACTCTCTGTGAGGCTCGCGTGCGAGTGTGGCTACTACACAAAGACGCGTGTCATGCCTGGCGAGAGCGCTGCTCGCACTTTGCCTTGCGAGCACTGTGGTGAAGAGCTGAGCTTGAGTGGATTGGAAGGAGAGAAGCCCGCGATCGATGAGTCGGGAGGCATTTGGGCCTGCAGTGCTTGTGGGCATCCAGAGCTCTTCACGCGCCGGGACCTTCCACAGAAGATCGGCGTGACCGTCGTCGTCATAGCCGCGATCTTCGCTCCCTTTACGAACTATCTGAGCTTAGTTCTGGCTGGGTTGATCGACTTCATCCTGTACTTCGCGATGCCTAGTGTGGCGACCTGTTATGTCTGTGTGACGGAGCACCGAGGCTATGGCCCAGAGCCGAAACACCCGCGCTATGACCCTGAGATCGCTGACAGGGTGCGCTTTGGAGACAAGGCGGTCATGGGCGTCCCGATGAGAGAGGGCGGCACTGCGAACGCCCCAGAGCCTCATCACTGAGGCTTGCCCCAGATCCGCTTGATGTGATGAGGGAGTCAGCCCTCGGTCGCTCAGAAGCTGAGGGAGAGGCCTACGGCCCAGATGTCACGATCGTCGGAGTCATCGAGTCCGTCGCGTGACTCATGAAGTTGTCCGAGGTGCACTTTCATGTCGTGATCATGGATGTAGTAGTTCAGGCCTAGGTAGAGATTGCTTCGATTGAAGTCGGTCTCTTCTTCAAGGCCGATGAGCCCATAGCCATCGCCGCCATTGTCATCGAAGTCCTCGTAGCGGATGGCGAGCTCTACGAGATCGGGGACGAACATATAAGTCGCTGTGACGGAGAGCGGATTCGTTCCACCGCGCCGCTCACCGCGAGTGTCTGCGATAGCGTCTGGACCCCAAGGGCCTCCTTCGAGGTCGTAGTCATCTCCATAGCTGAGGAGCTCCATCGCGAAGCTATAGCGACCCGTGACATAGTGGAGTTCCAGCGCACTTGCGGTGCCGCTGTCGAGCACGTCTTCTTTTGAGATTGAAGCTGTAGCCCATAAGTGTGACCTGAAGTCAGAGTTCAGCGCGCCTTCCCAGGGCAGCATACCGCGACCGGTGAAGTCATAGCTGAGCCGCATGGTCGTGAGCGTGTCGGTAGGGTCGATGATCCCGTCTTGCATCGCAGCAGACCAACCGAAGCGCCCATCTCCACCGTTCAGTTGAATGCCGGTGGTTCGGACGCTGTAGAAGGTCCCGTTACGGGTGCGCACTGGGAATAGGAGGCGGTCTGCGTTGAGGAGGCTGCTCGTGAGAAGGGGAGGCCTGAATTGTCCGAGCGTGGCTTGGATGCCTGAGGAGACCTCTCGTGAGATCCATGCATCCTGGAGGCTGAGATCAGAGTTCAGGGCGTCGAGGCTGAAGTGGTAATTGAAGCCTTCCAGCCCGCCAGTGAGGCGCAGGCGAGCATGATCGATCCTTGTGCCCAGGAAAGACTCAGGGATCAACGAGGAGGTCGAGGCGTCTATGCGTGTGGCTCGCAGGAAGCCATCAAGCTCGACCGGGTTCTCAGCTTTGTTCGGTTGAGCTGAGAGGTACTCCAGAGCCTCTGTGTTGGGATCTGACGGACCGCCTATTGCGAGGGGAGCTGTGAGCAAGAGGGCGCAGCTCCAAGGGAGGATCGTGATCACGGCGGCTTTGGGCTTCTTAGGGCTTACAGGGGTCTTCTGCATGGACTTGGGAGTTGCTGGGCGTCAGAAGGAGACTGAGAAGCCCATAGAGAGGAAATCCTGAGGGCTATATTGAGACGTAGATCGAATCTGACCCACCTCGATGGACCAACGAGAGGAGCGCGTGCCTAGGTATTTAGAGAGACCTAGCGTCATGCGTTCTTTGGTCTCATCGTCTTCAAACCGTAGCCCAGCCTCTAGGTCTGAGCTGAGCATGCCCGTGGCCGTAGCGCACCAGGGGCTGGAATCTCCCACGCTTGCATCATTGTCGAGGACCTCAACAGATGCTGAATAATGGTCGTAAGCCCAGAAGGCCTCAAGGGCCGCCCTGCGGGCCTGTGGGCGGCTTTGGTCGTCTTGGAAGGCAGCTGCGAGTGTCAGCGTAGCGTCTCCTGGAGAGCCCCATGCGCCCTCTGTGGACTCGCTGGCCCCGCCACCCATGAGGTGGATGGCGACGCGGGCTGTAGTCAGCTGTTCGCGAATGTCATAGGTGGAGCCCTCTTGGACAGCTAGCCACCAATCTAGGCGCTCTCCGCGCCCTCTGAGCTGAATTCCGTCTCTGCGGCGTATCTCGCTCCCTACAAAGCTGCGGTCCAAGAAGAAGAGTCGTTCACGCTCGAGGATCGCGCTGCGGGTGAGGGGGACCTCGAAGCGTCCGATGAGCGCTTCTTGGCCGAGGATTTCGGTCCCGAGATGAAAATCAAAGACGTGCGGTGTGCCGGTCTCCATCTCGACCTCAAAGCGGACAAAGAACTCATCTCCGGGGTATTGAACGCGAACACGAGCTGCTTCTAGACCACTGGGATCGATGAGGTTGTCGGAGATCCCGCGCCTTATCCCGACGAAGAGCAGTGAGAGCGAGAGGTCGTCTTCTGGACGTGTCGCTCGGGACTCTGTGCATCCCCGACAGTAGCCGGTCACGCGCAGGGTGTGTCCACGAACCGTGAAGCCTTCGCGTTCGCTGAGCTCTTCTTTTAGCCGCTCTATGACCTCGCTGTCTAAGTTGGGCTTCGCTCCGCAGTCTAGGCAGCTGATGAGGTCGCTTTGCGGGTGCCTTAATGAGGAGTCATCGAGGACGGGGGCTTCGATGGGCGTCGTGAGGCTGGTGACGGCGCAGGCTAGTAGGGTGGGGATGAGCATTCGCAGATGAGGTGAGGCTTTTGTGTTTTATGTGCGGTCGTGTTTCGTTCTCTGTTGAGCTTAGAAGCAGACGAGAAAACCGAGTGATATCCGCGTGTCCGTCTTTCCGTCCTCGTTGTCAAAGTCGTCATATTGAAGGGTGCATTTGCAGTCATGCCCGGAGATGTAACGGTTGATTGCGAAGCTCAAGGCTGCCTCATTGCTGTTGTCTAAGTCTTCAGAGCGCATGCCTATCTCGTATTGCGTGCTGATGGCGTAGGTAGCAGCGATGGTCAATGGGCTGGTGTCTTCTGTGTCAACCAGTTCAGCGTGCGCCCAGAGAGGCCCATTGCTCATAGTGGCTTCAATGTAGGTGGTGTCTCCACTCCCGCCTTGGTCGATGGCCGCGGCTACAGAGAGGTTTGTGCTGCCGAGGGTGTCGTAGCTCCCTTCGCTCGAACCTGAAGAACCAAGGACGTCAAAGGAGACACGTGCGTGCAGGTCTTCATCGTCATCATTGAGATCGAGCGGGTCGCCTTCGTCATCCATGAGCGCGACCGCCCAAGAGAAGCTGTCGAAGTTGCCAGCTCCCATCAACCCCGTTTGCCTAAGGCCTCCGCCTCCAAAGCCAGTGCGGTCTAAGAAGAATTGATTGGCTTCATCGACTAGGTGGCCGGAGGTCGTTGGTGCGCGGAACTGACCGAAGGTCCAGTCTGTGCTACCCCAGGCTGCCGTCGCATAAGCATCACGCAGGCCAAAGGTGCTCGTCGCGTCCTCATAGCCGACAGAGATCAGGTAGCTGACGTCGTTGTGCTCGCCGCCGACCTCTATGCGGTTTCTTCCGATCACAAAGTCCTCAGAGAACTCGTCGTAGTAGGCCTCGAACCAGCCGTTGATCTCCGGGCCATCTCCATCTGCCATGAGTTCTGGGAGTGAGGTAGACCTGGTCTCATGACTAGGTGAAGCGAGGGAGGCGCCGCTTATGAAGGGCAGGGTGAAGAGGGCTGTGAGGCAGTGCTGAATCATGATAGAGCGCTCTAAGGTAGTGGAGGAGGCAAGCGGGGCCTTCGCCCCTCTCTAGCGGATGATGCGCCTCCTCGGAGTGCATGTGAAGGATCTGGAGAGGAATCTCTCGAGGTTTTCTAGAGAGCGCTCTAGATACAAAAGAACGGGGCCCGGCGACGCGCGCCGAGCCCCGTTTGAGCTCTATCTCCCAGCGACGCGCGCTGGGAGATATTTAAGTGGGCTTAGAAGCCGACGATGCAGCCAAGCATCAGGTCGTCGTCGTCGTTCGTCTGGAAGGTCCAGCGAGCGCCGCCGTCTGAGTAGGTAATGGCCCAGTCCATCGTCTCGTCGCCACCGTCGTCTTGGTCCGTTGAGCGGATGCCAAGGCCCCAGGTGTCGTTGACGTCGTAGGAAGCGTGAAGAACCATGGCGCTGTCGCCACCGCCGGCATCACTGTCACCCATCGTCGCGGCGATCCCGAAGGGGCCGCTTGAGATGTTGGCTTCCATCCAGCTGGCGTCAGCGAGATCGTCCATTGAGTAAGCGACTGACAAGTTGATGCCGTCGCCACTCATGACGTCGTAGGAAACACGAGCGGTGAGCTCTTCGGCGTTGCCGATGTGAATCCAGTAGCCGAGAGAGTCCATGCTGCCGCTGGCCATAAGACCAGTGGTACGGGCACCTTGGCCACCAAGGGCGCTACGGTCCATGAAGTGCATGTCTTCCTCGTCGATGAGGTTGTTCATGGTGGTAGGTGCACGGAATACACCCATGGTCCAGCCAATTCCACCCATCTCGAAGGTCAGGAATGCGTCGCCGCCTCCAGCTTCAAAGGTGTTGCCGAAGATGTCGAAGTTGTAGCCATAGCCACCGACGGAGCCGGCCATGTTGAGGCCGTGACGTCCGATACCGAAGGCGCTGTCGCCAAAACCGGTGTCAGTGTCATAGGTCGCTTCGACATAACCACTGATCGCGGGAGCGCCGTGGTCGTCAAGGGAAGAGGTAAGTGTATTGAGCTCGGCATCGAGGCCGGCCCAGTCGCCTTCAGAGGCGTTAGTCGTGCCGACGGCCACGGTAGCGGCGAGGGCAGAGAGAACAAGCTTGTTCATATGAGGTATCACTCCAATATAGAGAGACCACAGAGAGAAAGGGTTTGGGGGATCTAGAACGCGCGGATAATGCCGCGCCCCTCGCGCCAGGGAAAGAGTCAGCAGGAGTTTTTCCGCAAGCCGGCGCGGCCACGGATCCTTGATTCGCTGATGGCACATACCTTCGGTAAGGTCTGTCACGGTGCGTCCCGGAATCCTACCTGGGCAAAGAAAGGTGGCCTTAAACCCATTTGCCACAGTGATTACATAGGAACTTCTTTATATTTTCAGCGCTCAGATTCAGTCTTCATGAGAGGGAAGGTGCCAGAAAACAGCGAGCGATCTTCAACACATCTGCGGTCGTAAGCTGTTTTATATCAATGCTTTATGGCTATTTTTGCTGGGCGAGGCCTCTCCGCATCCCACCCTTCAGGGGTGGATCACGA
>Ga0163180_10002438_pt1 | contig 10413 bp, 8 predicted proteins | sample AtlANTMetagenome_2_FD_109647 | JGI IMG/M metagenome (GOLD analysis project Ga0163180, IMG submission 109647) | Marine eukaryotic phytoplankton communities from the Atlantic Ocean - Atlantic ANT 4 Metagenome | ecosystem: Environmental > Aquatic > Marine > Oceanic | place: North Atlantic Ocean...
GGAATACGTGGCTAATCGACTGGGCGTGATCTTTATGAAGATCAATGGTCCGGCCATTGGGCACCACGTGACCTCGCTGGATCCGGAAGAGGCTCCGAATGCCGGAGCCCGTGAGGAAGTGAACAAGTTGAACCTGGCCCTGGAAATGGGCGACAACGTGATGATCTACCTGGATGACATCCAGCACTGTAATCCGGAATTCCTGCAGAAGTTTATCTCGCTGTGCGATGCTCAACGAAAGATCGAGGGTGTTTACAAGGGACGTAGTCGAACGTACGACCTGCGGGGTCGAAAAGTTGCCGTGGTCATGGCGGGGAACCCGTATACCGAAAGTGGTGACAAGTTCCAGATCCCTGACATGCTGGCCAACCGCGCTGACATCTACAACCTGGGTGAAATCATCGGGGACTCGGCAGATGCCTTTGAGATGAGTTACCTGGAAAATGCGTTGACCTCCAATTCGCATCTCAACAAGTTAGCCAGCCGCAGCCAGCAGGATGTTTATAACATCATCAAGATGGCCCAGAATGATTCACGCGAGGGAGTGGAACTGGAAGGAAACTATTCCATCGAGGAATTGAACGAGATGGTTTCCACCATGCAGAAGTTGATGCGTATTCGAGATGTCATCCTGGACGTCAATCGCCAGTACATTGACTCCGCAGCCCAGGCCAACGAGTATCGCACCGAGCCGGCTTTCAAGCTCCAGGGGTCCTATCGAAACATGAATCGTATGGCTGAAAAAGTCGTGCCGATCATGAACGATGACGAACTGCAGTCGCTGATCCTGACCAACTACGAGAATGATGCCCAGACACTGACGTCGGATACCGAGTCGAACCTGCTCAAGCTGCGGGAAATGCTCGAGATCCTGACACCCGAGGAAGCAGATCGTTGGAAGAACATGAAACGTACTTTCCAACAGAACATCAAGATGAAGGGAGTTGGGTCGGATGACAAGGTTGGACAGGTGATTCTCCAGCTCAGCTCTTTCAGTGATGGACTCCTGGATATTCGTGAGACACTTTCCAAGGGCGTCAGCCAGTTGGCGGAGGCTGCCAGCGAAGAAGATGCCGCGGAAAAAACTGCCCTGCTGACACGCGTGGGAGACGTCAAGTCATCGATCGACCAGTTGCGTGAAACACTCGATGCCGGAGTTCAGCAGGTAGCCGGATCCCAGGACCAGGGAACTGTAGCGACCACGAATTCCGCATCCGGTGGCGGGTTGTCGTCGGATGCCATCCTGCAGTTGACCGAGGAGTTGCGTGCCCTGACAACCGGTGCGATTCCAGTGGACCCGGACAAGCCCACGCAGCGCGTTTCCGTGATGCACCGCGTACCACGCGAAATCCTTGATGTTTTGAGCAACCAGTTTGAATTGATGGACCAGTGGATGCGACCGGTGCTGGAAAATTCCAATCAGAACAGCAACGCGATCAAGCAGTTGCAGCAGACGCTGGAGTCTTCCCTGTCCAGCTATTCAACATTGATCAATAAACTGGAAAAGGCGAAAGGTCGCGATCCCAAGAAGCCCCCGGCGGCGAAGAAAAAAGCGGCTAAATCAGACAAGAAAACCTCTTGAGCAGCGCTTGCTCACTTAAACCGGGAGAATGACCAGGCAAGATCAAGCTCCGGTCAGGATCGGATTGCCAGTGCGTGGCCTACCTCTACGAGGCCACCCAGGTTCGTGGTACCATGCGCCTGCGGTTCTCGGTTCACGCTTGATTTTCAGGAGGCCTTGCAGTGAATGAACAACGTTACCACGTAGAAGACGTGGACCAGATTATTTCACCGGCGCTGGTGGTGTTCCGGGAAACTCTCGATGAAAACCTGGATGAGATGGTGCGTATCGCAGGAGATCCGTCCCGGCTCAGGCCACATTGCAAGACGCACAAGATGACCCAGGTAGTGCAATTGCAATTGGAGCGGGGGATTACTCGTCACAAGTGTGCGACGTTTGCTGAGGCGGAAATGCTGGTTGCGGCTGGTGTCACCGATGTGCTGCTGGCTTACAACCTGGTGGGACCGAACATGGGTCGTGCCGTGGAGTTTATGAAGACCTATCCCGAGGTAGCTTTCGGGGCCACGGCTGATCACGCAGAACCGATTGCCCAGCTGGGCCAGGTCATGACAGGGGCGGGTATGACCATCGACCTGCTGCTGGACATGGACACGGGGCAACACCGTACGGGAGTGGTGCCGGGGGCGGCTGCCGGCGCGTTGTACAAGCAAATCGTAGACACTGCTGGCCTGGTGCCTGGTGGACTGCATATCTACGACGGTCAGAATCACCAGACCGACCTGGCAGAACGGCAGCAGGCGGTCGAGGCCGCCTGGCAGTCGGTGGCAGTCTTCCGCGATGACCTGGTGGCATCCGGGTATCCTGTGCCACGGATGGTGGCCGGAGGAAGTGGGTCCTTTCCGATCTATGCTGAAATCGATGATCCGACGATTGAACTGAGTCCCGGGACGACGACCTTCTTTGACAGGGGATATGGACAGATGTTCCCGGATCTCGATTTCACGCCGGCGGCCAGGATCCTGACGCGGGTCATTAGTTGTCCCACGTCAGAAACGGTAACGCTGGACCTGGGGTACAAGGCGTGTGCGTCTGATCCGCCTGCGGGGCGGCGATTGATGTTTCCCCAGTTGCCTGACGCGGAAGAGATTTTGCAGAATGAAGAACACCTTGTTCTCAAGACCAACCAGGCGTCTGAATTGCGGCCTGGCGACTGGTTGCTTGCCATCCCACGACACATCTGTCCCACGACGGCCCTGCATCAGCAGGTCTACGTGGTTACGGGAAATCGCTTGCAGGAAACCTGGCCGGTGGCGGCACGCGATCGAAAAATAACGGTTTAAACTCCCGTAGGGAAGTGTGTTACGTGAGGTGCCGGTTGCTGTTCAAGAGCCATCCCGGGACACGCTAGTTTCACTGGACTGCCTTACGGGTCCTCGATTACAATAGATTTTGATACGAGCATATTCTCGTTCCTGGAACGATGTATAACATTCCTGAATGAACTCCGCATAAAGGTTAAAATAATGATTCGTAACGCATGCTTTATGGCCCTGGTTGCCACGTGCTTTGGTTCTTTGTCGCTGTTAGCAGGTGAGACGCGGGGTGTGTACCTGGAGAGTCGTACTTGCCAAGTCTACACGGGACCCTGTTTTGCCAATGCTGAGGTAGGCTTGAGCGGTCGCAATGCGATCATGGCCTGGAGTATCGAGGAAGGTGAACGTGATGGTGTCTCGCTGAAGGGACTGCACGTGGTGATGTTGCTAGATGCTTCCCAGACCCTGGGGTTTCGCGGGATTGACGGTCCACAACATTTGAAATCGGTCATCCTGGTTGATGAGCGTGCCGACCAGCAGCAACGCCAGGCCCTCGTGGATTTTGCAAGGAAGCATTCCGGACGGGCTGGCCAGTACGTGGTTCGTATTGATACGGCACCGATCAATATGTCGTTGAACAAAGAAACACTACGTGGAAACCTGCAGGCCGGTAAGACGCTGAAACTGACCACGCGGAAAGCGCGTCCATCCGATTGTATCTGTTCCAATGAATCTGCTTACTATCCGCCGTTGGTCAAGCTCAAGACGTTTGTTCCTGGGGTGACGATGGAAGGGTATTACAAGGGACGGGGGCTTGGCAGTCGCTGGTCAACACCGGGAGATCGCAGTTCCTACATGGCCACCTTTGTTTATTAATGACCGGTTCCTGGTCCTGTACAGTTCTTTAAAACGGCCTTGCCATCTGCGGTGAGGCCGTTTTTCATAGGTAGTTGAGTCAGGTCATTTGTAGTTGTCCTCCGCGGCCGATATAATGGCCACTGGTTTTGTTTTACTGCTTAAGAACTTTGGGAGACTGTCCGAATGATGAGTCGTTACTTGCTGAGTTGCCTGGTTGTGCTGAGTGGAATAGGTGGTTCGGCGTATGCCGCGGATCATCGCGTGGAAGCATTGAAGGAAGCAGCTCCCAAGGCAGAGCTGTCCGAAAATATCGCAGCCCAACTGGCATCCACCGGGGTACGCATTATCCGTGGATCAACACGCAGTGTCTGTGATATCTGGATCTGCAAGGAATGGGCCGTCAAGGCACCCGCCAAGGGTGACGATATTATTTACCCGTTTACACCAGGTCAATTGATCGGCGTGGTGCGGTATGCCCGCAAGGGGAGTGATTTTCGAGACCAGGATATCGCCAAGGGTGTCTACACGCTGCGGTATGCCCAGCAACCCGTTAACGGTGATCACGTGGGCACCTCTCCAACACGTGACTTTCTCCTGTTGATGAAAGCTTCTCTGGACAAGTCGGCTGCCAAGGTTGATTACAAGAAATTAACCGAGGCCAGTGCCGAGGCGGTGGAGTCCACGCATCCCGGATTGCTGGCGTTGCAGCGTCTCAAGGGTGATGGTCCGATTCGTAATAACGAGGAGCATGACTGGTGGATCGTTCGTCTCCAGGGACAAGCGAAAATGGGTGCGGTTAGTAAGAAGCAACCGTTGGACCTGGTGATCGTGGGACAGGCTGCCGAGTAAATTGAAATGATCAACAGATCGACATGTTGCCAGTTGCTGAAAGCGGGTCGTCGCACGGCCCTCCGGACCCTGCTGACTTGTGGGGTATTGGCAAACACGGTGATCGTTGTTGGCGAACAACAGGTGCAGGAGCGAAAACCGTCGAGTCCCCCCGTGGCCAGGTTGGCGACCGAGCCAGCCAAGGCGAAGCCGGATTTCTACAAGATGCGGCAGCTGCGAGGTCGCGTCGTCTGGCTGCACGAGGTACTCAAACGTCGCTATGGAATTGGTGCGGTACCGGAGGCCGCCCAGCGGATCCTGGCCCTGGAAACCCCCGAGGGGCAACTGTTTCCCATCGTGGAGGACATTCGAGGCCGGTCTTTTCGCAAGGATCCACGCCTGAGAAAACTGGATTGCGAATTATTGGTTCGCCAGTTAAAGGCTTCTTCCATGATCCAGATAATCCGCGTTTATGCTCACGAAAAAGGTAAAAAGGTCGAGGTCGACTACTGGTGTGAGATTTGTGCCATCGCCATGTACGAGTTGAAACCTTGCGATTGCTGCCAGGGGGCGATTGAGCTCAGGCAACGCCCGGTCGCCATTTCACGGCCCTGAACGACCCCTGCTTACCTATCTTATGACTCCTGGGCATCCCCAGTGACAACGGATCGGCTCTCGGGAAAACAAAATTCTCCTGTCAGCTTAGTTGAATCGTGATTTACAGGTCCTATAATCGGGGGCACTGCAGCCAGGTCGCAGGTATGGATAAGGAAGTTCCGGCGATACCTGGTTGAACACGACAATTTGTTTGTACTATCTGTGTCACCCCAACTGTAACGAAGGTGAACCGTATGACGGAGTCAAAGCGAAAATCTGGAGTCAGCCGGCGGTCGTTCCTGAAAGGATCGGGTGCTGTGGCTGCTGCCGGTGCCTGGCAGAATCAACAGGCGATGGCAGCGGAGATCCCCACGGCAACGTTAGTGCAGGGATCAACGGAGATGACCTTGAAGGTCAATGGAAAGAATCACAAGGTGGCGGTGGAGCCGCGCACCACGTTGCTGGAAGTCTTGCGGTACCAGCTGGATTTGACAGGTGCTAAGCCAGTCAGTTCCGACGGTAGCAGCGGTGCCAGTACGGTCATGATTGATGGCAAGCCCAAGACGGCTTCCACGACCCTGGCCCTGGCCTGCAAGGGGAAGGCGATTGAAACCGTGGAAAGTCTCGGTGGCGATAACCCGGATGCGGTACCGCTGGCATTCACGGACTACGATGCATCCCAGTGCGGTTTTTGCACGCCCGGATTTGTCGTGGCAGTACGAGCCTTTGTGAATAAGAATCCAAAGGCCACGGAAGCGGAGATTCGGCAGGGATTGAACGGCAATATCTGTCGTTGTGGCACCTATTCACAAATCATCGAGGCTGCGGTCTCCGTGGTGAAAGGAGGCAAGTGATGGCAGTATTTCAGGATAAAAAAGAAGAACAGGGTGATGCCTATAGCTGGCCATCACGAGAAGACGCCAAGGTGATCGGTAAAGATCACAAGCGTTTGGATACGCTGGCCAAGACGACCGGCGCAGCCAAGTATACGTATGACATTAACCTCAAGAACCAGTTGATTGCCCGCGCGTTGGGCTGTCCTCACTCTCATTGCACGATCAAGGCGATCGATACCAAGGCAGCTGCCAAGGTGCCGGGCGTGGTTCATATCCACGTTTTTGATCACGCCAAGGCTGGCAGTGAAATCAGTTGGCAAGGTGAATTGCTGGTTGTCGTTGCCGCTGAAAGCGAAGGGGCAGCAGCCGAGGGTGTTTCCAAGATCAAGGTCGACTACGAGGTCCTGGATTCCTTTACCAATGATGAGGACCTGGAAGCAGCCAAGAAGGCGGGTCGTACCGCCAAGGGCGGTGGAAAAGCGGTCACCGAGCGTGAACCGGGCGATGATGATGATGAAGATGAATTCGTCGACCAGGAAATCGCCCGCCTGCTGAAAGAAGCGGATCACGTGGTAGAAGGGTATTACGGGATCGATGCGATCACGCATTGCTGCCTGGAACCTCATGGTTCGACCGTGGAATGGAAAGATGGCAAGCTGAAAGCCTATCTTTCCACGCAGAACGTGTCCGGTACAGATGATGGTTTCGCCAATGACCTGGGTATCTCGGCCGATGCGGTCGACGTCCAGTGTGATTACATTGGCGGAGGCTTTGGCAGCAAGTTCGCCGCCGATTACTGGGGCCTGGCCGCAGCCAAGATTTCCAAGGCTACCGGACGCCCGGTCAAGCTCATGCTGGATCGTGACCAGGAATTGAAAATTGCCGGTAACCGACCCTCGGGTTACCTGAAAGTGAAACTTGGCGCGGACAAGAATGGCCGGGTCACGGTCTGGGACTCGCATCACTGGGGGACTTCTGGTTCCCGAGGTGGTGGTGTCAGCCAGGCAGTGATTCCCTATGTTCTGGTGCCAAAGAATTATCGGCGTCAGGTAACCCAGGTGAAGACCAACACGGTACGATCCCGGGCCTGGCGAGCACCCAATCATCCCCAGGGATGTGCCATGACCCAGACGGCCATTGACGACCTGGCTCACAAGATGGGCAAGGACAGTTATGACGTCTTCATGGCGAATCTTCCCAATGCCACTAACGGTAAGGAAGATGTCTATGCCGAGGAAATGAAGATTGGTGCCAAGTTGATGGGATGGAAGGAAAAATGGCATCCGCACGGTGCCCAGGTTGCTCAACGCAACGGGCGCTTGCGACCCCGCCGACGTAACTCAATTGTTGATGGACTCGGCATGGCGTTACATACCTGGGGTGGCGTTGCCAACTCTTCAACCTGTCAACTCAAGGTTTACCCGGACGGTGGCGTGGAGTCTTTCTGCGGCACCCAGGATCTCGGTACGGGTACCAAGACCATTTGTGCCATGGTGTTGGCCGAAACGTTTGGCCTCACCGTGAACGATGTGAAGGTTAATATCGGTAGCAGTACCTATCCGGCCAGCGGTGCTTCCGGTGGCAGTACCACGGTCGGGGCGGTTTGCGAGTCACATCGTCGTGCGAGCCAGGATGCCCTGCGAGAAATCATGGCCCTCGTGGCCAAGAAACTCTCCGTGGGTGCCGATACGCTCGTGGCAACCGGTGGCAAGATCCAGGTCAAGGATAACGCTAACAAGAGCGTTTCCTGGAAAGAAGCCTGTACCTTGCTGGGTATGAAACCACTGGAAGTCTCTCGCAGTCACAAGCGAGGAGATGCCAGCCCGCTCTCCAACCAGGGAGTCGGGGGTGTGCAAATGGCACATGTGCAGGTAGACGTGGAAACGGGTGTGATCAAGCTCAACAAGTTTGTGGCCGTACAGGACCAGGGATTGGTAATCAATCCGAGAACCTGCAAGGCCCAGATTTATGGAGCGGTGATCATGGGAATCGCTGCAGCGTTTTACGAGCAGCGGATTTCAGATCCCAAGAGTGGCGCCTTCATCAACGCTGAGCTGGAAAACTACAAGCTGGCTCGACTGGGTGACGTGGGTGACATCGTGGTACACCTTTATGAACCGGAAAGTGAACGTCAGCGTGGCGTTATTGGTAATGGAGAACCGCCGGCCATCAGTCCGAAGGCAGCGATTGCGAATGCCGTGTGTAATGCACTGGGTGTTCGAGTGCCTGTCGTACCGATGACACCCAAGCGAGTTCTGGATGCCATTCAAACAGCGGGGAGGGCTTAATTAATGAAAGCTTTTGAATATGCGGAGCCTCGTACCGAGGTGGAAGCACTGGAAATGTTGGCCGACGAGGCCAAGAACACGGAAGTCCTGGCGGGTGGTACCGACCTGGTTGGCCTGATGAAGAAAATCCTGGTCACTCCAGACCGGGTCGTCAACATCATGGAAGTGCCATCCCTGCAGGTTATCGAACCGCAGGAAGACGGCACCCTGGTGATTGGAGCCGCAGTTACCCTGGACGAGGTGCTGGCGCACCCGTACCTGGAGAATTATCCTGCGATTTCGGATGCCATCCTGGGAATTAACAGCATGCAGTTGCAGAGCCAGGGAACCCTGGTCGGTGAACTGTGTCAGCGACCACGCTGCTGGTTTTTCCGCAATGGACAGGAATTGCTTGACCGGCAGGGGCATGTCTCCGAGGGAGACAACCGATTCCATGCCATCATGGGTAATTCAGGACCTGCCAAGTTCGTGAGTAGCTCTCGCATTGGTCCGGCCCTGATTGCTGTCGATGCCCAGTTGCGAGTCATTGGTCCGGACACGGATGAGGAACAATGGATCTCAGCCGCTGATTTCTTCGTGACACCACGTCACGAGGAGCAGCGAGAAACGGTCTTGTTGCCTGGTCAGCTGGTGACGCATGTGCTGCTGCCGGCGCTGGATAGTCGCTATAACGCAACCTACGAGGTGCGACATGGTGAAGGACCTGATGATCCATTGGCCGCGGCAGCGGTTTCATTGACGATCGAGGGTGGCGTGGTGCAACAGGCACGCGTCGTCCTGGGCCAGGTCGCTCCGACGCCCTGGATCTCGTCGGCTGCCCGTGATGCCCTGGTGGGGCGTCCGGTCGATCACGATACGGCAGAGGCCGCGGGCCAGGCAGCAGTTGCCCAGGCCACACCACTGTCCCAGAATGGATACAAGGTTGATCTTGCTGCAGTGGCAGTCAAACGCGCGGTGCTTCGAGCCGCCGGTATTGAAACGGGAGGTTTTTAATTATGGCTTTCGAAAAGAAATACGATACGCCCGAGGTAATCAGCAATCCTGGTTGTGTGCACTTGCGGAACAAGGCAATGTGTGTGACCGGGCAAATGGAGTCTACGGTTTCTCCGGACGAGGAAGGGAGCCAGTATCACTGGTGTAATATTACCCAGCATATCCTCGGTCCGGATCAGCAGGATGTGAATCGTCGCGATTGCACATGCGATCGTGGATGTTATTGCAACGTTCGTTAATCCGCTAATCCCGGATTCGCAACGAACGCCCCGGATGCGATGCTTACAACCCGTGTCACGTGACGAGTTCACGCGGCACGGGTTTTTTGTAGTTGCACGTGATTTGCCAGTCTGCTTCTGAACCATCATCGTTCATTAATTCTGTTATAAACAGGGAATATCCTGTGCTGTTAAGTTATCTATACCAATGTGGGCAGGGCGTTTATTGAAAAGGGATGTTGGGTATGATCCGTGAGATATCGAGCCAGGTGATCGTGCTGGGTGCCATCGGGATGCTGGCGCTGGGCGGCTGTGGGTCTTCGGTGAGCACGGATACACAGATGGCGATGCCAGAAGCAGCCATGGGTTTTGCGGAGGCAGGAGATCTCCAGGAATCCGCTGAAATAGCCAACGCGGAATTCGATGCCGAATCCGGTAGTGACATACCTGCCAGTTCGGATGCGGCCCTGGAAACCAATCGACAATTAATCTACGTGGCTGACGTGCGACTGGTGGTGGAAGACTTTTCCGCGTTGGAAGGAAAACAGGGTGTCTCGCAGCTGATCGAGAAATATGGTGGACATGCGGCCGATATGTCGATTGATCGGAACCAGGGTCGCGCTCGATCGGGCCAGTGGCGAGCCCGTATCCCGGTGAAAAACTATCGGGCATTCCTGGAAGACCTCAAGGAACTGGGGGTCCCGGAGCATTTCCGTGAGACGACCGAGGATGTGACGGCCCAGTACGTGGACCTGGACGCCAGGATACGCAACAAGAAACAACTGGAAACCCGTATCCTGGAGTTGCTAGGCAGGACCGTCGGGAAGGTGTCTGATTTGATCGAGGTGGAACGAGAACTGGGACGCGTGCGGGGCGAGATCGAACGCATGGAGAGCATGTTTCGCTCGTTGAAGAGTCGCATCCAAATGACCACCGTGACGATCAATGCTCGCGAAGAAC
>Ga0163180_10002440_pt1 | contig 10407 bp, 14 predicted proteins | sample AtlANTMetagenome_2_FD_109647 | JGI IMG/M metagenome (GOLD analysis project Ga0163180, IMG submission 109647) | Marine eukaryotic phytoplankton communities from the Atlantic Ocean - Atlantic ANT 4 Metagenome | ecosystem: Environmental > Aquatic > Marine > Oceanic | place: North Atlantic Ocean...
GCCATGATTGACGGTTACGGGCTTCTCTTCTTTTCGGAAGCTGCGAATAATCCCACTAAAGAAGCGGGTGATCCAAAGCTCATTCTTTGCTGGTAGATCTGCCATGTGTACCCCCAAGATAGATATATCTATATCATATTATATTGATATATCAGGAGGATCTATGGTCGACTATACACTAACAGAGGTAAGCAATAATAAATGGAAACTGCGAATCTTCTGGGGGCGCATGCTGATTGAAGAGCATGATCTACAAGGAAGTGAAGAGGAAGCTAAGCAGCAAAAAAGCCGACTTATTGACAGGCTATATGATTGGGTAGATGAAGCGCTATGAGTCTATTCAGCGTCTTTCTTTGTTGCTGCCCTGGCAAGCTCTTTCAGCCTGGCTTCTGCTGCAAGATCTTTGATCATCCGGGTTTGATTATCTTCTGATACTACCAAAGACTCCACTCTATTTTTAAGGTTATCCAGCTCCTTCAGTATGTCTCTCATCTGAGCCGCCAGATTGGATCGGAGCTGTGTCCGTTCGTCGACCATTGATTCTCTTTCCATGTCGTATTTTTCGACGACAGCCATCCATCTATTCCTGATCTGGGTCTCTTCCTCTTTGGCTGATTCCCTAAGCTTATCGACCTGCTTTTGGAAGTTGGCGATCAGATTATCGTTACGCTTGCTGTTCTGAATGTGCAGCCAAAACAGGACACCACAAGTGATGCCAAGCGTCCCATAATCCACCATCACCGACAAAATAGACTCTTCCATTTCTACACCCCCAGAGCATCAATATATCATTGATGCTGTAGGAATCTATTTAGAAACGCTATCTGATAGCGGAGGCAGTCCATACCATGATCATTTCTTTTGATCGGTTTGTCTCCGGTTGATTTATCCCAGCGATAGAGCCTGAATTCCCTCAGAAGCTCTTTGCAATTATCATGGATAAGAAGGTGAGGCTTTCCCTCGGCGTCAAGGTGAAGCAGCTGCTTCACTTGATCGATGCCCTCAGCTACTCGTTTATAGGCTGGCTTTGTATGTATGCCACATTCACGAGCTAAAAGCAGCCTTCCATCTTTGGACTCTGGATCAGCTACAGTCCAGACATAAGGGGGATCTTTTTTGCTTTTGAAGTTGATCAGTCTTCCGTTTTCTATCGTCGTTTTCTCTGTGGCGAAATGCTCTCTGTATACATGCAGGACATGATCTTTGTCATCCAATGCAAACCATAGACAGCAGAAAGGATTTTTCACGCCAAAGTCGATCGATCGATATCGTGGCCAGTCCAGAGGAGGATCGAAGCTTTCAACGACGTGAACAGAGCGCTGAAACTCGCTGTAAACGAGCCCTTGTTGATTCGTGAACTCTCCATAGAGCCTTGACCTCTGAGCCTCTTCAGACATGTGTGCTGTCGCTCTGTGTAGCTTTACAGATGAGATCCAAGGATTATCCAGGCCAGAGATCCGAAAAGTCTTAAATCCATCAGCTGGATCAGTCAAAAACTTATCATAGACCCAGGTCATTCCTTTGAGCGGTGTCATGGTTAGAACCAGTCTACCAGTACCAGAGTCGACGATCCTCAGCATGGCCTCCTCAAAGATCTCAAAGTTATGCTCCTCATCCATCCAGACCAGAGAAACCCCAGCTCCCTGATATTTCTCCCTCCCAGCGTCAGCAGACATAGAGACGATTCGCCCGCCATTGGGTAGCTGTACATGAGCCCTGTTCTGAGCTTTCCACATGACAAACTTCGACCCAGCAGGACAGAACCGCTGTATCTTAGGTCTGATGTACTCCAAAGCATCTGCATAGCTTAGCGCTGACGCCCAGACTGTACAGGGCTTTTCTGGGACTATGTTCATGGGTAGGCCATTCCCTCTGAGCCATTCTCTTACCCACCATTCATCAGATCCAGCTGCTGTGGCTACTGCCAACATAGCCCCGATCTCCGTTTTGCCTGCCCTGTTTCCCCCACTGATAAGAGTGGCTTCTCTGCCAAGATTCAAGAGTGGATCGGTTTGGCATGTCCTTTGCTCAGTGATCTCACACGTCTCACAGTGCCAGAGGTTAGCGCCGATCCTGTCCATAGGTTGTCCACAGCCTATTGCTCTTGGACTGTACTGCCCTTTTCCATCCCATCTATGACAGTGAGGCGTCCATAGGCGAGTAACGGCCAGAGGATAGCTCTTTGCTATCTCTGAGAGCCTCCGACGGGCCTGAACCCTTTTGATAAGTTCTTGTCTTTGCATATATATTTATATATGAAACTTCAATCTGGCTCTGATGATATCACAGTAGCCCGGTTCTCTTTCTATGCCGATGCATTTCACTCCTTCCAGTTGAGCCGCTACAAGCGTAGTTCCTGATCCAGCAAATGTCTCCAGGACGATCCCGTCTTCAGGTGTGACCAGACCGATCAGCCATCGCATAAGCTTTACCGGCTTGACTGTTGGGTGAATATTGCGAACCTCTGAAGCTGTTCTTCCTGCTCCGGCCCTTGGATTATTCAGACCGGCGGTATCTGGTTTTCGATCAGTGGCTTGTGCTCCTGATATTGATGGAAGGTCATCACAGCCTTTTTCTCTTTCGGACCTTGATGCTTTTGGACATTGGAAGAGGTTAGCAGGCCAGCGGCCAAGTTCAGACGGTGCATTTGTTATCAGTGTTCCTCTCATAACTTCACCAAGCCCAGAAGACCCTCCTCTTTTCTGTCCAACCATATTATCAACTTTACCCTGTGGACCAACCCAACAGGGATCACCATATCCGAACCTAGACCTATTAATATTCAGCCCTCCAGTTCCCCACTTCAGAACATTCTCAGCGACCGTCTTTTCTGATAGAGGTTTTCGGGCGAGAACTGCTGGCTCAACTGCTGGCTTAAGGGCTGTTCCCCATCCAGACCATTTCTTAGCTTCTTCGGTTGATGGGGCTGTGATTGGAATAGTCGTTTTTTTATATCCTTTTCCACCCACAAATTTATCTGAAAAGCTTTCAAGCTTTTCATAAGAATCCACCTCCTTCCTATCAGCCCCAAAATGCTTATCAATGGCTTTTGATACGTCTAAACTTTTTGGAAATCCTGAGAAGTAGCACCAAGAAATCATATCTCTGATCTCAAAGCCTGAATCTTCCACAGCTATCATCAGCCGGTGAATTGTCCGAGTAGCAGCAAAGGCGATCAGATGACCACCCGGTTTCAATACCCTAAGACATTCAGCCGCCCAATCATCAGAAGGGACAGAGCAGTCCCAAGCGGCATTCATGAAGCCTATACCGTACGGAGGATCCGTTATAATGCAGTCCACAGAATCAGAAGGCATAGCCTTAAGGACTTCGATACAGTCGCCACAGTGAAGAACATGATCCCCGATCTCTATTCGCTCACCTGGCTTAGTGATGGCTTCCACTTCATCGGGGATCTGATCGTGCTCATTTTGGTTCTGTGGCTCATCTGAGTTGATCGCCTCGTCGAACTCTTCCCATTCTGGATCGCCTACCAGATCCGATAGCCTTTCGATCTCTTCATCAGAGAAACCAAGCCCTGATATATCGGCGTCTTCGGTCTGTAGTGTGTCCAGTATTTCAGCGAGCTTGGGATCGTCCCATGTGCTAAGCTCGCCGATCTTGTTGTCGCTCAGTGCGATAAGCTGGGCGGTTACTATGTCGGTATCAAGGAAGATCACAGGAACAGTTTTCAGGCCGAGTTTTTGCGCTGCTTTGTATCGGGTATGCCCAGCAATGATCATGCCTCCATCTTTGCGGGCTATAATCGGCTGAGTCCAGCCAAAGCGCTCAATAGCTCCGGCCAGTTCGTCGACAGTATGATCGTTGTTTCTGGGGTTGTCTTTCCAAGGATCAAGCTGATCCAGATCGACGTGTTCAATCTGTAGATCCATCAGTGCACCACCTTGATGTCTTTGGCCAGTCGATTCTTGATGAGTAGCGCCAAAGCCTCCAGCTGTCTGGTGTCCATATAGCGGAATATATCGTTAAGGCTGTCTGGCTCAGGGTTGAGGTCTACTGTGTTCTCTTCCTCCTCTTCTTCTTCTGACTCCTCTTCTTCTGGCTCTGTTAGCTTGATGCCCATCATAGTGGCAACCTCATCAATGCTTTCCTGTACAAACAAGGGCGCTGAGCGGGTTATAATCGTCGTGGCTGTGTCTTCTGTCGCTTCTGCTATGCCGATGACCTCAGAGAGGAATACAGCGCATCTATAGCCATCCTCCAGAGTAAACTGTAGATAGATATCTTTATCTGTTGGTAGCTTCATTTTTCCTGCCTCATATATATATATATTTATATTTTCTTAAGAATTTCAGAGACTTTTTTTATAGCCTCTGGAGTATGTTTAACCTCAGAAATGGCCTGCATTATTAGACCATTGACTCTAATGGCATCAGCCTTAACGTCGCAAGCTTTGCAGAGGTTTTCTGGCTTACATGCATATGGCTCTAAACATTCTAGTGTCGAAGCCTCTTTAATCAGCTGGACAAACTGATCCATAAGAGGATGATCTATTATTTCTTTCGTTTTATCATTCATCGAAATCGACCCCAATATGGCCAGTCTATACCATGAGTCTCACAATGTCCTCTGGCGGCATTGACTACAGCATAGTGTTTTCTATCAAGCTCATAGGCTATTTCTTTCCACGTCATCTTTTCAACTGATGCCATCAAGTAGCACATTTTTCCAAAGGTCAGACTCGGTCCAGGCGGCCAAGCTTTTCGGTTTTTCTTTGCCCATCTTCGGGCCGTTTGCCAAGCTCCGACTTGAGTATAGCCGAGTGATTTGCCGATAACAGCCCAGGTGCATCCAGTGCGCTTCCTCATGTAGTAGGCTCTTTCTGCCTTTGCTTCTGTTGTGGGTCTCATTCTTCCTCCACGTCGATCACTGGTCCATCCAGAGCTTTAAGTTCATCCATAGGCGTTCTAAGCTCTTCAATAAGAGCGCTAACAGATACCTGCTCTGCATCAATCTGGATAGAGACAGGGACGACCTCGGGGTTTCTGGTGTAGCCATGCCGCCTTTCCAGTAGCCAGGCCGCAGCTTGCCAGTTTCCATCTTGAGCCGCTGATATCACTTTGCTCAGGCTCTGAATCGCTCCTCTGCTCTCTGCTTTCTTGATCGCCTGCCAGAATTGCTCGTAGGGTTCTTCTCCTCTCTGCCCTCTTGCCATCCAAGTGTAAAACGTCCTTAAGCCAATCCCGGCATAGCTGGCTGCTATCTCATAGGTACTGCCAAGAGCAATAGCATCAGCTGCTCTCTTCTGCTTTTCAGGAGTAAGAGAGAGCTTCCTTCCTGCTCCGTTTGGATTAGATTTCTTTAGGTCGCCATGTTCTTTTTTTTCGGTGTCGTTCGACATAAAACACTGCTCGTTTGTTGGTGGTTGTATCCTGTATTTCTTGCAAAGAATAGAAGATGTACTCCGTAAATCCGGCCCCTACTCTCTGCTCTGTGTAGATGGCAGGCATGTCCAGATTATATGGTTCTCTGCTGATCAGGATTCTTTTAAGTTGCATATCGATCAGGACAGATTGAAACTGGCTCTCAGCCTCTTTGCACTCATGAAAGAGTAGGCTGAGAGCGATCTGTTCTATGCCCTGATCGGTTAGTTTCATCTGGTGATCTTTGGAATGCTCAGCTCTGGGCCGATATTGGAGTATCTGGCCTCCTCCAGCTGCAGCGCTTTGTCGATTAAATAGCATACGACTCTACTCGTCGAAGGTGGATTTTTCGCTCTGCTCATGTAGAGCGCTATTCTTTGAGCCAAGGCCGGTTCTACTCCGACCATGATTCGGACTCTGTTCTGCTGTACTGACATATTAGGGGGCAGTGATAATTTTTCCATTGTGTCTCATTGGTTGGACCTGCTGAGCATCTACAGAGACAACCTCTGCACCATCAACAGGAGCGGATAATTGGACAGTAGAAATTCCAGCTTCCTGGCTTATCTCCCATCCTATAAATTTAACTCTGTACCCGTCAAGACGAACCTTAACCTTTCTCATACCTTTCTGAGGCTTAAAGGGCTCGGGCTCTGGCTCTGGGGGTGATTCTATTTGCTGTGGAGCATAGACAGGTCTATTGTCTGGCTGACAGCGTTCCTCGGGGCTTAGTGCCATTTCTCTGGCTACTGTGGCCCGCATCATCTTTCCGATATCGTCGTTTTGGTGCAAGTGATTCAGCAAAGAACCGACTGAATAGCATTCAGTTTTTGCAAATTCGATAAGAGGAGGCACGATCCTCTGATGATCATAGAAGTCTATCAGCTTGGCCATAGACTCTATCCAAGGCTGCTCCCGATACCCTACAGCATTCAGGAGGCGATGAAGTCGCTCTGTAAGGTCTTCACCCTGATAGGCGTCTCTCAGGCTGCTCATGTGTATTTTTAGCCAGTTCTCATCATCTAATAGGGTGACCTCTTCCCATAGGTCTGGTTCTGGCTTGATTCTTTTGGGCTCTCTTACATCAAAGAAGAGCTTGGCTTGCTCAAAGAATGCGTTCTTCGACTGCCATTTCATAGACTCTTCCCGTCTGGTTTTCTGAAACCAGTTTCTCAGAGCTATTGGGTAGTGGAATCGACTTCCTGGATTGTATGTCCAGATTCGACGCTCGTTTCTTGATTCGCAAAGGAGAAACCATGCGTGTATGTGTACTACTTCTATATAGGGGTCTAACTGACTGTCTGTCTGCTGGATGACCTCTCTCAGGGTTTTTATCGGGTTCTGGACTCGAATGTTCCAGTGTTTGCACAGCTGGAGAAATCTCTGTTCCCCAGGTGAGATATTCATATTTTTATATTTATATATATATATATCGGACATTTTATGACTCATTTTTGATGTTTGTTGGGTATGCTCATAACAAGGTGATAAGGTCACGTTACTACAAGCTTACTTGTAGTAACGTGACCTTATCACCTTGTAAAGGAGGCATAGAAAATGACCCCAAATTTTTATATCGTAGACGTAGAAACCACAGGTTTAGACTACTCCAGACATGAGATTATCGACTTTGCCTGCTTACTGATCCAAGATGGAAAGCTGATCGACCAGCTGAGCTTTAAGATCAAGCCTGAGCGGATAGAGGACGCTGACCCAAAAGCGCTTGAGGTCAATCGGTACGATCCAATGATGTGGACCAGAGCGATCAGCCAAGAAGAGGCCGCCCGTCGGATCTCTGGATTTCTCAAAGATGGCTATATCGTGGGTCATAATGTCAACTTTGACCGCAAATTCATCTCTCAACTGTTGGCCGATCATAGACAGCCGCACCAGCTGCCACTCAAAAGAGTCTGCACTCTTGAGCTTTGCAAAACAATGCTAGCTCAGTACGGCCTAGAACGATTCAGACTATCGGACTGCTGTGATTTTCTGCACATCACCCAGCAGGGCGCTCATAGCGCTCTGGGGGATGCCTTTGCGGCTTGGCATATCTGGCAGAGGCTCAACCCCAGAGATCCTTACGTTCGATTTCTGGTCCATCAGTGGCTATCACAGAAGGGATCAGCAGGGCTGCCGGCTGATATTATTTGTCGTTTATAATTGTTTCCACTATATTTATATGATATTCATTTAGCGAGACTCCGCTCTCGTTTGTTGGTTTGCCTGGTGGATTGGACATGATCCACCAGGCATTTTGGCAGGTTCCAACATGGCTCAAAGCAACGCAGATTTTATTCAGAGCACATCACCAGTCTCCGAGGTCGGGACCACGTTTGACGTAAATAAAAAGGTGGCGATCACTCTGCCCAGTCGATTCAGAGGCAAAGAGTTTCTCGGATCGTTGCATGGGCTCTGGGTATACATGAACAAAGACTCTGGATCGCCTGCTGTGATGACTATGCGCCTGACCTCAGACTCAGCTGGTGATGTGCAGATCATTACAGATACTCAGAGCGCTATCTATTATGGGGTATCTACAGCGACAAAAGGGGCGGCGCTGTGGAATATAAATTTAGACATTGCCACTGATGACAATGTGATCTATTTATATTGCAAGGTTGATCAGGGTACTGTTGATATCACCAGCGTAAAACTGATCTATAAATAGAGGTTTTCTGTGGCTGCTGCGTCTGTTTTCAACGGTGAGGGTGGAACCATCACCAGCAAAAAAGAGCAAACAAAAAACGTCACCAATCAGATCGGCTCATCAAACCAGAGCTTTGATCTTGGTGTAGCATATGTCTCCGGCTCTCTGAGAGTGTACTGGAATGGCATGAGACAGACCACAGGAACAACGATTACCGAGGCAGGGAATACATTCTCAACGTCGTTCGTAGCCAATCCAGGCGACGAAATGATCGTTGATTATCAACCAGTATAATAGAGGCTTTAATAATGGCTATTAGAATTGTAGGCGATCAGATCGCCGACTCTGCTGTCAGTGCGGCCAAGATCGCAAATGGCACAATCGTTCCCTCAAAACTTAACCTGTCTCAGGTGTACGCTTTTACGGCTCTTCCTACAGTGAACGCAGACCCGAGCGCCGCTAACGACCTCGTCCGCAAGCAATATGTAGACGGTTTGGTCCAAGGACTCAGCTGGAAGAAAGCGTGTCGTGTCAAGATGGCCGGCAATGTCAATCTTTCCAGTCCTGGATCCACTCTGGACGGGATCAGCATGGCATCCGGCGATCGTGTTCTTTGCTCTGCTCAGACTACAGGATCCGAAAATGGGATCTACGTTTGGAATGGTGCAGCTGCTGCCATGACGCGTGCTACTGATGCGGATGCATTCTCTGAGCTTCAGGGCGCTGCTGTGTTTATTACTGAGGGCACCGCTGCTGATAGTGCTTACACCCAGACCGCTGAGCTTACAAGCTTCTCGGGACAGACCTGGACCCAGTTTTCTGGCGCTGGTCAAATCGTGGCTGGTGATGGACTGGCTAAAAGTGGAAACACTCTCAGCGTCAATGTAGACGGATCAACCCTTCAGATCGCTTCCGATGCTCTCAAAGTCAAAGCTGGCGGTATCACTGGAACAGAACTCAATAGCTCTGTGGCTGGAAATGGTCTCTCTGGTGGGGCGGGCTCTGCTCTCTCTGTTAGCGTCGATGATAGCTCTCTGGCTCTGTCTGGAAACAACGTAATCATCAAGGCTGCTGGGGTATCCACTGCCAAGATCGCCGACGCTGCTGTAACGGCTGCAAAGCTGGCCTCTGCTGTAGCTGGTGATGGTCTGGCTGGTGGGGCTGGTTCTGCTCTCTCTGTCAATGCTGGCGCTGGTGTGGCTGTAGCATCTGATCAGGTTCAACTGAACCTCCAGAGCCTTAGCGCTGCCACTGTTGTAGCTGGTGACTCTATCGCTTTCCTTGACGCTACAGACAACTCAACCAAGAAGGGCACGATCGCCGATCTTGCAGCTGGAATGGCTGGTGTCGGTCTGGGCGCTTCTGGTGGTTCTCTGGCTCTGGATCTGAACGAGCTTACAGCTGCATCTGTTGATGTTGGTAATGACTCCATCGCTATCATCGACGCAAACGACAGCAACAGCACCCGCAAAGAGTCCATCGCTGACCTGATGGCTGCCACTGTAGCCAATGGTCTGTCTGCGTCCTCTGGTATGATTTCTGTTGTTGTTGATGGCTCTTCAATTGAGATTGATGGCGGAAGTGGTCTACGTGTCAAAGGAAACGGGATCACCAACTCCATGATCGCTGGAAATGCTGTACAGAGCGCCCAGATCCAAGATGGAGCCGTAGGCTTTCAGAAGTTGGCTAACCTCACCAGCGCTCAGATCCTTGTAGGAAACGGTACAAACCGCCCTACTGGCGTATCTATCAGCGGAGACGCTACGCTCTCCAATGGTGGGGCTCTGACTGTCGCTAACAATGCGATCACAGAGACCAAGCTCAACAATGCTTCTGTATCACAGAACAAGCTGGTTGATAATGCGGTCACGATCACCAAGCTCGGCGCTCGTCGTTACTCTGAGAGCCAGACCGGCTCAGGATCTTCTACCTATGATCTTGGTCGGGCTGTAAACTCTGGATTTTTCGACGGTGTCCAGGTCTATCGAAATGGTATGCGTTGTCTCAAGAGCGGATCTCCTTCTGATGCTTCTGAGTATAGCGTTTCCAACGGTGGAGCTGGCGGCGTGTGCCGTATCACTTTCGGGGCAGCTCCTGATGGTGATAATCTTATTTTTGACTATCTTACCTAATAACAGTATACTGTAGTCAGTAGCTGACTGGAGATCCCAGAGGCTGCTGATAAAGATCGAAGCTGGATCTTGGCCCCCATGCTGCAACATGCATGGGGGCTTTTTTTATATATTTATATAATATATTATTGCAATCTCTTTATGGTATGATATTATAAGAATGTAACCAACAACGGAGAATAAAATGACTATCAAAATCACTTTCAAAAAAACTTTCGATGAGATTCGCTTCGGTGAAACTGCA
>Ga0163180_10002441_pt1 | contig 10404 bp, 3 predicted proteins | sample AtlANTMetagenome_2_FD_109647 | JGI IMG/M metagenome (GOLD analysis project Ga0163180, IMG submission 109647) | Marine eukaryotic phytoplankton communities from the Atlantic Ocean - Atlantic ANT 4 Metagenome | ecosystem: Environmental > Aquatic > Marine > Oceanic | place: North Atlantic Ocean...
ATCATTTCTGGTTTTACACCCAAATTATGAGGTATAGCTCTTTCTAGACTAGAATTAGCAGAAGCAGCATCTCCAACATAACCAACAGTATCAAAGAATCCTGGTGCTCTTCTCATCATATGTCCAATATATGGGTTTTGTTGCAACAGATTACCATATCTTGCACCTTTCATTTCATCCCATGTAGTAAAACCATTATGATAATATAATGTATCGTTAATACCATTACCATTAGTATCCCAATACATTCTTGGTTCTCCAGTTGAAGTATTCTGCCCCATCTTTCTCGTTGCTAACCTCCAATATGCAGCAGCACTATATCCTCTATCCCAGAACACATCAGGTGGAAAATCAGCAAGATATGTAGGTGTATTTGTACCCCATGCTCTACTTACCGCAAATACTTTCTTTGGATCAGTAGGAGTCCTCATTGGTCCTTTACGGATTGCCATATAAACATAATTTCTTCCAGATTCATTTAAAGCAGTAGGTCCAGGTAACCAGAATCCAGTTGCATCTGTACTAATATCATAGGCATTATCTTGTAGAGCTGTCATGTTTGCATATAATAATTTACCATTACTATTAGCAGATTTAGCCATTACACCTTTATCTTGCAATTGCATTCCACCTCTTTGAGCATCATATATCCACCAATTACCAGTAGATGATGTATCTTTTACCATAACGTACTGGGGTTCCCATCCCAAGGTAATTTTACGTCCTGTTGCAGTTCCAGTATAATTATCACACTTAATTATACTACCAGGTTCAGGATCATGTGCAAATACATATGCAACATACTTCTGACCTGTTGCATTACATGCCACATAACTACCAATATCAAAACTTTTATTTGTTACATTAGCAAATCCAGGACTATTTGATGTTGATGCTGCTACACTCTCATCTAAATGTAACCAAGACGTTGTACCAAGAGATCTGTGATATACCTGCCAACTATAAGTTGCACTCAAACACTTAATCATGATTATCCCAGGTTCAATTTTGAGATTATGATTTATTGTCCTACCATTAACATTATCTCCATCCCATTTAATGACATCGAAGAATCGGTTAGATTTTCTAAATCCCCAAGCAACATACTTATTATTGATTGCAGTTTCTTCTGGATTAGCACCGAATACTGCATCACCATCTCTACTATGACTAGCACCTTTTGCAGTCCAATGTGAAATTCCTCCATTGATTTCCGCTTCTTCTGAATTCAGATCAGATCTAATATATTTTCTTACGTCTCTCTCTGTATCATATAAACGGTGTTGATGTACTTGATCCATACACTTCATCCATAATAATCCACCTTCAGTCCAATCTATATCTTCACACAAGAGACGAGGTGTATTAACAGTTGTGTTAGTACTTTCAACAGTCATAAAAAGTTGTTGACTATGTGGCATACTATGAAGAAAAGGTCTGCTAGTATACAATGCTCTCATAGTTCCACCAGTTAGAGGTGCAGTAGGTGGAGTGAAACCAGTTATACCGTCAGATCCAGCATTTCCATATGCACAGTTACCTACTGTTATTCTAAAGTTACTAATATAACCCTGATATTTATTTTGAGATCCATCAAGAGCACCTAATCTAATTCTAGGAGTACCACCATTAGGATTATAATTTGTTCCACCATTAGTAGAATACTGTTGAGCATTACCATCAACAAATTGAGTCATAGTACCGTTACTATATCTCATTACACATATATGATGCCAATTACCATCCATTAAATTTGTACTACCCTGCAAATCCATATCATTAGAGTTTCCATCATATGCCCATGTATTCATTACGCTAATATTACCTGCTTGTGGTTGCATTCTAATCTGCAAATTCTGATGCTGAGTATTTCCAGTAGGTCCATCTAATTGGAAAAGATTTACAGTTCCTGGTTGATATGCTCCCTTGACCCACATCTCAATAGTGAAATCACCACCCAAAACAAAACCACTATCACCAGTAAAATCAATATAACCATTTACACCAGATCCACCAAAGTAAGTACTATAATATCCATCTTTACCATAATTTGTAGTAAATCCTGAAGCAAATGGTGAGTCATATCCTGAACCCATTCCCATATAAACATCAGCACCAAATACATCTTCTACCATCACATCAGGAAATGTTTCAGGGGCGGCTGATGCCATAAAAAGTTTTTGGGTAATAGGATCCATTATGCTATCGCTAAGAAGATGTATTTTGAATTAGGACGGGTTAATAATGTATTATAATTAACACTAAATCCACTATTTGTTTTGTTTAAATAATTAGTATCAGTAACAGATGCATCCTGTGTATTTAACTTCAATACTGCATCATGTCCAGATGGCCAGTTCTGAACATTGGTAGAGGGGAAACCAACAGGACTTCCATCAACAGACCATACTATACGAACAGCACCTTTACCACCCCAAGAGTTCTGATAGGAACCAGTAGCATAACAACCAGCACCACCACCATAGTCACCACCATATCTATTAGTAGTTCCACTAGAACCACCATCAGCACCACCTGATCCTCCACCGCCTGGGTTTCCTGCATTTCCTGCTGCACCATCAGCACCTACTCCATACAATCCTACACCACCACCTCCAGCACCTTGAGTATAACCATCAGACCATCCACCACCACCGCCACCAGCACCGCCAGTACCAGCAGTTCCTTCTTGTACTCCATAATATCCAGCATTTCCACCTTTACCTACAGTATTCCGTGTGGCCCAAGTTCCTTCATATCCACCAGCACCACCACCACCGCCATTATCACCATGTACGTGAATTGATCCACTACCACCATTACCACCGCCATCTCCAGCAGTAAATTCTCCATAAGCACCACCATTTGTACCACCTTTTCCACCTTTTGCTGAAACTGGTCTCTGAATAGGGTTGGTATTGGTTAAATCAAAGTATGAGTCTCCACCAGTACTAGTATTATTATTTTGTCCAACAGTTACCCAATAACTATTTCCTGGTGTCACTGATATATTATTCTTCCAAGCTAATGCTCCACCTCCAGCACTTCTACCACCTCCACCAGCACCAACACATACAACACTAATAGATGTTACTCCAGGTGGACATGTCCAGTCCTGATAACCAGGAGTTGTAAATGTTTGATTACCAAATGAAGCATGAGTTTCTGCCATTCCTCTTACAGTATCAAATAACATCCAATCACCAGGATAACCAGACATGTCACCACCAAAAGTATTCCTTTCATACTTCTTAATTAAAACAAATCTAGGACCAGCAGTAAATCCACAATCAATTGTAACAGGATCACCATTAGCATTGATCTCATATGAACCTACTTTAGATATTCCAGGTAATGTTGCATAAAACTGTCCAGTATAACTAGCACTTCCATTATTAACTGCATTATCACTTCCCAAATAGAAATGTGTAGCGGTAGGTGCATTTGCTGTCCAACAATCTGCTCCTGTGTTCCATCCGTCCGTAGAGTGAACCTGCACATAAGACTGTAATGGCAGATCTTTATGATATACATACCATCCATCTGATATAGTATTACGACTCTTCACAATCATCATCTCAGGGACAACCCCAAGTTGATGTGGAAGTTGTCTAGGTGATGCACCATTTCCATTCCAGAACTGGAGATCGAAGAAACCTTTTGCTCTCTTAAACATCCAGGACTGATAACTAGAACCATCACCACTTTTATTCCATCCATAACTACTTCCAAACTCAAACTCAGTAAAATTTCCCATATTAGTATTTTTATCATTCCACTTCAGATCACGACGAGGAACTTTTCTAAATGCCACATTCCAATCGCTAGTTGCATTTGTCCTTTTTCGCCATGCAAAATCAACAGGAAAATTAGAAGTATAAGTTGGTAACTGACTTTGACCATTACCAGTAGACATTGCAAATACTTCTGTTGCTGATTTTGGTGTTGTAAGATTATTTCTTATCGCATAGTAAATATAATTTGTGCCACTTCTATTAGTATTACTAGCAGTACTATAAAGTAAAAATCCACTAGATGTAAAATCAATCCTTGCATTCCCCATATTCTCTGCAGTATGCAAATTTGGATATAACTCTGCATCATCTCCATAATTTGAATTGTTATCTGATACACCCATTCGTCTGGTTTTATCATAAACACTCCAGTCATAATCTTCAGGATTACCAGAACCTGAAATAGACTTCACAATTACCATTTGGGGTTCCCATCCGAGATCTATAGTTGTCCCATTTCCTGCTCCTGTATAACTACCGACCTTTGCTATGACTTCATCAGCTTTCATCCCAAAGGCTGCTTGATCTGCTCCAAACAAATATGCAATAAATTTATCTCCTGATTCATTAGTTTGTGGTGCTGATCCTACTGTGAAATGAGTATTAGTTGGTTGATCCATATTCCAATATTGAGTAGTAGATTGCCTATCTCGTGTATCATTCAACCATATTCTATACTGTTCTGGAATAGCTGGATCAAGATTCTCATGATATACTGCCCATTCTCTTTGTGTATCTCTATTCTTTATCCACATCATAGAAGGTTTACACTTAAGATCATGGGGTATATTCTGAACACCACCGTTCCCTGTATATTCTACGATTGTAAAGAATTTTTCAGCTTTTCTAAAGAAATAACCAAAATTTTTATCAGTAGTAGTATTAAGATTTTCTGGACCTTGCCCATCCCATACCATTCCTGTCTCACTCCACTGACTTATTCCCGTTGTTTGATCTAATTCTTCCACAAGAGTATTATCTGACTTAAGATAGTTTGCATGTCCTGCACCCTTTTGAACATTTGTGCTAGGGAAACTACGAGCATTACCAGCAGTATTCCATATAATTCTTACTGCACCTGATCCACCGTAAGATCCATTACTATATCCATTGTCTACACATCCACCACCTCCACCATACTCTCCACCACGACCAGCATTAGCACCTGTATATCCAGATCCACCTGTTCCACCAGATCCACCTGCTCCACCATTCCAAACATAAGCACCATCAGTACCTTGTCCATACAATCCTACACCACCACCTCCAGCAAATGAACCACCGCCACCGCCACCTTGTCCAGCAGTACCACTAGTACCATCATTACCTGGGTTAATACCATTACCACCATCGCCAGCATATCCTCCAGCACCTCCACCACCACCTTTTCCTCCTCCTGCATTAACACTATCTCCTCCTCTACCACCATTACCACCACCATCTCCTGTATAATCTCCTCCTCTACCGCCACGATTAGTAGTATCAGCTCCTTCTCCACCTCCACCTCTAACAGTACTTGCGTCTATAAAATATGAATCACCTTTGTTAGGAGATTGTGTAGTTGGATCTGTAGTAGATCCACTAAAACCATCACCTCTACCTCCAACTACTACAGTATAAGATTGTCCTGGTGTTACTGAGATATTATTCTTCCATCCGAGTCCACCACCTCCTCCACCAATACCATACGCATGTGATCCACCAGCAGGTCTAAGACCACCGCCACCGCCACCAACAGCAACAACAGAAACAGAAGTCACGTCAGCAGGACATGTCCAAGTATATGTTTGTTGAGTAGTTTCAGTATGAGTATAAAGTTGTTCCTGATTTTCAGCTGCTCCTTCTAAGGGTGATCTAACAGTGTCTGCAACATACCAATTATTATCATTACCACCTTGATCTCTCCTTTTTCCCCAAAACATTCCACCATACTTCGCCATGTCAATACCAACATTAGCAGTATGAATACCAGCAGAAGTATCATTACCATTCCAACAATAGGTGGCAAATACATCTGATGCCTCAGTAAGTACGTCACCCCTAGCTGTTATAAGTTTACGTGTAATGGGATCCATAAGTTATTCCCGATCCCTCTTTTTAATTAGTGTAGTTTACCAGTGAAGAACCTCTCCATCGACTTCCAGCGTCGTCTGTAACAAACATAAACAGATGAGTCTTACCAGCAGTTAATGATGGTGCTGCATCATTTGGCCATTTAACCGTAGCAGGCCAATTAGCACTTCCACTCGTATGCGTTAATTCTAATGTAAATGCATATGCTTTACCAGCAGAAGGAGCATTACTAAATGTAAAGGTACTTACTCCAGCAATCGTCTTAGTAAAGTAATTACCTGAAGCACAATCTACATCTAATGCTGATACTGCATGAGAATCTTCTGTATAATTTCCTCCTATATTTAAATCATGAGCTGTTGTTATACCTGCTAAGTTACCAACAGTTGCAATACCAGTTACGTTTAAGTTAACTACATTTAATGAATCTGAGTTTATATTATCCGTACTAGCAATACCTGCCAACTTAGAACCGTCACCATAGTAGGTAGCAACACCACTAACAGCAGTAACAATACCAGCAACAGTTAAACCTTGCGGAAAATCAGGAGAACCTGAACCTGCTTCATTAACCAGTTTATTTACTCTAATTTCTGACATGAGTTTCTAAGTTCCTTTCTATACTTTATTTATCAAAATACACCGAGCACATTAAATGTAAGTGTTGTACCAGCACCAACGGTAAAAGTTGCACCAGTAGCAACTGTTATATCCTTAGCTCTAGTAAATGCCAAATTACCTGAGTTTTCATCAGATGTAATATTAACAGAAGTTCCTGCCCCAACAGTTAAAGAATCAGGTGCTCTGTAAATCTGACTACCAGCATTATTCATATCAGAAGAAAAAGCAGATCCAAATCCACTAACTGCTGACAACTGAGATCCATCACCAACAAAAGCAGTTGCAGTAACTACACCAGTAACTGGAAAACCATTTATAACTTCCCCAACTATCTGGGTCTTTGTTTGAGCCATGGATTTATACTTTTAGTTTTATTTATATGCTTAATAGGAGTCAGTGATAGTAGGACCATATGATATGTATACTAGTCCACCTCCACCTGCTCCACCACCATTTGGGTTACTATTATGTCCTGCTCCACCGCCACCTCCACCGAAGGCTGCACCACCACCTCCTCCAGAGTTCTGACCATTTCCTTGACCACCAGCTCCACCAGAAACACCACCACCTGCTCCACCTGGATTGTTTTGTGATGGACTATGATATCCATCACCACCTGCAGAAGTACCACCAGTTCCACCATACTTAGATCCTTGATGAGTACCATCAGTACCTCCACCACCTCCACCAAATGCTCTATCATTATTCACAACATACTCAGCAAGCGGCAATGTTCCACCATTTCCACCATCTCCTCCATGTCCATTATCGGATCCACCACCACCACCGCCACCAGCGTAGTAACTACCAACTCCACCATGTCCTGCATCACCATTATCAGACGGAGCACCACCGCCTCCACCAGCACCATTAGTTCCATCTTGAGAAGTATGATGTAAATATCCCCAAGTGCTTTGAGGATTATCTACATAAGGATAACCTACTCCACCAGTACCATTTACAGTACCATTAGTTCCACTACCACCAGATGCTCTATGACTACTTCCCTGATTACCGTTTGGACCATCAGTACCTCCACCACCTATTAGAGTTACTGGACCCGTGAAAATAGTATCTTGTCCCATTGCTCCTTGACTTCTTCCTCCTCCTGAACCCACAGTAAGACTATAGGTAGTTCCTGGTGTTACTCCTGAAAACAGTTTCATTGCAGCACCACCGCCACCACCGCCACCATACATACCACCACCGCCACCACCACCGATAACAACTGCTCTAAATGCAGTCACTCCAGCAGGAACAGTCCAAGTATGTGATCCTGGTGTCTTAAATGAAACATGAGTATTTGGATCTGGTTCTGGTATTGTATCATTCATAAAGTTGATAGGCATACTAATACCAAAGAATGGTGACTGTCCTAAAGGATTAAATGATCCATGATTATTACTTGCCCAAGATGTATTACTAAAAGTAGCTTGTTCTAATCTAATTACGATTGCATCACTATCACCACTAGTACTTGGTGCATATCTCATCTCATTATAAGTAGCAGAATTAGCAGAATAACTTACAGGTGATTCTGAATACCAATAATTACTTTTATTAGCACCTGGAGTTCCATTACTACTATTCCAATCATTGACATTTGGATGTTCCATACCTTTAACATAAACTGAATACCAACTATTCATATTTAAATCTTCTGCTCCTCCATTAGGAAGCACAATCTCAAAAGCACCTGACGTATATCTCTCTTTACTTGGAGTACCACCATTACTATTATAGTCATTATAAGAAGGTATTCTTAAAGTAAATTGACCACTATCATATATTACTGTATCATTTGTATTCTTTCCTGCCATTACTTTAATATGGACATTCTCAATAAATGGTCCCATACCAAGAGTATTTTTTCTTGGTCTATATGATGGCATACCATAAGCAATACTTCTAAGATTCCATTTTGCAGTTGCATTACCTCCTGTAGCATATGAACCTCCTGGCATTACTTTTATTGATATTCCATCTGCAGTAGTTGCAGAAGTACTCCATCCACCATGAGTAGAAAACTGTTCTGTCTGGAAACTACCAGTAGATTTTTTCCATGTTGATAATAATCCACCATCACCTGCAGAACCATCTGCACCAGTTTGAGTTCCACCACCTAATCCTCTATGTCTTCCCCAAATTCGATAACCCTTCTTCACAATATCTTCTGTAGATGCTCCTGGTCCCAATACTGATGGCATACAATTAGGACCAGACCATACTCTTGCATTAACTAAATCTTTTTCATAGTCATTATCAACTCCACAACATAAACATTGTACACTTCCACCAGCAGGAACAGTAGTTGTTAATGGGAATGTTGGTACAGTATAGTTAGTACCACCACCATCATATAAAGCAAGACCCTTTGTTATACGGAAATTAGATATATTTCCATACCAAGACCAATAATGCATTCTACCACCATATCCCCATCCACCAATTACAGGTCTATCACTTTGAGCCATTATAGTAGTAGGAGTTCCACCAGTACCACCAGGACCTTGCTCACCAACTGATTTAACCTTTACCCCATCAACCCACATCCAGTACGTATTATCTTGTCTAGTAATTGCTACATGATGCCAAGTACATTGCTCTATACATTCAGCATCTGATGTCATATGACCACCACCCTGTACAGCATAATTGAGAAAATAAGGACCAGTCGATCCTCTTCTAGTATTTCCTCTTGAAATCCACCAAGATCCTAATTGATTGGAACCACTGTTTTGAAGTGTTCTTCCATCCATAATACAAGAACCCCAACCGTCAGTACCAGAACCAAATGATTGAGTATTATCAGTTAACCTTTCTACATAAATCCAACATTCCATTGTAAAATCAGCATCAAGATTATCATGACCTGATACATTAGGAACAATACCATTATAATTGTAATTGGATGAATAACTACCATTATCCTCTTCACCAAGTCCACCACGGAACCAGTTACTAGATGTTGTTGTTATATCTCCTGCAGTTGGTGCAGTATATCTTGTAATCGTTTCGCTCCAAAAATCATCTACTCCATTTTTAGGGAATTCTCTTCCAGTTCCCCATATAATTCTTACTGCACCACTTGCTCCAATTCCACCTCGATGATCAGTAGAACCACCTCCACCACCATATTGTCCACCATTTACTTGTGCTGTACCACCTTGATGAGCACCATTACCCCAACCAGCAGCACCACCTGAACCACCAACGCCACCACTTTGCCAATGGTCATTATGAGTAGATCCTGTATCACCATTTCTTCCTCTTCCATATACACTTACACCTCCTCCACCTCCACCCCAATATTCATTCTGATTGGATTTGGTGCAACCACCACCACCTGCTCCATTATTACCAGCAGTTCCACTTGACCAGTTACCATTATAATCTCCACCTTGACCACCATTACCACCATATCCACCAGCACCACCGCCACCAGTATCAGATCCAGTACCATTTATACTACTTCTATTACCATCTCCTCCATTTCCTCCAAATCCTCCACCATCTCCTACATATATTCCACCCCTACCACCATAACCTGGAACATCATGATCTCCAGTCTCACCAGTACATCCAGTACCACCGCCACCACCACCCTTAACAGTAGTTGCATTTATAAACCAAGAATCTCCTCCAGTAGCTCCATAATTGGTCATATAAACATCACCAGCTCCACCTGCACCAACTTGTATTTTATATGATTGTCCTGGTGTCACTGAAATATTATTTTTATATCCTAGTCCACCACCTCCACCACCACCCATTTCATCTCTAGTTCCACCACCGCCACCACCAATACATACAGCACAAACTTTTGTTACTCCAGCAGGACATACCCAATCAAATTGACCAGGTTCAGGAAAGAAAGCCTCTCCTGCAGAAGCACCAGCACCAACAGATCCTGATG
>Ga0163180_10002442_pt1 | contig 10403 bp, 4 predicted proteins | sample AtlANTMetagenome_2_FD_109647 | JGI IMG/M metagenome (GOLD analysis project Ga0163180, IMG submission 109647) | Marine eukaryotic phytoplankton communities from the Atlantic Ocean - Atlantic ANT 4 Metagenome | ecosystem: Environmental > Aquatic > Marine > Oceanic | place: North Atlantic Ocean...
GAGAGAGAGAGAGAGACACACACAGAGAGGATGAGTGAGTGAGATAAAAGAGTTAGAGAGAGTTAGAGAGAGAGTTAGAGAGAGAGAGAGAGAGAGAGAACGAACGAACGAATGAAAGAAAAGTCCCGAAAGACGAAAGGAAAAATTGTTTGTGTTTCTTTTTGTGTCTTGTTTAGGGTTTAGGGTTTTTGTTAGTTTAGGGTTTTTTATTATTTTTTTCTTGATTGCGGCGCTTTCCCTTGCCTTCGAATGCTTCTTCTTAGTAACAGATAATAAAAGCGCCGCAAGAAAAAGACGCGCTTTAAAAACGCGTCGGGTGGTCTCGTTTTTTGGGAGAAGGGAGTCTTGGCATCTCTTTGACCAGCGGCCGCCGCTTTTTGTTATCGTCGTCGTCGTCGTCGTTCAAAAGAGAATCACGTAACACCATGCGAAGCGTCGTCGTCGTCTCGACGCCTTTTTTGCGATCGTCGTCCCTTTTCCCTCGTTGGGGAAAACAAGACAGCCGTCGTCATCAGAAGAAGAAGGGAGTGGTGTCGACTGCAGAAGGTCCTTCTCGTCGCGGGAAGAGACGCGCGGTCGTCGTTTTGGCGAAGGAGGAGGAGGCCAACGGAGGAGGCCAACACAACGAGGACGCGCAGGCGGCGAAACACAACCTCGCGCGACGGCTCGGCGCGGCGGCGATCGTCTCCGCGATGGTTTTTTTCGGGGGGCAGAAATCGGCCGCCAACGCGAAACGCTTGGACGAAACGAGCGCGTCGTCGAAGGCGACGAGCGCGAATTCGCGAAGCTCGGAAAGGAACGAGTGGAGGAACAGAGTCGAAGGCGAAGTCGCGTCGTCGTCGTCTGGAGGAGAAGGAAGAAACGCCGACGATGGGGCGTTTCAATCGATTGCGAATTTGAAACCGCATCTATCTTTGAGAGGAGGGTTTGAAGCGAACGAAGCGGTTGGGAACGTCGCGGCTGGCAGCACGAAAGAAAAGAAGAAGAAGAAGAAGAAGAAGACCCGAGAAACGTCTGAGTCGAAGAAAGATCCTTCCAAGAAGAGGAAATCAGATAAAGACTTGTGGTCTTTCGTTGAGCCGAAAGAGGAAGCCGCCGAGAGGACGCGACTGTTTCGCAAGCGGTTCGGAAACGATGTACGTAAAATGCCGACGAGTGCGATGACCGATGAGGAAGGCGCGGAGGCGAGAAAATGGAAGAGAGAAACGGACGCGCACAAGAGGAAAGTGTGGAAACAAGAAAAGAAGAAGTTTCTGAAAAAGTACGGGTCGCAAGAGGCGTGGGAGGCGAAGTTGAGGAAGAGGAACGCCGAGTTAGCCGGAAACGATAAAAAACTCAAACAGCTTTCGAAGAAAGCGGCGGATAAAGCCGCGCTTGCTTTGGCGCATATGGATACGTATTATGGAGAAATTGAAGAGAGTGCAAAGAACTTGTCCAAGGCAAGAAAGGAAGTGATGGAGGAGTTGTTGGAAGAACGCGAGGCGTGGTTGGAGCAAAGACAAGGATGGTTCGGGAAGATGTTACGGTCGGACGCTTCAAAAAGGTTTGTCAGAACCATCAATTACAACTATCTGAAAGACCCGTATTCGAGCATGGGAACAGAACGAAATCCCACGGAAACTTCATACACTGGGTTTTATAAATTGCTCGATGTTGGCAGAGTCAACAAGATTGTCTTTGGGAGAAACGAAACGACAGCAAAGTATTACGTGGACGGCACGGACGAGGTCTTTTTGACGTACTTGCCGTACGACGAACGCATCGCGAAGAAGATATTGCAACCTAGACCGCACTCGAGAGGCGAGTTTATCGAGATATCGCACCCGGGTGGGCATCCGCTTTGGTGGGTCGTCGGCCACGGAATTTTCAACGCGATGTGCCCGTTGATCATCGTCGCTATGTGCTATCAGATGTTGAACGAAATCTACCGCGCAGACGAAGCGGAGGACCAGTTTGCGAATATTCACGCTAGACAGTACTCGCCGGAAAAGTCTTCGATGGAAAATCGAAACACGTCTTTAGACGATATCGCCGGTATCGAGGCCTTGAAGGAGGAAATGTACGAGTTGATTCGATTCTTGAGAGATTTCCAAAAGTTTAAAGACGTCGGCGCGGCTGTTCCCGGGGGTATTTTGCTCAGCGGACCTCCTGGAACTGGGAAAACGTTATTGGCCCGCTGCGTTGCTGGTGAAGCCGGCGTTCCGTTCTTCTCCGTCGCCGCCACGGAGTTTACCGATATGTTTGTCGGCATTGGCGCGTCGCGAGTTCGAAACTTATTCGCTGCCGCGCGTAAAGTTGCCCCGTGCATCATCTTTATCGACGAATTCGACGCCGTTGGACAAAAACGAGCCGGTCAAACTGGCACGGAGGAAGGCGTGGACGAACGCGTCGCGACGATTAACCAATTCCTTGCGGAAATGGACGGCTTCGAGGAAAAAGTTGGCGTCATGCTCGTTGCCGCGACGAATCGCCCACAAGTATTAGATCCCGCGCTTATTCGACCCGGTAGATTTGACCGCATCATCGAAATGAATTTACCGAATAGATCCGCTCGCTCGGATATTATTAGATTACACATCAGTAAACGCGACGCGTGGGGAAGCTGCGAGCCGGATTTGGATATCGATTACATCTCCAAACTCTCCTCGGGGTTTTGCGGCGCTGATCTTGAAAACATGGTCAAGCAGTGCATCGCCAAAGCCGCGGGGGGCAGACTAGGTATGGCGACCACCGAGGATTTCCTGAAAGTCATCAACACCATTCGCGCGACGAAGTCTTTCAGTAGCGGCTCCAAAGACGGCACGGATACTTTGATGACCCGATCCAAGTTCAAAGAAGACGTCGCCGTGCAAATTATGAATCCGTACGTCCGAGACTCAATTTGCTTATACACGGCCGCGCAAGTCGTCGTAGCTATGGTATCCCCTGTTTTTGACGACGTTGCGAACGTCATCGTCTTCCCGGCTGGAAAAGAAACATCGGTGATTCAATATATTCGTCAAGAGCTCGATTCGCAAGCGGCGATGAAGTTAAGAAAACGAACATTTTTTGAATCGCACATGTGTACTTTAGTCGCCGGCCAAATGGCAGAAAGGTACATCTACGGCCCTCAGGGCGTATCTACCATGTCTGGTCGAGACATTGTCTTAGCTACAGATATCGCTTTAGACTATGTCTGCAAATACGGATGGAGCGAACTCGGTCCGATTGCGCTGATGCGCAGAAAAATCAAAGAGGAAGAATTTTTAGGCGAGGACGACGGTCACGACGAGGAATACTACAAGTTTGAATACAACATGTCCGAAGAGCTCGACATGCTCGTATACAACGAAGTTCGAAAACTGATAATAACCGCATGCCGTCGAGCTTTGACAATCTTGCACGACCCGAAAAATAGAGAGATGATGTTTACACTCAAAGAAGTTCTCATGACGACGGGTGAAATCAGCGGTCGAAGCTTGATGGAAGTCTTTGAAAAAGCCGGCATCGAACGCACAAAACAAGAAGATCAAAGCTTCCGAGAATGGTCTGTCTGGGACGAGAAATGGGGCGACGATTACGAGTTGTATTACGACGAATTCTTGCTTGGACACATTAACGATGTGACCGAGCAAGAAAAATTCGAACAGATCCGCCAACTCTGGTTGAAAAACAGGCGCGATGAAACCTACCTCCAATCACTAGGCCCGCACATGATCGAACAACTGGAGAAACTAGACTTGCGTCAATTAAGATACTGGAAACGTCTCAGGAAAAACGACCCGATGTACGACCCAGAACTGTATGAAAAATACAAAAACGGTGAAGTCGCATGGTTAAGCGAGGACGACCCGAAGCATTTCAGAGAGCAAAAGCGGGCGCTCAATAAACTCAGAGCCGAAGCGGAAGGGTTCGCCGACGTTCCCCTGTTGGACATGTGGGAACAGGGCGAGTTTCAACCGTAGCGACATCGATGTGATCCCATACGAATACACAAAAATACTCACACACAAACATTATTCGCGCGCGCGCGCGCGCGACGTTTCGCCTCGAGCTCTTCGCATCAGAGAGCGCTTTGTCTTTTCCTTGAGATTTCCTCCTTTTTTTGCTTTATTTTTTTCGCTAATCCGATCTCTTCCAAACGTCAATTTAAACCGAGGAAGACCAAGACCAAGAAGAAGAGCGAGAAGACGCGACTACCACCTCGTGAGAGACGCGCGACGCGGAGAGGAAATCGTCGTCCGAGGACAACGTGCGCGTCGTTTCGTGTCGTTTCGTGTCGTTTCGTTTCCTTTTAAAACGAGAGAGAGAGAGCGCTTGGGTACGAGAGAAGAATCGCGATGAGCGAATTGTCCTCTTCTCCGTCGTCGAACGCGATATCGTTTGCGGCGATCATCAACGCGGAAGCGTCGAGAGTGGTCGCCACGATGAGACAAAACAGCAAATACGCGATTCTCGCTCGACAGACGATGTCGGCGGCGTATGGAAGCAGTTCGAGTGCACCCGGCGGGTTGGATGTGGATGAGAGTTTGGTCGATGATCCATTGGTGCAGGAGTTCATGAGCTTGAGAAGGGCGCTGTTCGCGAACGGATTGATGTTGGGGACGTCATCGTCGTCGCCGCCGATTATGGAGAACAGTCGTAATAATAGTAGCAATAACAACGGCAAAGCGAGTCAACAACAACAACAGCAACCGTTATCGTGCGCGGATTTCATTCAACCATTCTTGAAGTGTATCGTGAGTGTGGAAACGAGCGGCCCAATCACTTCGCAAGCGTTATCGGCGGTGCATAAAATCTTGAAAAAAGATTTGATTTTTGGTTCCGATGACGTCGAGAAGGCTATGGTAGTCAGAGATATCAGCGAAGCCGTGACGATGTCGAGATTTGAAGCGACGGATCCAGACCATGACGACGCAGTATTGTGCAAAATTTTACACGTGTTGATTGAATGCGTGGCGTGTCCGTCGGGGAGATTGCTCTCTGACGACGACGTGTGCGACTTGTTGCAAGCGTGTTATAGAATTGGGCACCAGACTGGAAAAGAGAGTGGGTTTTTGAGACACTGCTCGAGACACGCGATGCGGGAGATTGCAGAACACGTGGCATTAAGATTGAAAGAGAACGTAGCTGTGGGCGGTCGCGAAGATGCGCAATTGGCGACGTGGAGAGATCAGTTGGCGAAAAGAGCGTCGGCGTTTGAAAAAATGTACGACGAGAAAAAGAAGAATGCCACGTTGACTTCGTCTACCCCGCCGAGATCGCCGCACCACATTGCCATTTCTCCGATAAACCGCGAAGGCAACGAGAGCTTTGACCCAGTTCGAGGTCCGGGAGCCATCGAGGATGGTGGGCCTAAGATCGATGTTGGAACGCCATCGTCTCCACCAACTAGTGCACCGATCGATAAGCTGAAGTCTTTACCCGCGCCGCACGGTTTGCCCGCGGCGTTGGAGATTTTCAAGTTTGCGTGTTCACTTATAGAAGCGAGCAGTTTGGCAACTTTAGGCGCCGCAAAGCAAAAAAGTGCATCGACAAGCATCAATGATAATAGTGCGAATGGAGAAGACGGAACCGTTGGTGGAGACGCTGGCGAAGGTCCGGCGGATAGAACACCCGTTACTGGTGGTGATAGAAGTGAAGAGGCTGAACAATCGCTCATGCTCTTTGGCATCGAACTTGTCGGGACTTTTGTGGAAAACATCGTAGTTTCTAGTGCCACGAATAACAGCGTGAAGAACAGATACCCGGAGCTTTTCGTTGCCATTCAAGATGACCTGTGCAAAGCTTTGACGAGTTTGAAGCCAAACGCGGCGCCTCCGATTGCCGCCGCGGCATGTGGTTGCTTCACGATGTTGTACGCAACCATGCGTTCGGAACTTAAATTACAATTAGAAATGTTTATGCGCATCGTGCTCATTCCTTTGTGCGCGGCTGGTAAGAATAAGGCATCAACGGCTGCAAATGGTGCGTCATCGAACTCTTCAGATGGTTTCAACAGGGAAACGCAGCGCATCGCGTTGGAAACCGTAGTCGATTTGTGTAGACAACCGCACTTTGTGACTGATTGTTACATGCACTTTGACTGCGACTTGAGCAAGGCGTGCGTGTTTGAAGAGCTCGTGTCTACTTTATCCGCCTCTGCGTTTCCGGCGAATGGGGCGAAACTTTCAGGTGCGAATGCGCTTTCAGTGGAAGGTTTACTCGCCATCGTTCGAACGGTGTCTCGATCGACAACTGCGGAAAGTAGCAGTGCAAGTTCTCCACTTGGCGGCGATTCCTCCATGTTGCTCGGTGAGAGTAGTGGGATGAAGGCAGCGCCGTCGACGGCAACCAACGGTTTCGCGGATGATGGATCTATTCAAAACGACGAGGAAGAAGAAGGTGACTCGCCGGCAGCGTTGCGTGACGAATTGCGTGGATTAGATCCGTGGGAATATGTCAAAGCATCCGCGGCACCGTCTGGGATCGCGCGTGCGCGTGGGTTACGTAAATCTCGAGCGTTGAAACGTCGTCTCGTTGTTGCCGCGGAGCATTTCAATCGCTCGCCGAAGAAAGGCATCCCTTACATGCAAGAGTACGGCTTACTTCCTGAAAATTTAACCGCAAAAGCCGTGGCTAAGTTTCTCAAGCTCGCGCCGGGTTTGGATAAAGAAGTCGTCGGGGAATACTTGGGCGATCCCAAGGATTTCCAAGTGGAAGTTTTGAAGGAGTACGCGGATTTATTCAACTTTGAAAACGTAACTCTCGATAAAGCGTTGAGAACGTTTTTGGACGGTTTCAAATTACCGGGTGAAGCGCAAAAGATTTCGAGAATTTTAGAAGTGTACGCAGCGAGATATTATGGCGCTAATCCAAATTCGTGCGCCGATGCGGATTCGGCGTATGTTTTGTCATATTCCATCATCATGCTCAACACGGATGCGCACAACAAGCAAGTGAAAAAGAAAATGACGCTCGAACAGTTTATTCGGAACAACCGAGGTACTAACGGCGGCAAGGATTGGCCTAAGGAAACTTTAGTCGCCATTTTTGATTCCATCGTTACCGACGAAATTCGTCTCACTGACGATGCCGCGCCAAAGCTCTCCAACTCTGCATGGCACGATGTCATGCGTGCGTGTGAAGTTGGGGAAGGTAAGTTTGATGCGCCTCCGGATGAATTCGAGTCGCGCCAATACGACGCAGATGTCTTTTCGCTTGTTTGGGCGCCGACTGCGGCAGCTGTTGCAGTCATCTTTGAACGCGCCACGGATGAAGACGTGCTTGAATCTTCCGTTGAAGCTTTCGTCGCTGTTGCGAGAATTGCGTCCAATCACCGTATGACAGACGTCGTCGATCATTTAGTGGCGACGATGTGCGCCTTTGTCACCAAAGGTGCGCAATCTGCTGTTGAGATTAACCCGCTGCGACCAGGTGTCGCTTTAGGCGAAGACATCAAGACGCGTTCTGCCGCCAAAGCTGCTTTTGCCGTGGCGAACGCGCACGGTGATGACTTGAGACGCGGTTGGTGTAACGTTTTGGATTGTGTTTTGCACATGCGACGATTGGGCGTCGTTCCAGACGATGTCGCCGCGACGCCGACGGACGCAGACGAAGAGAGAGAACCCATCACGTCGAATGACTTCATCACGAGACAGAAAGCCGCGCAAGGTGCTTCACTGTTTCGCTCATTCTCTGCGTTCATTGGTGGGAACGATTACGATTACTCCCTCGAGGAAGAAAAAGCGCGTTTACCGGAACCGACGGAGAGAGAAAAGGCGTTGCTCGAAAAGTCCGAGACATGTGCGAGAGCGTGCAAGTTTTCCAACTTGTTTGCTGATTCCAAATTTTTGGGCAAAGAAAGTTTAGCGCACTTAGTTGCCGCGTTAGCATGGGCTGCTGGTGATCCAGCGCAGCCGCCTCAAAGCGCTGACGACGAAGACGCTGCGTTGTTTTGTCTCGACGCTATGCTTTCTGTGTGCTATCGCAACAAAGATCGCGCGAGGTTGTGTCTCCCAAGAGTTGTGTCGCACATCAAAGCAATCGTCGGCGCTGCTACGCAAGAACCGACGCCTTTGGTGGAAAGAGCAATCTTTGAACTTTTGCGAGTGGTGCGTAGAGTTCTTCCAGAGCAAAGTCGCTTGCACAGTCACGAGGATGTAAATGCAAGCTCAACCGCAGCGGGGGCAAACGGCGTCGCAGATGACCACGCCATAGATGCGTTGCGCGTTTTATTCTCTCTAGAGCCGCAAGTTGCAGATGCATTCTTCGAACGCATCGCGAAATCGCTCAACCTTCTCGTTCGACAATGCGCGCCTTTGCACATTAAAACTGCCAGAGGGTGGGATACCATTTGCAAACTCTTGGCAGCGTCCTCGCGTCACCCGAAAGCCTCGGCTTCTGGCTTCGATGCATTGAGCTTTATCATGGAATCTGGATCCAACATCAACGCGTCGAACGCGCGCGCGCTCATCGAGAGTGCGTGCGCGTTTGTTGATAGTAGCAGAGGTGGTGAAGAACGTTCGATCAAGGCTTTGAGTTTGCTCAAAGATGCAAACGATGCTTTGTGCGAACGCTCGAGATCGGCGGATTGTTCGAACGAACTGCGTTCTGAAATCCTCGCCGGTGCGTGGGGCGATTTAGCCAAAGAACTCGCGCGTTTCGCGAGCGAAGACGAGCGAAGTGCAGTACGAGACGACGCCGTGTTGACATTGCAACATACTTTGCTCTCGGCGGAAGCATTTGACGCACCTGCGGAGCATTGGTTGGCGTTGTTTCATCACACGTTGACGCCTTTGTTGAAACACGCGAGCGAAAACGTTCGACAAATCGCCAACGACGGCCAGCGATACGACGACAATAGCAACGCGTGGGAAAGAACGGCGACTATTATTATCACGTGCGTGTCTAAATCCTTTCTTCAATATGCGGCGCCGATGAAAGCGGAAGATCCAGAGGCGTTTGTGCCAACGTGGTTAGCCGTCCTCGATCGCTTCGCTGAAGCAAAGAAATATGCGAGAGGTGAAGCATTGATCGAAGCCGTGGTTGAAAATGCAAAGAATATGGCTCTCGTTTTGTGCAAACAAGACATCGTTCCGTACGCGGAAGAAGATGGGGAGGAAGTGTTGTACGTGGGGACTTGGCAAGCGCTCGGAAAAATCCATGAATCGTTGACACCGGCGATTGTAACTTAATTAATTCATCATCATCATCATCACCATCACCACCAACGCCACCACCACGCAACCACGCACACCGTTAGCATTTATTATACTATATTATGTTATATTATATCATTACACCACCACTACGTGTAGGTACTAATACAGATCATTATTACTACTACTACTAATCATCTTGCTACTACTTTCTAACGCGCGAGAGGACTCTCGTATTTGTTTACTCAAGAACCCCACAGTCGGCGATACGAATCTCTCGTTTTGGTAACTCGGTTGTCTCTCCACTATCCCTCGCCAACTCCTCGTTTATTCTCTTGAGTAATGTTTCGCCTTTGACGCACTTCCCGAAGACGACGTGTTTTCCGTCGCACTGTTTCGCCGGCCCGAGTGTGATGAAAAATTGACTTCCGTTGCTATTTTTACCGGTATTTCCCATGGATAAGACGCCCATGTCGTCGTGTTTTCCTTTTAATCCGCCTAACTCGTCTTTGAACTTCTTCCCCCAGATCGATTCGCCACCCGTGCCGTTGTTGTGGACAAAGTCGCCCGATTGAAGCATGAACGATTTCACGCACCGGTGAACAATGCAGCCTTTGTAATGAAAGGGGACCCCTCCAAAAGTCTTCGACGTGCCTTTATCCCCAGCGCACAAGTGCGCGAAATTCTCGCACGCCAGCGGCGCTTTCTCCCAGAACAGTTCGAACACCACGCGTTCTTCCGCCGCCGGTTCGAGTTCGATCTCTCCGTTGCCTTTCTCCGACCACTCGTAGTCGCTCGCGAACATCTCTTTCACTCTCGTTTTCTCCCCCCCACCTAACTCTCTCAACACTTTCGACGTCCAGTGGTATCTCAAATCCGTGTGCTTGACGAACTCGCGCGCGAGCGCGTGTTTCGCGCGGTGGTTGTCGATGTCCAGGTCGAGGTAGGCGAATTTTGGACGGAAGCCGTCTTCTCCTCCTCGTGGTGGTGGTGGTGCCTTCGTCGTCGAAGTCGTCGTCATGCTTTTCTTTTTTGTTGTTGTTGTTGTTGTTCGGAGAAGGAAAAGAGTCACGCAAGATGAGGCAGTTTAAAGATGTGTAATGAAAGTAAAAGTACCTACATACCTACTCTCGTTTTTTTTCCGATATTTTGGGCGAACCCCTACTATGGGTACCACCTGGGGTGAACTATTATTGCAAATTATTATTAGGGTGACAGAGACTATTTTTGCCAAACAAAAATTGGAAAAGAAAAAAATATTGTAAAAGGAAAATAATCTTTGGA
>Ga0163180_10002443_pt1 | contig 10400 bp, 4 predicted proteins | sample AtlANTMetagenome_2_FD_109647 | JGI IMG/M metagenome (GOLD analysis project Ga0163180, IMG submission 109647) | Marine eukaryotic phytoplankton communities from the Atlantic Ocean - Atlantic ANT 4 Metagenome | ecosystem: Environmental > Aquatic > Marine > Oceanic | place: North Atlantic Ocean...
GGTTCTGGAGTTGGATCTACTGCTACTATAACCTCAACACTTTCAAACTATAATAGTCAGTTAAGAGTTGGAGATATTGTTGAATTTGGAAACAATGGTGTGGCACACAGAGCAAGAGTAACTCTTGTAAGTAGTGCATATGCTTTCAATGTCACTAAAATCAATGCAGGTAACGTTTCTAACGGTGGTGTTACTGGTGCTGTTATTAGAACTCGTCCTGAGGTTAAAGAAGCACAAAATAAAGAATTAATATCATCACTTGGATATAAGGCAGTTAAGAATACTAATAATAACAATACTCAAAATCCTGCAGGTTTCTTTAGAAAGAGTGTTACTTCTCAATCTGTTAGTGGTGGTAATGTAAGTATTGATGCAGGTGCTGGCCTTGTATGGAGAGATGCAGGTGATGCAGATGACTTTAGAGTTATTGTTACTGCAGGTACAGGTGATGGTAATGTATTAACTTCAGGTAATGGATTTACAATCAGTGGTGGTGCAACAAACACTCAAAGTGTTACACTTCAAGGTCTTAGTGGTGTTACCAGTGTAAATGTTATTGGTACTGTTTATAGTTCTAATAGATCTGCTAAGGCAAAGACTACTGAAAGGATGAAGATCCTTAAAGTAGATAAGACCTTTGGATCTGCTGTAAATGGACTAACACAATCTACAGTTGGTTACGGTCATAGAATTGGTGATGCTCGTGTATCTCTTGGTACTGGTGATGTATATAAAATAAAAGCAATATTAGAATCTCAAGATTCAAATGATCCTGTAATACCTAACTTTACACAGACCAATTTAGTTGGTGCTCTTGCTGTGGATGAGGTTATTACTGGAGATAACTCTGGTGCTAGAGCTAGAGTGGTTGCAACTAATGGCAATATTGTTTACTTCCTTCCAGTTGATGATGATAAATTTACTGATAATGAAACAGTAACTGCTGATGGAGGTGCTACTCTTAAGATTGCTGGTTCTCCTACTTTAGGATCAAAAGATATTACTGACAGTTTCACTCTAGATGATGGTCAGAGAGAGCAATATTATGATTACTCATCTATTGTTAGAAAAGCTGGTTTTGCAGAACCAACTCATAGAATTTACATTATATTTGATCGTTTCCTAACCACAGCAGGTGTCAATCCATATACTGTAGACTCATATCCATCTGAAGATTATAAGATAATTCCAGAGTTCGGTAATAATGCTCTTAGGAATGTAATTGATTATAGACCAATAGTTACAGAATCATTGACCAATGCTGGTTCAGTAACTTCTCCATATATTTTAAGTGCGACTAAGTATTTTGATTTTGCTAATAGAGCATTTACTAATAACTTAACTGGTATACCTGGCCAAGGAGATACTACAATTCTAAGTTTGCAATACTATCTTGGAAGAGTAGATAAGGTCTTCATGAGTAAAAATAGTATTATTCAGATAGTTAAGGGTGCACCTGCATCCAATCCTGTATCTCCTGATGATCTTGATGATGCAATGTTATTAGGAACATTGACATACGAACCATATGTGTTCAATGTTGACGATGATGTTGAGATTAAAGAAACAAATTACAAGAGATATACCTTCAGAGATATTCAGGTTCTAGAAGATAGAATTAAGACACTTGAATACTATACACAGTTGTCACTACTTGAGAGTGAGACTGCTTCCATGGAAATAAGAGACACTAGTGGTCTTAGCAGATTTAAGAATGGATTTATGGTAGATAACTTTGCAAGTCTTTCTTCTAGTGATACCTTACATCCAGATTATAGAGTTTCTATTGATTTTGAAGAAGGTCAAATGAGACCAGCTCATTATACAACCTTAGTGCCTTTAACATATAGCACATCATCTACCAATGTTACTACCAGTACAGAAGATGTAGTTACTCTTCCATACAGTGACTCAGTTCTAATTGATCAACCTTATGCATCTGCTGTAGAGAATGTCAACCCATTTAACGTATTCACATACATGGGAGATATTCAACTATATCCAGAATCAGACAACTGGGTGGATACAACATCATTAAGTCCAATCCAAGGTCCTGTTGTAGAAGGTAACTTCTTAACTACAGTTAGAGATTACAACGCAGATCAAAATGGTTTTTCTCCAGTTCAGTGGAACTCATGGAAAACTACATGGACTGGAACTGACATTTCCAAGAAAACTGGTGGATGGAGAGGAAGTGGTAAAGGTAGATTTAAACAGAGAAGAACGATTACTACAACTACTACAACTACTACAAAACAAACAAGAACAGGTATTAGGTATAGAGTTACTCCTGTAATTGAACAAGAATCACTTGGTAGTAAGGTTGTGTCGGTTGAGCATATTCAGTTTATGCGTTCAAGAAATATTGAATTTAGTTGTGAGAAATTAAAGCCCAGAACCAAGTTCTATCCATTCTTTGATGGCATTTCACTAACTCAGAAAATGGTTACTCCTAAGATAATGGGAGTTGTTAAAGATACATCTACTGATGCAAAAACTAATAGTATTCCTTTCCAGATTGGTGAGACTGTGGTTGCAAGTATGGGTGTAGGTACTGGTACTAAAGGAATTAGATTTAAAGGAAAGGTAGCTGCACCTAATGATGGATTTGCAATCAACCCATTAGACGGTACAGACATTTCATCTACAACTGATTATACATCAAACCTAGCATTCATTAATATTGATACTAGATCTCTTGGTGATCAAGCAAAGGGTACTTACTATGGTTCTCCTAAAATTAATGATTATCTTGTAGGAGAAACATCTGGTGCTATTGCAAAGGTATCTAATAAGGATCTAATTACAGATAAGAAAGGAAAACTTAAAGGATCATTCTTTATTGATGCTCCTAAGAAAGCAGGTGCACAGAAATTTAAGACTGGTACTAAACTGTTTAGATTGAGTGATTCTGCTGGTGATAGCAAAGTACCTGGCGTATCAGATAGTAGTGGTGAGGTAGAATTTACTTCATCTGGTATTTTACAGACTACACAGGAAACTATTATATCTGTAAGAAATGCTAAGGTAACATCTGAACAGATGAAAGATGCTAGGACACTTACAAGTGTTTCTACTGACGAAACTGAAGAAACAAGATGGGTTGACCCTCTTGCACAAACTTTCCTTGTTGATGATTCTGCACTTGAGGGTGGAGTATTCTTAACCAAAATTGATTTATTCTTCTTTACTAAAGATCCAGAAATTCCAGTTGCTATTGATATTAGGACAGTTGAAAATGGTACTCCAACACAAACAGTACTACCATTCTCAAAGGTTGTATTAGATGCTGATGACGTATTTACATCAACTGATGCTTCTAAGCCTACTACGTTTACATTCAAGTCTCCAGTATTCATACAGGAAAGAAAAGAACATGCTATTGTAATTACATCAGACTCTAACCAGTATAAGGTATTCATCTCACTTCTTGGTAGAGATGCTATTGACGCTGCACATCTTGGGGAGAAGATATCTGAGCAACCATATATCGGTGTGTTATTCAAATCACAGAACGCATCTACATGGACACCATCACAGTATGAAGATTTGATGTTCAAGATTTATAGAGCAGAGTTTACAGTTCCTACAGCAGCTGCACCTTCTAGATTGGTATTAGAGAACGCTACACTTGGAGAAAGTAATGGTGGTTTCTTGAACCTTTCACCAAACGCTATGAAGTTAACTGCGGGTAGTGATGAGATTAGAGTATTCCACGGTAACCATGGTATGCAGTCAGCATTGAACTATGTTAGTGTCGCTAATGTAATATCTGAAGTTCCAGATACTACTATATCTGCATCTGGTGGACTGTCATCCACAGCAACTGGTGCAACTCTAGTTGTTGCTGATGCGTCTCAATTCCATACTACTATAGGTGGTTCTGCTGTAAGTAGTTCCAACTTAGGTTTTGTTAAGATACTTGGTACTGAAGAAAATGGTAGTGGAGATGAAATAATTGCATATGAGGCTATCAATGGTAATACAATTACTATTAATTCTTCTGGTAGAAACTATACAGGTGCTTCAGGAACGGGTACTGGTAAAGCTCATTTACAAAATGCTGTAGTCCAGTGTTATAACATTGCAGGTATTCCACTAACATTAGTTAATACAACTCATAATAGTACAACTGGTGGAATTATATCTATCAATAGTCCACATAGTTACAACTTAAAGATTAGTGCTAAGAATGCAGGTAAGAGCATTCAGGCTGGAGGTCCTAGCATTCTGGTATCACAAAACATTCCTTGGGATGTTCTTACTCCACAGGTACAATCACAGGTAGAACCTCGAACAGGAATTGCTACCAGAGTTCAAGGAACTAGTGGAACATCTTGTGGTCCTTTTGGTACTTCTAGTGCAGAGACATCATTTGTTAAGGATACTATGTATCAGGATGTTACTATCGGTGAAGAGAATTACTTCCCTTCAACCAAGGTGATTGCACATCAACTAAATGAAATTAATAGAATGAATAACGTTAAGTCATTCACCATGGAATGTGACCTTACTACAGAGGTAAGTCATCTAACACCTGTGATTGACCTTACTAGATGTTCTGTTATTACAACAGGTAACGTGTACAATAATATAGAACCTACTAGTGGTGTTGGTGGAGAATGTGCTTCTAACTATATTACTAAAGTTGCTAGAATGGAGAAGAGTGCAACTGGATTGAAAGTCATGTGTTCAGCAAATACATGGACTGACTCTAAAATTGTAGTAATGTACAAGTTAGTTCCAGTTGGTTATGCAGGTAGCCTTGACGATTTAGAATTCAGATTCTTTAATACTACAGGTATACCAGATAACGGTGCTTTAATTCCTCAGAATGATCTAAGTACATTCACTGACTATGAATATACTATTGAAGATACTGATGAGTTTGATGGTTTCCAAGTTAAGATTTCTCTATTAGGACGTAATCAACCATATATACCAAGGGTAAAGGACTTTAGAGCCATAGCTTTAGCATAATGAATGAAGACACTATTGAGTTGATCCCTGTCGAAGGACATAACGCCCTAGGCAGAGATCCGCAATCTAATGCGATTTTAAATACTGATATGTCTGGATATGAGGCTTATAAAAGGGCACGCGAAGAAGCACGGAGGAAGGATAGGGATTTAGAAATTTTACGAAGTGAAATTGATGAATTGAAATCTCTTGTAAATACTTTAGTCCAGAAAGAGGATAAATAGGTTTAAGCTAAATAATATAGGGAAATTCTTAGAGAATGGCTAGTGCTGTATCCAACTTATTGATTTACCAAGGTGCGGATTTCACCATTGATTTTACAGTGGAGAATGATAATGGTACTGCATTTAACCTTACTGGTTATACAGTAGCTTGTAAAATCAAAAAGCACTACACAAGTAGTACTTCTACTTCAGTAACAGCAGCAGTTTTATCTCCTGCTACTTCTGGCCAGATACAGTTATCTCTAACAAATGGCCAAACGACCACAATGAAGTCAGGTCGTTATGTATATGATGTCGTTATTACTGCAGCATCTGGAACAAAATCCAGAGTGCTCGAAGGTTCTGTAAGTGTACTTGAGGGGGTAACACTCTAATGGCAAGATTAAGATTTGGAGATCAATCCGTACCTAAGGTGACAAGAGTCGCCACAGGTGGTGGTGGAGGTACGATCGGAGGAATGTCCGATGTAGACCTGACCGATACATCACAGGGTGGATTGGCTGATGGTTCTGTTCTTGTGTACTCTGCTACAGATACAAAATTTGTACCAACAAACGTCTTAAATAACATCACTATCAACGGGGGTAGCTTCTGATGGCATCAAATATACTCATTAAAAGGAGTACTGGGGCAACTGCACCAGGAACCATTACTTACGGTGAATTAGCCGTAACTATTGGTGGTAACGGTACACAGGCAAACGCAGATGATCGTCTGTTTGTCGGTGATAATAACGGTGCTGCCCAAATAGTTGGTGGTAAATACTTCACAGACATGCTTGATCATGTTGCAGGTACACTTACTGGCAGTTCTGCAGTTATCGTAGATAGCAACTCAAAGGTTGATAACTGGAACGTAGATGATATAAACATAAATGGTAATACTATTACAACTGGTACAGCAGATACAGATGTAATCTTAGCTGCAAATGGTACTGGTAAGATCGTTATACAGGACGGTCAAGAATTAGAATTTGGAACCACAGGTGATCTTGAATTTGTATTCAATGATTCTGACGCTGTTCTCGACATCAAACGTGCTGCAGGTACCCCCGACTTGCGTGTTGCTGATGATGTACGTTTATACTTTGGTACTAATAAGGATGGTGGTATTCGTTATGATGAGACTTCATTAGACAAAGTAAGAGTTGATGGTGCTGATTGGGAGTTTGACAATCAGGTTGCTGTCAAAATTGCAGACTCTACTGCATCTACTAACTCAACATCTGGTGCACTACAAGTTGTTGGTGGTGTTGGTGTAGGAGGAAAAGTCTCTGCTGGATCTCTTCTAGTTGAAGGTGATGCTCAAATTGGTGATGCACCTGGTGATGCGTTGACTGTTAATTCAACAACAACATTCCAAAACGGAGTTACTTTCAATGGAACAACTACCATTCAAGGTAACATAGGTCAAACTGGTGAGTTCACTATTGATCAGTTAAAGATGGATGGTAATGTTATCTCTACCACTGCTGGTACTGAGATGATCATTGACCCATATCCTGCAGGTGGAGACGCAGCTGGATTGGTTATCATCAAAGGTGACTTACAGATTGACGGTACTACAACTACTGTTAACTCTGCTGAGATGAGTGTTAATGACCCTACTATTGCATTAGGTGATCCTACTACAGTACTTACTAACACATCAAGTTCTGCCAGTGGACAGGCAGATGTTGTTGTTGACAAGGTAACAGGCATAAGTGCAGGTGACTCAATCACCTCTGCTAGTGGCGTTCCTGGCTCAACTACAATTGCTAGTATTAATACTGGAACTAAAACACTTACATTGTCCGCAAACTTGACAGGCACACTTGCTGCTGGCACAACATTTACTGTCACAAGATCAGCAAATGATGCATTAGATCGTGGTGTTAAAATTCATTATTATGATGGTTCAAACTCTAAGTTTGGTTTCTTCGGTTTTGATAGATCTGGAGGTGCTGATGGATTAGGTGCTTGGACATTCATTGAAAATGCTAGTGACACTGGTGGAGTATTTGGCGTAACAGGTCAACGTGGTACAGTTGTACTAGGTGATCTAGAGTTAGATACTGACCTTGAAGTACAGTTTGGTGGTACTGGTGCAAGTACCTTTACCACAAATGGTATCATTTATGGTAACACTGCAGGTGCTTTGCAAGTGACTGCAGCTGCAAATATAGCATCTCCTGGTACAGGAACTGATGCTACAACATCCTATCAAATACTTACCGTAACCTCTGCTGGTGTTCCCGTATGGACGAACACAATCGACGGGGGCACGTTTTGACACATGAATTATGAATGCACAAATCGTTATAGCTACATTACAGAAAAAACTTTCTGAAGCGACACTGATAAATGTTATGTTGGAAGCTCAAATCCAAGATTTACAAAATCAGTTAAATAGTATCAAAGAACAACAATCTGAGAATGACTTAGATGGCAGCGGAATCGACCAGAATCAAGCTAAAGAGATCAACGACAGCATCAGTAGTACCTAGTACTTCTGATTTAACTGACGGTGAAGTAGCTCTTAATATTGCTGATCGCAAATTATACGTAAATAACAACGGAGCAGTTGTTGAAGTAGCAAACCAGAAACCCAATACGGGTGAGGTTACTACTACGATGCTTGCCACGGGCATTACTGATGGTCCTGGTAATACTTACTACGTTGCAAAAAATGGTGCTGACACTACTACCTTAGCTAATGGTGGCGGTGGTGGACTGCACTGGGATACCGCATTCTTAACACTAAAAAAAGCACTTTTAACAGCAACTGCTGGTGATACAATTCTTATTGCACCAGGTACTTACGAAGAAGTATGTCCAATGACAGTTCCTGATGGTGTAGCCATTCGTGGAACAGATCAAAGAAATACAATAATTCAAAACACTAACGCAACAAGAACAAATAATATATTCTTTATGGGTGGGGATACTCGCCTTTCTGATGTACAGTTACAGGGATGGAAGTTTCCAAACTATGCAATTAAAGTTCTTAATGGAACAAACGCAGCTAGAATTCCTATAGTAGAGAGAGTTACTTTATATTCAACTGGAACTGTATCTGGAAGTGATCCATATGGATATGACTCTGTTGGATCAGGCACTAAAGCAGGTGGTGGTGCATACTTAGACGCTGCTGATGTTTCCTCTTCTTCTCCTAAGTTAGGTTTCTCATTCAATGAATGTACTTTCATAGTACCAAACAGCCAAGGTATAGTTGCTACCAATGGTATGAGGGTAGAGGTAAGTAATTGTTATTTCTACTTTAATGCGACTGGTATAACTGCTATTGAGGGTTCAACTGGTACATATGGAACTGGTAAGACACGTGTAAAACTTAATGGTACATCTGGTACATTCTCTACATCTGAGATACTCTATCAGTTAGAAGATAGTTTCAAATCAGGTACATATTCTAGATCTGGAACCACAGTAACAGTCACTGCTACTGGACATGGTATGTCAACCGCTGATGTCATCTATGCAGATGCTATCACTGGTGGTGCTACAGATGGATTTTATTCAATTACAAAAATTGATGATAACAGCTATTCATTTACTGATTCTGCATCTGGATCAAGCACAGGTAACGTAACTTATAAAAAAGCATCTGGATATGGAACCGTTTCAAGTAACGACGGTACATATGTTTATATTACAGGTAAAGGTACTGGATTATTCTCAACAGGACTTCCAACTCCTATACCCCTTGTAGGTGTTGCTGATGCTCAATTAGATACAGCTCAGCAAAAATTTGGTTCTGCATCTCTATTATTAGATGGTACTGGTGACTATGTTCAATTACCAACAACTGAAGACAATGGTTTAGGTACTACTAACTTTGCTATTGAATGTTGGATACGTCCTTCAAGTGTATCTGGCACACAACATATAATTGATTTCAGAAGTGCATCTGCTACAGATACTGCACCTAAGTTGTATTTGAGTGGAACCACTGTACACTTTGGTTCAGGTAATACATCTCATGCAAGTGGCGGTACTGTTTCTACAGGAACTTGGTATCACGTTGCTGTCTCCCGTTTTGGTGGAGTTACAAAATTATTCCTAGATGGTACTCAAATAGGTAGTAATTATACAGATACAAATGACTATGGTTCTACAAAACCAGTAATTATTGGTGCATCATATACTTCAGGACTAGAAGCATTTGCAGGTCATATAGACGAAGTAAGAATAAGTAAAGCGGCTCATAGATATACAACAAACTTTACATCACCTACTTCAGAATTTACAACTGATTTATATACATCTACTCTCCTCCATTTCAATGGAGATGATGCTGCTACAACATACAGCAATGTAGGTAAAGGTATAAAAGATATTCGTTCAAGTGGTGGTGATTCTGCAACATCATTTGCTACTGTAGACTACACAGCTTTTGGTGCAGAAATTCATGTATCCGCATCTTCTAACATCTACGGTAATAAAGGTGTCGCTTCAAGTGGTAAAGGATGTATTGTCAATCTGGTAGGTCATAGTTTTAGATATATTGGTTCTGGTAAAGATTTTACAAATGATCCATCATTAGCAACACAAGCAAATGAGGTAGAAGAAACTAACGATGGTAAAGTTTATTATGAATCAGTTGACCAAGAAGGTGACTATAGAGTAGGACCTGCGTTAACTGTAAACCAAAGAACAGGAACTGTTAACTTCCAATCTACTTCTACCACATCAGAAGCTGCAAGTATCACATTATCTGATGCTACAGGTACAACAAACATTTATCCTGCATATATTGAGACAGGTAATTTAAGATTAGCTGGTAACTCTCTTAGTTCTACATCGGGTAATATTATTATTGACCCTGCATCTGCAACAGATATAGAATTAACTGGTGAGACAATTATCACCAACAAAGTATATTATGACACTGCAAAAGTATTTGGACAGATAGGTAATAACAATACCTCTGTAGCATACGAGTTATCAAATATTGAAATTCAGTCATTAAGTTCAGCTGGATTAAACAACTATTCAAACATTACTCTAAAGCAAACTGAACTAACAACTCTTACAGTCAGTACTGAAGGTAACGGTTATCCAGGTGGATCTTTTAATGCAAACGTTACTAGTGAACCATTTGATCCAGCTACTGCAACTGCAACCTTAGAAACTGAAGGTCAAATAAAAACTGTAACTATAACCAATCCTGGTTCTGGATTTACACTTGATCCTGCAA
>Ga0163180_10002446_pt1 | contig 10382 bp, 15 predicted proteins | sample AtlANTMetagenome_2_FD_109647 | JGI IMG/M metagenome (GOLD analysis project Ga0163180, IMG submission 109647) | Marine eukaryotic phytoplankton communities from the Atlantic Ocean - Atlantic ANT 4 Metagenome | ecosystem: Environmental > Aquatic > Marine > Oceanic | place: North Atlantic Ocean...
AAGGCCTAAAAAAGGGAACTTTAACAAAAGAGCAAAAAGAAGTTGTTACAGAGCTTACAGCTCATCTTAAGAATGAACCTGATATTAGAGGTAGAGACTTACATGAAGTATTATCAGGAATATATAGTGAGATTGACCCTCAAGGACTTCCTAAAGCCTTGAATCAAATGACAGTTAATGATTTAAAACTTATTAATAATTGGTTTAAATTTATTAAGTCTGGAACTTTTAATCAAAAGTTGCAAAAAATGGACAATATATATCAGCAAGCTTCAGTTCAAAAAAGACATGCTATGCAATTCCCTAAAACTGTTAGTAGAGAACAGATGAAATTTCATATTAAGTTCTTACCTGCTGAAGGATATTTTGCTACTAAAGATGGAGCTCCTGGTGGAAAAATTATGAAACCTACATATTATGGTGAGGTTATGCAAAATTATATAGGAAGGATGCAAGATTTATCAGCTGGTATGACTTCTGCGTTACAGAAAGATTTTAGAGAAAGATTTCATTTCCTTAGTCAAGCTAAAAATGATGGTGGAAAGATTTGGAGAATAGCAGTTAGGCATCATGAAACAGCTCAAAGAAAATATAGTAAACTATATGATGCTTATTTTGTAGAATCTAAAAAAAATAATAAATGGGCTGAAATTAGAAATAAGAAATATACAGTTGAAATTGAAGGTAAAAGAAGAGAATATACTGGGTATGACTTAAAAAAAATGACTATGAAGAAATTAGATGGACTAATGCAAGAATATCATACTTTTATTATTGGTAAAGAAGGAGCTTTAAAGAAGTATATTACTGGATGGTATGACCCAGCCACTAAAAGTCAACCAATTTTAGATTATAAAACATTTATACAGGATATGGTTAAAGCTTATAATAAAAATGAAACTATAAATATGGATATAGGATTTGACGGATTAAGACATATGGCTCGTTCAATGACTATTGACTTACTTCCAATTGCTGAATATAAAGGTACAGGAAAATATAAAGGTAAAAAGGCAAGTCCTAAAGTTTATAAAAAGTTTTCTAAAGCAAAGCAAAAATTATTCATTCCAGATAGACAAGCTCAAGCTGAAAAATATCAGAATTTAAAAATTGAAAGTACTGGTTATAGAGAAGGGTATTTTCCACATTTATTAAATAGTAAAAAAGAATTAAATAAAGCTTTTAAATCTGAGATAAAAGAACTCGAAGAACAGGGTCTTTCTAGGGAAGAATATATTAATAAATATCAACAGATTATGATGAAATATAAATTCAGAAAAGGTGATTGGGATTTTGCTGATGCTGATTTCTGGACTCATATTGATGCAGATGTATTTGAAGGATTACAACAGAGACAATCTTCTTTAAAAAATAAAGCAGATTTAAAAACTGTTGAATCTAAAACTGGTAATATGTTTGGAAGAGACAAACATCATGGTGGATGGATAGTGGAGCCTGAAGCTGTTGATTTATATATAGGCAATGTTGTCAATGCTTATTATAGACAAATATCAAATATCATGTCAAGGCATACTTTAAATACTATGAAGAATCATTTGACTAAATCTTGGGTAGAAAAAGCTCCTCTTAAAGAAAAACAGGATGCTCAAAAGTTAGTTGATGGATGGGTTAATCATTGGAAATTATATGCTAGAGAGGCTATGGGTAACCCTACTGTTATATCTAATGATGTTCTTAATAATCCTGATATGAAAATAAGTGGAACTCCTTATGCTTGGTGGGCTGATAATGTTATGGCTAAAAAAGTTGATAATATTAGACAAAAACTTAATCTTAGTCGTTCTTCTGTTCCTAAAGAATTACAAGGAATCGATGCTTATGATTTAAGAAGATGGGGTAATCTTGAAGGACAATATCAATTAGCTACTTTAATGACGCATCCTAGAACTCCAATTAATAATATATTTGGTGGTACTATGCATACTTTTCAATCTACAGGTTTTGAACCATTAAGAAAAGCTAGAAATATTGAATACTTAAGGACAATTAATCCTAATTTTACTAGTAGAGAAAAAGTTAAAGAATTTGTTGAAGAACTAGGTGTTTTACCTGAAATGGCTTTACATGAATTTGGACTTCAACCACAATTTCGTTCAGGAAAAGCTCTTGAATTTGTAAAAGAATTATCTAAAAAGGCTGGAGATAAACAGCTTGATATTGCTGATATAGCTAAGAAACATGGAGTTGGAACAGCTATTATGAATGCTGCTAGTAAATTTATGACTGTACCTGAAAGGATGCTAAGAACAGATGCTTTTATGTCTCACTATATTAAAGCATGGGAGAGATTTGGAGGTGCTATTAAAGACCCTAAGCATCCATTTTTAGTAGAACAAGCTAAAAAAGGTGTGAAAGCTACACAATTCTTATATTCTGCTCCATATAGACCTGCTTTTGCAAGGTCTGCTTTAGGAAAGATGATGACAAGATTCCAATTATGGTCTTGGAATGCTGTTAGATTTAGGAATGATGTTAGAAATCAAGCTAAAATATATGGATTTAAACCTGGTACAGAAGCAATGAGAAAATTTGAACGTACAATGCAAATTGATTTATTTGTATTAGCATTATCTAGTGTATTTATGTATTCTTTATTTGAACAAGTATTACCAGCTCCATGGAACTGGTTACAAGATACTTCTGAGTGGTTATTTGGCGATGAAAAGGAAAGAAATAGAGCCTTCTTTGGTACTTGGCCAACAGCTGTTGCTCCATTACAAATGATTACACCTCCTATAGCAAGATTCCCAATATCTGCAATACGAGAATTTGCCGAAGATGATTATAATAAATTAGCTGATTATTATATGTGGACTATGTTCCCATTTGGGAGGATGCTAAGAGATGCTTTTCATCCTGAATCAGGAGTTATTAAAAATCCTATGAGGATTCCTGAAAAAGTATTTGGTTTTCCAATGATAGGTTTATCTAAGGAGGCTAAGAAACTAAAAGAACAAGACTATAAAGCTCCTACTCCAGGTTTAACTACTCTTAAATATTAATTGTTTAATACGTCTTCTTCAAGTATTACATAAGGCTCTATTGAGTCAGCGCATTCTTGATGAAATATAACTTCTGAATCTTCATACATTATACCATCTGCATCTAAAAAACCTCTTGATACTCTATAGACAGGTGCACTAGGGCTTATCAATTCGCCACATACAGGACACTTTATCATATCTTTCTCTCTTCCTCTTCATTAATCATTCCCCACAAAAGACAAAGATACACGATAGCATCTGTTAATCTGCCTCTAACATCTTCTCTCTGAGATTTATGTCCTTTGACAAATGAACAAATGCCATCTATATGTTTAAGAAGATATACAAGCAACACTTCTTCTCTTGAAATATCAAGATTTTTACCAACTCTTTCAAAGTTAGCAAATGCGTTACTTTTCTTCCTCGCGTACTCCTTCTGACCCGCTGCTCTCACCGTCTGTATCTCCTTGAAGATTCGGTTTATCAGCTTCTCCATCTTTTTTTGCGTCATTTTCTTCCTGCTCTTTCTTCATTTTTTCTTGTAATTCAGCTACATGCTTATTGAATTTTTCTTTTTTACCATCAAATTCAATATATGTGCCAAGAATAACATCTAATTGTCTTGCAATACCATATATTTCATTCACTTGTTGCTCTCTAACTTTATCTCTATTGTATAAATCAGAAATAGCAGCGTCTCTCTGCTTATTAGTAGGTTTATTACCTTTATTAGCCATCTAATGTCCTCTCTTTCATTTTTTTAGTATAACCTTTATTACCATATACCTCTTTATAAACACACTTTCTACATACTGGATTCAATGTTTCAGGTATATGGTCCGTGACGTATTGCTGGTGTTTAAAAATATATATTGCTTGAACTTTTTCAGTTCCGCACATTTTACATTTAGAATATTCTCTTTCAGCCAAAAATTTAGTTATGCGTCTTTCGCTTTCTTTTGACATTTGAATTTCTTATTCTATCTGTAAATTTATCCATAGCTTTATCAGCATTTTGAATTTCATTGTGAACTCTTAAACTGTTTCCAGTAGAAATAGGAGTTATTTGCTCTTTTGGTGTTATAGTTTTAATAGATTGCTTTTTCTTCACTTCTAAAAAAATAACCAAAGATTTAAATAGATTATCTACAATAATAGGAGTATCTATAAATGTTTCAATTATATTTTTAATCTTTCTATAATCTTCATTGTTTAAATGTTCCATTTATCCTCCTTAATAACCTTTAAAACATATCCTTTATGATTCTTTGAGAACACACCATGCCTATTGTTGGTATCAAAATATGGGAATAGCCCTTTATTTCCACTAATAAATAACGGATGTTGGGCTACCCACATATCTTTAGACTCCTCTTTCAATTCAGCATAATACTTTTTGTTTCTCTCAAATTGCAACTGCTAAATCTCCTAAAGGAATCAACGCTATTTCACTAGCATTGTTATCTCCTCCCATAACAATTCTTCCGTGTCCATCATGGACGCTAAGTTTTACTATTTCTTTAAGCTTTTCCACTGGTAGTAATATAATACCTTTTATATCACCTTTCAAAGTTAAAATATGAGCCCAATAATCAGCTTCTGTAGTGTTTAAACCGCTTAAATCATCATTGCAAGATAATTCTATAGCTATGTTTCTGGTTTCATTCCATTTATCTCGCTCTGTTTTAACTTCTACTTTACCTAGTTTAAGTATATTTGCCAAAGACTTTTCATATTTAGTTCCAAAGTCAAAATCAATGTCAAATTTCTTTAACTCTTTTAAGTTTTTACCTTGATATTCTCTCAGCTTTTCTTCAGCTGAATTTTTATCTGTGTTTATCATTTTATTTTTATTTTACCTCCATTTTCTCTATAAATTCCTACTAATTTAGAAACTCTGTCGTATTTCCCTTTTTTTATAGCTTTTTTAATACTTCTTCTAAGGGCATTAAGCCTACCTTTTTTCATCATTAGGCATCTCCTCTCTATCAAGTCCATAACTTGGTAGTTCTTTACATTGGATAACATTTCCCTTTCTAGATAAATACCAACATACTTTTTTAATTGGGTCATATCTTAAAGTAGACTGACCCCAAGTTCTTTTATTCATTATTTTTCTCCTTTAAAATATATATCTAACTTTTTGCCAAGGCAATTTATGCTCATGTACATTTAAAAAGTTGTTTATATATTTACGTTTTAGTTTATATTTATATCTTATGTTTACATTACCATACTCAGAAGTTTTTGTTTCCTGAATCTCTGGTTTCCATAAGATGTCCTCTATTTCTTTATCATTTACTTTATGCATTTTCTTATTATGTGTTAAGAATATACACTCTGCTTTAACTTTATCTTTTATTGAATCATCAATGTTCATGTCAACTAATTTAAATAATTTTTTATAATCTTCCATGTAATCTTTATAAACTATTATTGGTGAGTAGTTTAAATGCACATCATAACCTGCTTCATAAAAGTCATTTACTGCTTTAATTCTATCTATTATTTTAGATGTATTAGGTTCTAGTTTATTAGACATTGCTTGTGGCATAATACTAAATCTAATTCTTATCTTTCTATTAGCATCATATCTAAGCAAGTCTTTATTAATATATTTTGTTGCAGCAGTACCCATTGCTTTATCATTTGTCTTAAAGTAATCAAACAATAAATCCCAATCATGATATTTAGCATGCAATATGTAATCTTCATTGCAACTAAAGTCATACGTATAGTATTTTTCATGTGTTTGGTTAGGTATCTTAGGCCATTTCAATAGCCATAAATGATGATGTATTTCATCTATTATTGCATTAGTGTTTCTAGCTATATTTAATCCATGAGGTAAGTGTCTTCTCATATAACAATATGCACATTTATATAAACAACCAAAGCCAAAGCTTGGTGTTATAAAATCACTACTACGACCTGATTCCCTTATTTTCATAGTTTTACGTGTTATGTATTTCATTCTTCTCCTTGTATTTTCTTTAATTCCGACTTAGGGCAAAGACTAGTGATTACCACTGAATATTTAAATTATATTCCGTGTAATATTATCATCATCTTAATGTAACTGAATACCGTTACCGTATCGTCCTTGCCCTAATTTTATGCGAGTGTCAAACAGGCCATAAAGGTAGGGAATGAAAGGTTATAAAAAAGGTGCGGGGTGCACCAAAAAGAACCTATGAACCCTAAAAACGCCTCGGTTGCGCTCACGCTAACAACTCTCCACTCGCAATTATTAAAAATCTTTACTTGCCATTTTCTTTAAAACATAGTTCTTCAACTCTATATCCTGTTTTTTAAGCCATTTTAATAGCTTTTTAAAATTCTTGTTAGTTAAAGGACCTTTCCTTGTATTACATCTCATACATATCATTTGAAGATTGTCAGGAACTGAACTACCACCCAAAGATAAAGGCATAATATGGTCACATACCATATTATTGACAAGTAAACGTACATCACAATAATTACAGGTTCTGCCATAAGATTTATATAATAGCTCTCTAACTTCCTCCAACGATATTTCGAATTTAACTTCATATTCTTTACTCCTTCTTTTCAATGTCGACCTTAAAGTAGAAGATTTCTTCATCAATCTATGAAATGTTTTCTTGGCAAAATGTTTATGATGCCTATAAAGTTTGTTTCTAAACTTTTTTTCCCAGCGAGTTATGTTGCTAGGGGACTTTCGTCCCCTAACATTTCTTTTTCTTCTAGGATTTTTCTTTTTAACTTCTATTACTTCACTATGCAATTCCAGTATCTCCTATTTCTTCTAATACATCAGAATATCCTAATGAAATTTGTAATTGAAATCTCCATATTCCTATAACTATACCTTTTATATTGGCAAATTCATTTTTATGAACAATTCCAATTAAAATGTAGCTAAAAATATACATTAATGTTGCATCTTTTAACTTTATTATTGATAATATTTTATTCATTACATCTCCTCATTCTAAAGTTAGGTGTCCACTCAATAGTGGTATCAAAGAGTTCTCCATCAGTATTTTTAAATAACCTCACAGCTCTAGTTTTCTTGTCTGATTGTCCATTCAGCCCAATTACTTTACGTGATGCATTCTCAATAGCTCCAGAACCCTTACCTGCATACAGGTCTAAGACTTCGTTTCTACTATATTCTCTTGCTACTTGTGAAATTTGAATGATAATTAAATCATTATTCACAGCCAAATTAGAAAATCCATGACTTATATATTTTATCTTTTCATACTCTCCTCTTACATGAGGAGGAGTATCTACTAAATCTATATAATCAACGACTACTAATGATGGTTGTAGTTCTCTAACTTTATCGGATATACCCTCTAAAGTAGGGCTTATCGTTTGCACTACCATGTGCTCTAATTCATCTTTGTGTTTATCATATAAAACATCAAAGTTATCATTTACTTCATCTTTTGTTTTTCCAGAAACTATCTGTAAGTGTCTTCTATGCATATACCAAGAAGATAGCTCTAAACTTAGAAATAGTGTAGGTATTTGCCAATCTGTATTGATAGAATCATTGACAAAGTCTACTCCTAATACTAAGTTCTGGGCGAACGTAGTTTTATTAGAACCAGTTGGGCCGAATATGGTCACTAACTCACCTGGATAGATAATAGATTCTTTATCTATACCTAACATTCGCCCTAAATTTATAGTCTTACCTGTAAAATCAGTAGTAAGCCTGTCTTTAAGTTCTTCTTGCATTTCTGATGCATTCTTAACGTTAACAAAATAGTCTTTTCTTTTGAAGTAAATACATTGTGTCTTGCAGTGGTCAAGCATTATCTTATCTTGACAACCATACCTATAGTTTCTATTATAAACATTTTCAACAAGCTCATTAATTGAAGTTTCATTCATACTTTTATTATTCCAATGTAACATTGATACTTTCGCATAATGACTAGGAATACCGTGTCTTTTAAAATGACTTGCAATTCTCATAGCTGTTAAATGTCTATTACCTTGCTGTGGCCCTTTGTTTAACATAGATTGTACACAAGGGATTAACGTTGTAGGTTCTGACACTTTATTAAATACCTTTATACTAGGTACTTCTTTTACGACCCTGTCTTCTAATTCACCATCACCTTCTAGTTCATAGTAAACATAATCTAATCTTTGAGTTTTCGCTAACTCTTTTATATCGTTTGGATTTAATGTAAATATCTCATTTCTTGACAATGGTATTTTAAATAATCCACTTTTCTTATTAAGAGTATGTTGAACTCTGTAAATTCCTGTTCTCATATAAATACTTATATCAGTTTCAGGAACTAACTTGAATAGGGTTTGTTTGACTATGAAGGGTAAATCAGGACTTGCTTTGAAATTGAACAAATTTCCAGATAACATCAAATGATATCCAGAGCCAGAGAAGTAAGGCTGGAAGCTCCCACAACCAATCCCTACTGACTCTAGCTCTATGATAATTCCTCTTAAAATATCAAGAGTCTTCTCATCTGAATTATCCCCTTTATCAATATCTACAGGGACTTTATCTATACTCCTTAATCCAAAGAAATTCTTTAAAGAATCTGTCTTATCAGCATATTCCTTTGCATCATCTCCATAGAGGTACACTGAGCGATATAATGGCTCATCTGAACTTATATATTTCGCTAAGGTATCGTGTGGTATCAGTATACCTCTATTAGAAGGAGTTCCTCTTGCTATTTCAACATACATTATAAGTTAGCTAATCCACTTCCTTGTAATGTATTTCCATTTGCTTGAATGGGCGCATCTGTAGCTTCTTTAAGGTACCCTTTACCTTTAAGCCATTTGATATCGTCATCAAGCTTAGCTCTGCCATCTTCGCTGTTCCCATATATTTTATGATGAACTCTTGTCCATGCTTTATCGCCATCTTTCTTTGGCTTTTCTTTGTAAATATATGCTAAAAACGGATAAGATAACTCAGCTCCAGGCATATTTGCCTCTATAAAGTTTTCATTAAGATATGATGCTATATCTTGAATAGGATTACCTTTTTCGTCTTCCCATTCTCCTTTAGCTGTTAATCCAGCTTTACATCCAATAGCATCAAAGAAAGTATACATTCTCTTAAGAACACTACCTCCTGTAATTGTACCATTACTATCTTTGTCAAATGAACCAGCTATTTTAATATCTCTAGTGTATTCACTACCTTTTTGATTGATAGATACGCTAATAAATACATCAGCCCAATCAAATTGTGAACTTTTATCTTCAAAGTTGTTTAATGCTACTTCGCAGATTCCATAAAAATTACTTCCACTGCTCATTTCTGGTCTAAATATGGCCATTATTTCTTCTCCTTGTAAATTAGATTCCATTTTAACTCTATCTCTTTGCCTCTCAAATGAGGACTTCTACTACCAGCTTCTAATGCTTCATTTGCTTTAAACGATACCATTAATTTGCCTTTATCTTCGTCTCTGTAGACGTAACCTATAGCATCACAATCTGCCATTAGCATATTCTTTAACTTTCCTGTTAAATCTAAGCTTTCTGGTTCAACTATAGCTTTGCTGTCTACAACAGCCCTAGCCCATTTCCTATGTCCAATAACAATAACATGTGGAAATATTGCTTTCATGTGTTTTATAGTATTAAGAACTTTTTCTCTTACTAAAGCAAATCCTTTACCATAAGCTAAATCAGCTATTGCACTAACACCTTCATCTGCACATACAGTTTTCTCAGCCCAATCGGCTATCTTATCTATAGTGTCAATTGCAACGTATTTATACTCATGACCATCAGCTGCATTTTGTAATACGTTAATCAGTTCTTCTCTATTATTTACTTCCTCTATATATCCATCTACCATAGTAGCCCCTTGCTCTGTATCAATTATTAAACAATCTTCTAATTGACTAAGAGCTGTAGTTTTACCTACTTTAGGTGCTCCATATAATAGCATTACTTTTGGATTTTGAGAGACAGCTTTTCTCTTAACTTTTTTCAAAGCCATAACTTTTCTCCTATATTTTTTAATGACGAAAGGGGGCTAGAGAGAGGGCTCTAGATTCATTACGGCAACTACCTCTCTCCAGCTTCCTAAGTTACAACATATTAAGCATTATAACAAGTATTTTTCTCTACTGTCATAGTAGGAAAATTAAATGACAAAGCGACTTCGTAAGGCTGACTCGTCAACACTTTACGAATGGTATTTGCTATAAAACTTCCTGACATATTAGAGCAATAACTTGTTGCTTTCATGTTGCAAGGTTCACTACTTCCATCTTCATCCGCATACCAAGTCTTTATGTAATTATTATAATTAGGTTTAGTGAAAGTGTACTGCTGATAATGTTCAGCACCCATTCTTCCATCTATTAAAAGCTTTAATTTAAA
>Ga0163180_10002447_pt1 | contig 10381 bp, 16 predicted proteins | sample AtlANTMetagenome_2_FD_109647 | JGI IMG/M metagenome (GOLD analysis project Ga0163180, IMG submission 109647) | Marine eukaryotic phytoplankton communities from the Atlantic Ocean - Atlantic ANT 4 Metagenome | ecosystem: Environmental > Aquatic > Marine > Oceanic | place: North Atlantic Ocean...
AGATATTGCTTCTAATGAAAGTGATGCAAAAGTACCATTTGCTTTTAAAAAACTCATTCCACTTGTAAAAACATTAAACCAAAGTCCACTATCAGAGTCTGTAGCATTATCGCTTTGAATTATAACCTGAGGACTGTAAAAACCTGCTGATTTATTACCTGTTATTTTACTTACTTTTAAATGTTCAGTTCTTTATTTTAAAGTAACAAATTCTTCTGCTGAAGATAGTATTTTATTATTTGCAAATTCTAAACCTGTATTTTTACCACCTATTTTTAGTGGCTTAAAATCTTTGTCTATATTAGAATCCGAGCCTAATGAAATTGGATTCTTTCTTTTAGGCTCGAAATCTGTAGGCTTACTTTGTTTTAAACTTTTTCTAACAGGCATTGTTTTCTACTTCTTTCCTTTCAATGCTTTAAAGATAGGTTGTAATATTGTCTGGAACAACAAATCGTCTTTTTTAGATGGACTAAGCAAGATTATTTTTTCTGTTACATACATAACTAATAAAGCCCATTCCCAATTACTTGTTAATAATTCAAACATTATTTTTTCTCCTTTTTGTTTTCTAAAAATCTTAATCTTTTTAAAACTGCATCATATTGTTTTTTACTAAATACTGGTGGATGTGATTCAGCCAACAGCTTTGCTACATTCTTTTCTAATTCTTCTATATATTTACCTTGTTTAGATATTGTTTTTTGCAATTGTTTTACTTGTATATCAAGCTCATTATCTTCCTCAACATATTTCCTAAGTTTATTAATTTCTCTTTTTTCCATAACCTTTTTTAAGATTACATCAATTGCTTTTTTTGCTATAAATCCTTGTAACATATTACTCCTTAATAAATATAATCATCATTATCGTCATCATCCAGGTGAAAATCAAATATATCCCACTTTGTTAGCCAGTATATACCACCAAAGAAAACCATTATAAATCCTAATAGAAAATAACCTAAATTAATCATTGCAATCATCCCACTTTTTTAGATCAAGCATAGGTAAAGGTTTTTCTATAAGATGGTCTTTAAGCTTATCATTTTGAATAGCTACTTTGTTACCACCTTTTATAAAAGGTTTACCTTCACTACATCCTACTTCATATATAAATAAAATTGTTTTCCAAAGCCCTACACGAATTACCCTGGCAGGTCGACCATCAAAAATTACTGTGTCGTCAGTATTTAAATCGTCTCCTAAAAATATTTGTATAGCACTTATTCCAGATTCTATAGTTTTACGAGCAATTAATAAAACAAAAGCTGTAGCAATCATCCAACCATACTGACCTATTAATGCTTCTATAGCTTGTTGTTCCATTATTCTCCATAATTTATCCTTTTATGAGCTCTCCCCATAAAGAGGTTTTACCATCTATAATCTGTATAATATGTACTGTAAATAAACCTTTTTCAAAAAAATCTACAATTGCAAAAGCATGAGCCCAATTAATTCGTCTATTGTCAAGCCAAGCATTTTTATCAGCCGACATATCCTTGAGACACCCAATACTCCAAGCTGACTTAGCACCATCCATATGTGTGGCAGACATCTGCTGTAAATCGTGCCAATGACCATACATAACATTGCAACCTAACTTTCTCAGGTGGTTAGCTGTGTGATATTGACCACCATATTGATGACCATGATAAAAGTATAATTTTCCAATTTTTAAATGCCTTCCAAATTCGTAATATTTATATCCTCTTTCTTTAAGATTAACTGCATTCCTAAATTTATATTTAGGGACATAAGGATACTTGTCTACTAAAGTATTAAGCCAATTATCGTGATTGCCTTCAGTTATATATTTTTCATCACAATTTGCTTTATCCAGGGCTTCATCAACTTGATCCATACATTTGTTGACATCATCAACTTCAGCATCCATATCTGGTAACATAAATTCTAAAGGTGGAGCTTTCTTTCTTGCATATTTCCAATGAGAAAAAGCTTCCCATTCACCTATGTCACCTAAATCTACATATATATCTGGTCTTACAATTTCTATTGTTTTACACAAGACATTAATACTTGGTTGGTCATGCAAAGGGAAGTGTTTATCAGGAGTAACTATAGCTCTTTTAATAACACCTTTACTTCTCATATAACTCCATTTTTAATTAATAAAATATGCAAACAATGTACTGAATAAAAAAACAATGGTTGCTCCAATGCCTTTTAACCAGGATATTGATACTTCGTTTTTTCTAACCCTACCATTTAATCTTTCTAAATGATTATAATTAGCATCTACTTTTTCTTTAATGTATTCTAAATGTGTTACTACTAAATCTCTATAATCTTTAACATGGCTATTTTTTGGCACTTGCTAACCTTTCGCTTAATTCTTTAGCTCTGTTTGGTGTTTGTTTAGCCCATAAAGAATCAAGCATTTCAACAGAAGCTTCTTCATATTGTTCAGTTTCTAATAAATATATTGTCTTTTTAAATTTACTAAATCCAGAAATACCCATTTGATAACACATATTAGTTACCACACTTTTAACTTCTTCTGGACTATTTTTAAACCAACCAAAAGTTGCTATAATACCTTCAAGTAGCCCCTTTATTTTTCTCATAAGGATTAGCTCTGCTATATCCTCATCTAATATTAAATCTTTTACAGCGAATCCCCAACCAATTGTAAGATGCCCCTCTGTGCATCGATATGCTACTGATCTAAAACCTTCGTGTTCTTTTATTTCATCTATTATTGATTTCATATTTTATAGTAGGGGGTGGTTACCCACCCCCTTTTATAATTAAGCAGAATCAGAATAATTAATATTACTCGTAGTCCACTAAAGCAATGATTCTTCTATCACCTTGTGCATCTGCATTTTTAACTGCACCACCATAAACAGATTCGCAAGTTACTAACCAAGATAGGTAAGCATGACGATAAGTTGCAGTTATTTTAGATTTCTTAGAAAATGCATAGTACAATGCAGATTCATGTATAGCATATCCATAAACTATATCATTATCATCAGTTCCAGAAGTTTCAAGATCAGCTACTGCTTTAATGCCTTTAGTAGCATCAGCACTTACATCTGCTCCAGAAGCATCCATGTAAGGAGATTGAGCTACCCATACTGGCATACCAAGTAAGTTACCTGCATTACCAGTAGAACCAAACCCTGAACCTAAAGGAGCACCTTGTGTTCCTTGTGCATATTCAGTTAAAGCATTTAAAGATGAATACATTTTAGGTGATAAAACTAAATTCCAACCATCAGTTGAACCAGTTTCACCTAATATGATAGACATCAATGAAGTTAGATTTGCTTGAGACAATGCACTACCAGTTGTTTCAACATGAATAGATGTATCAGCATCAGCACCAACAGCACCAGTTGCACTTGCAAGTAAACCTTGTAGATTATTAGCTACTAAATAATGTAGATAATTATCAAACCCTCTTGCAGATGCATATGCTAATTGTTTTACATATATATTCATAAGATCATAACTTGATTGTACATTAACAATATCTGGAACATAGACAGAAGCTACATTATATTCAGAAATTGTTAATAGAGTTTCTTCAGAAGTCATACTTCCTGATGAAGCATCAGGAGCAATCTCACCACCTTGTGTAAAAGCAGATAAAGAAGGCACACCGATATGTGGTAAATGTATAACATCACCATGTGATGCGACATCTGGAGATAAATCAATACCTACATTGTCCATCATTATTGTTTGCTGAAATACATCGTCAATTGCTTGACCCCATACTTCAGGTATAAATTGATCAGCAACATTCCTTGCAGTAGCACCTGTACCACCACCTTGAACATTAACATCTATTGGATCTGTAAAAGCCATGTTTAAAGTCCTTTATTGACCACTCTTTCAACTCCTAAAAGGCTTCATTTTGAGTGGATCTGGATTAATTTCCAGGTTTATATTGTTCTACAATGTTTTTCCAATTCTTCCTTTTTTCATCAGCAGTCATTTCACTAAATGACTTTTCTGGTGTCCTTTGTCTTGGATTACCAGGAACTTCAGGAGCATTGGTTTTAACACTATTAATTTTATTAGTTACAAATTCAAGAGTTTCTAAATTTAATGTTTTTAGATACTCATGTTCATTTTCAGGATGTAATTGTATAAGAGATGCTTTTTTGCTTTCTTCATACTTAGCCCATTTTTCAGCATTTGCCTGTAAGCCCTCAATTTGAGAAGATTTTTCTTCATATAAAGTTTTATATTCTTCTTTTTCTTTGAGTTCAGCTTCTTTTTGTGTTTGGAGCTTTTTTTCTAATTCAGCTACTCTGCCCTCTGCATCCTGAGCTCTCCTTCTATACTTCTTGCTTTCTGCAATATGTTGTTCATTAGAGCTATCTTGAACAACTTCTTTAGCAGGACTTTCACTAACTGTTTCTGTCTCTACTTTTGGTTCTTCTTGTGTCATACTGACTCCTAATTAGTTAAAATTACTATAAAACCTGCTTAAAAAATATAAAATAATATTGAATAAAACAATAAAATTTAAGGTTTTTTGCAAAAAAACTTTAAAAATCGTTGTTTTTGTGCTATAAATATCCTTATTTTAAATGGGTTATATTATCCACTATGAATAATGTTGATGTAGAATTTAAAAACAATTGGTTTGACTTTATGGGGTATAAACCTCATGTAGGTCAACATAAGCTACACTTTCCTGAAAACGATAGCAGGTTTGTAGTAGCTGTTTGTGGTAGACGATGGGGAAAGAGTTTGTCAGCTTCTATGGAAGCTTCTACAGTATTGGCAAAACAAAATAAAAGAGTTTGGGTAGTAGCACCTACATATGATTTGTCAGAAAAAATATTTCGTGAAATCTGGCATCATATGGTAGTTAGTAAAGGAATGCAAACAAAAAGAGCTTCTTTTAAAGAACAGTTTATTGAATTTGAATGGGGTTCTGTTTTAGAAGGCAAATCTGCTGACAGACCTGATTCTTTAGTTGGTGAAAGTTTAGATTTACTTATAATTGATGAGTGTGCAAAGGTTAAAAAGAATATATGGGAAATGTATTTAAGACCTACATTGTCAGATAGAAAAGGTAAAGCTATTTTTATAAGCACTCCAGAAGGTTTCAATCATTTATATGATTGGTATTTAATGGGGCAGAAAGATAATAACTGGTATTCTTTTAGATCTCCATCTTGGGAAAACAATGTTGTCTTTCCTGATGGAGAAAATGATGAAGATATACAAGAAGCTAAAAGAAATGTTACAAAAGAGATATTCGACCAGGAGTATAAAGGATTATTTACCTCTCTTTCAGGCAGGGTGTACTCTTTTGATAGGTATATTGATATGGGGCATTTTCCTTACAATCCTAACTTACCAACTTATTGTAGTATAGATTTTGGTTATAGGATGCCATCTGTAGGATGGTTTCAAACATATAGAATTAATGGTGAGTGGCACATCAATATGATAGACGAAATAAGCCACAAAACAAATATAAAGACAGATCAATTAGCTAATGAAATATTAAGTAAAAGATATAATATTACAAGATTCTTTGGTGATCCTGCTTCAAAACAGGTGCAAGGTCAATCTGGGTTAGGTGATTGGGAAATATTCAGGAGAAAAGGTATTTATGTTGAATCAGTCAGAGATAGAGTGAGTAGAAGTATAGCATCAGGAATAACTCATGTTAGAAGCTTTATTGAAAATGCTAATGGGCAAAGGTATATACATTTAGATAAAAAATGCCAGGGAACAGCAGAAGACTTTGAAATGTATAGATACCCAGAAGAAAAACAAGGTAGACCTTTAAAACCAGAACCTATGAAAGATGGTTATTCAGATCATGGCATGGATATGGTTCGATATTTTTTTATAAACAAATTTCCAATTAAAAACAAACAATTAAAAGTGAGCACAAGATGATAAACACCCAAATGTCAGTAGAACAAATAATTAAAAAGTCAGTTGAAGATGCAAAACTGCTTAAATCTAAAGAAAGACGAAAAGAGGTTCGTAAGTTATTGGACTTTTATTCAGGAACTGAAATAGAAAAATATATACAGAATTATTTTCAAGCAGATCAATTTAGAGAAGTTCCTCCTTACAATGCTAATATAACAAGAAGATTTATAAATAAATTAAGTCAAATTTATACTGTAGGTGCTAAAAGAAAAGTAAATAGTCTATATGATGAACTTACTATAAAAAAAGATGCTAAAATGAAGCATGTAGAAAGAATGACAAGACTTGTTGGTACTATAGCAACACAAATTATTTATAAAGAAAACTATGGAAAACCTTGTTTTGATTATAGACCTATTTATTATTTTGATGTACATTTAAAAGATGCTTATACTCCTTCTGCTATAATGTATCCACTTCTTATGCAACCTGAAGATATATCTCATACAGAACAATGTGAGTGGGCTTACTGGGATGAATCAATATATGTTCATTATGATGAGAATGGTAATATTTTAGAAGAATATGAACATGGTTATGGTGTATTGCCTTTTGTTTTTACACATAGAGAAGAACAAATAGACGAATTTTTAGTTGAGGGGGCAAGTGACATATGTGGAGCTAACTTGCAAACAAATATAACCCTTACAGAGCTTCAGCTTGGTCTTAGATTTCAAATGTTTGGTCAAGCCTATACTTCTGGGGTATATACTGATGCTCCTATGCAAAGAATGGGTTCTGATAGAATATTAAACTTACCAGAAGGTGGTAACTTTGATATTATAACACCAGGAGGTGACCCACAGAAAGTAATAGAAGCTCTTAAATTTCAAATAGAACTTGTTGCACAAAACAATCATTTATATGTACAATTTGCACAAGATGGTGGTGAAACTCCTTCAGGTATTGCTCTTAGAATTAAAGATTTAGATAGATTTGAAGATTACCAGGATGATTTAGACTTATGGAGATCATATGAGCATGATTTTTATAAAGTAGAAAAAGAAATTGCTGATTTTAATGGTATTTCACTACCAGAAAAGTTTGGTATAGATTTTAATGAGGTAGAATACCCTAAAACAGTTCAAGATCAATTGGCTTGGAATGATTGGATGTTAGCAAATAATATGATCACTCCTGCTGAATTATATGTGAAATACAATAAAGATTTTAGTTTAAAGGAAGCTGAGAAAAAAATAGAGGAAAATAAACAGAAAAATGGCACAGAAGAACAAGAAACAACAACACAATCACTCTTTGCTCAAGCTCGTGAACGAGCTCAGGGAAATCAATAATTTTGAAATAGAACTTCCTAAAGATAATATTGATTCTATATTAAAGAACCCTCAACAATGGGGTGAGCAAATTGCAGAAAGTTTTTTATTATCTTTTATTCCAAAGTTTTTGAAAGCAAAGAAAGCAGGAACTAAACTTGCACAAGATTTAAAAGGCAAAAATGATTAGAAAATTAGAAATGACAGTTGATTTTGAGAAGTTAAAAAGAAATAAAGCTGAAGTTATAAGACAGCTTAAAAACAAAACTATATATGACAAAGTTGATTTTGCCAGTAAAATAAAACAAAGAATTAATAGTACTGAAAATTATAATAAACAAGAATTATTCCCTTTAAAACAATCAACATTAAATATAAGAAAAATGAAAGGAATTACTGGATCAAAACCTTTAATTGAGACAGGTAAGCTTTTAAACTCTATAAAAAATGTTAAAAGAAAAAATAAAGCAGGTGTTAGTATGCTTAAATATGGTATGCATCAAGCAAAAGGCTTTACAACTAAAAATCATTTTGCTGTTAAAAAAGGTGATAAAGTATTAGGTTATAGAGATTATAGTAGTGGAGTTAAAGTGCCTTCAAGACCTTTTGTTTACCCTATAGATGGTCAAATTAAAAAGTCACAAACTAATAATGATGTTTTTATTGGATTAGTGGAGGTAGATAAAGAATCACAGAAGGAAGCAGTAAAAGTAATACGAAAGTATTTAAAAGGAAAAGTTATTAAGAAATTTAAATAATGGCAATAGAGATAACAAATGAAGAAATTAATGAAGCTCTTGAAAGTATTGAGGACAATGTTGAAGAACAAGACAGAGAATTACTTAAATATCTTGCACTCTCAATCGGATTCGACATCCTCGTATTCGCAACAAGAATTAATAGACAGATTGCTTTATATGGAGCAACAGGTATCTCAAATGCAGAAATTTCAAGAATCCTTGCAACCGACTTACAAACCAATGGCAGAATCTTTGGAGAACTCCGAAATTCAATTATCAGAGGACTTGTACTTGGAAATAATCAGTTTTCTCGACTCGGACAACTTAATGTTTATGGCAATAGCATAGAAAACTATCGTTGGACTACTGTCCAGGGACATAAAATTTGCGATGATTGTATAGAAAGGTCTGGTGAAGTAGATACCTTTGCTAATTGGGAAGCAAGAGGTTTACCTGGTACTGGGTGGAGTGTATGTAGAGGTGCTTGTTACTGTGTATTAGTTCCTGAAGATGTAGAAAGCTCAAATACTTTAAGAATAGATCAAAATCAGTTAGCTTAACCCTTTTCCAAGCTTTCTAATTTAGCCAACCATTCAGCTCTTTGTGTTTTGGTAGGTTTCCCTGGTGGTAATAAGTCTAATCCAACCTTTTTAGCCCTTTTTCTTAAATGATACCAACTATTAAATTGATCCTTTTTCTTTTTAAGTAAATTTGGGTTTTTCTTTATTTTTTCAATCTTCTTTTTTTCTTTCATAGACCTTTTTATAGGCTTATCATTGTTTTTATTTCTTTTAGGCAAGTTTTCCTCTTTCACTTCAATTGTTTTAATAGCTTCCATAGGAGTAAACCCTACAGTTGGTATTTCATCATTTATATCTACTATATCAGCATCTTTAGCATCTAACCATTGTTGAAATGGTGCTTGAATCTTTACATTTACCCTCTTAACAATCTTTCCTGCTACTTCCATTACTAATTTACCTGCCTGGACATTTCCTTCCTTAGCTTCCCTTATCATAGCTTCTAATACAGCAGGTAGTTTAGAATTAAAGGTGATCATGTATTTCTCATACACAGCTTCTACAAATGCAATATCTTTCTTCCATTCAGTAAGAGTGTTTTTACTTATATCTAATTCTTTACATATTTCCACTCCTGTAACATCAGGCTGTGTTCCAAGTATATCTATTGCCCTAAGTTTTTTTAAGTTAGCTTTTTTAAGTAAATCTCTTTTTTTAACTAAATTTGACATTCTATATTTTAAGTAAACTATTTATTTATTGCAAATGGAAGATGGGGCAAGGTTTAAGTATTTGTTTTTATTTTGTGAGTTTTGCAACCCCCCATAAGATCGAGAGGGGTATCCCCCTGCACCCCTCCCCTGTTCGATAAAATGGGTTATCCTGGGGCTGTGTTAATTTCTGATAATATATATTATGTCTCATAATTATTTTTAATGGGTCTGCCCCACTTCCTGGCATAATTTGGCAGTATTTTTTTAAGTAAATACTGTGGCAGGGTGTGGCAGTAATTCCCCTTAATTGCTTGTATAAATAAATAAATTGTAATAAACTATATACATAACTATAAATAAATGTTAAGGGGTTAACATGGGAATAAAACAACAAGCACTTCAATTATCAAGACATATAAAAAAACATCAATTTAATAAAGCTTTAGACCTATTAAATGACATGATACTATTTAAATCAACAACTCCTAATTGCTGTTCTAATTGTTCAGGTCATGGGTTTAAAGGTTCTACAGGTTGCAAGAGAGACAGTTCTCAAAGTTGGTATACTATGTTAAATCAATTTAAAGGGCTGTTAATAGACCATATTAATAATAATATAGGTAATGACTATATATTACCTTTTAATGTCTTTAAATCTGGTAATGGTAAGCTCAAATTTATGAACTATTCAAATATACCAGTTGTTAACTGTCCAGGGGCTGGGGCTTGTGCATCAGAGGGGTATTGTTACAGCCTTAACAGTATGAGATTTCCAAAAGCCACTTTATCATGGTTGCAAAATCAACTCCTGGAGCAGTTTTATTTTAATCTAATTCAAAGGGAGTTTAACACCCATTTAAATGACCATTATAAAAAGCATCTTAAACAGGGTTTAAATATAGATTTCAGGCTGTATAATGATGGGGATTTTTCAAGCCTTGATATAATGGTTTTATGGTTCAACCTATTAAAAGAATTTCCACAGGTCAAAGCTTATGGATATACTAAGAGCTTACACATGGTAAAAAGATTATCTATAATGGGTTACGAATTCCCAGATAATTACAAATTTAATTTGAGTTCTGGCTCTAAATTTGATTACTTACAAAATGACCCAGTAATACTAAATAATAAATGTTACAGGGGTAAATTTATTAGTTTTGATTTAGAAGGTCGTAAAATATCACCCAC